>Ga0326727_10022353_pt1 | contig 12238 bp, 16 predicted proteins | sample MB2enrmetagenome_FD_207643 | JGI IMG/M metagenome (GOLD analysis project Ga0326727, IMG submission 207643) | Lab enriched peat soil microbial communities from McLean, Ithaca, NY, United States - MB29MY | ecosystem: Environmental > Terrestrial > Soil > Wetlands > Peat | place: USA: New York... | reverse complement strand
GGTCGCGCAAGTCTCTGACGCTAGCCATGCGTTACGTCCGGCATCAAAAGGACTTGTTGAACTCGCCGATGACGTCGGCCAATTTCTTTGCCGTATCGTCGGAGAGTTGCTTGCTGTCGGCAATCGACTTGGGAATGTCGCCGTACTTTTCGTGGACGAACGACAGGAAGCTGCCGGCCCACTCTTGGAGGCGCGGCGTAGGGATGTCGGTCAGATGGCCGCGCGTCGCGGCGAAGATCAGGATGACTTGGTCTTCGACCGCTTGCGGCCGGTACTGCGGCTGCTTGAGTATCTCGGTGATCTTCTCGCCGCGGGTCAACGTGGCTTGGGTGTTCTTGTCGAGGTCGCTCGAGAGCTTGGCGAAGGCCGCCAGTTCGCGGTACTGCGCGAGGTCGAGCTTGAGCTGACCGGCGACCGAACGCATCGCCTTGATCTGGGCCGAACCGCCGACGCGGCTGACCGAGATGCCGACGTCGACCGCGGGCCGGATGCCTTGGAAGAAGAGCGTCGTCGTCAGGTAGATCTGACCGTCGGTGATCGAGATCAGGTTGGTGGGAATGTATGCCGATACGTCGCCGGCCTGCGTTTCGATGACCGGCAAGGCGGTCAGCGAGCCGCCGCCCTCTTCGTCGGAGAGCTTGGCGGCGCGTTCGAGCAGGCGCGAGTGCAAAAAGAAGATGTCGCCCGGATAGGCTTCGCGGCCCGGCGGGCGGCGCAGCAGCAGCGAGACTTCGCGGTACGCCTGGGCGTGCTTGGTGAGGTCATCGTAAATGATCAGGACGTCTTTGCCCTGATACATCAGTTCCTCGCCCATCGCGCAGCCGGCGTAGGGGGCGATGTATTTGAGCGCAGGCGCTTCCGAGGGTCCGGTGGCGACGATCGTGGTGTACTCGAGCGCGCCGTTCTTTTCGAGGATCTGCGTCAGCGCGGCGACGGTCGAGTTCTTCTGACCGATCGCGACGTAGATGCAGAAGACGTTGCGGCCCTTCTGGTTGATGATCGTGTCGATCGCGATCGCGGTCTTGCCGACCTGGCGGTCGCCGATGATCAACTCGCGCTGGCCCTTGCCGATCGGGATCAGCGCATCGATCGCGCGAATGCCGGTCTGCAGCGGCTGCTTGACCGGCTGACGCTGCACGACGCCGGGCGCCGTGTTCTCGATCGTGCGGTATTTCTTCGTCTCGATCGGTCCCTTGCCGTCGACCGGGTTGCCCAACGGATCGACGACGCGGCCCAGCAGCGCTTCGCCGACGGGCACCGAGACGATGCGGCCGGTGCGGCGGACTTGCTGGCCTTCCTTGATCTCCGTGTCGGGTCCGAGGATGATGACGCCGACGTTGTCCTCTTCGAGGTTGAGCGCGATGCCTTGCAGTCCGTTGGGAAACTCGACGAGTTCCGACTGTTGGACCGCTTCGAGGCCGTAAATGCGCGCGATGTTCGAGCCGACCTCGATCACCGTTCCGACCTGGTCTTCGTGGACCTCGGAGGTGAAGTTGGCGATCTGGCCCTTGAGGATTCCGGCGATTTCGTCAGCGTTGATCATCGAGTCAGCGACTTTCTGGGGATGCGAAGGTTGAGTTCGAGTACCATGTCAGTTCTGTGCGAGGAGTTCGCGGAAGAGTTCGTCGAGGCGGCCGGCGATCGAGCCGTCGACGCGGCGGTCGCCCATCGTGATGCGCAACCCGCCGAGCAGCGCGGGCTCCACCGATTGGTGCACGTCGAAGGTCTTGCCGTAGAGCAGCGCCAGCCGCGAGACGAGCGCGTCGAGGTCGGAGGTCGCCAGCGGCCGCGCCGAGGTGATCTCCAGCCGCTCGCGGCCGGTGTCGGCCAGCGCCAGCGCGTCGTACTGGGTCACGATGGGCGCCAGCAGCGCTTCGCGCCGCTTGCGGATCAGCAGCAGCACGGAGTGCAGCGCGACCTCGTCGAGCGAGGCGAACGACGTCGCGAAGACCTTCTGCTTCTCGCCACGGTCGACGACCGGCGAGAGGAAGAACCGGCGCGCGCCGTCGTCGCCCTGAATCGCATGCAAGGCCGCGTGCAGGTCGCGGCCGACGGCGGGAACGGCGTTCCGCTCCTTGGCCAACCCGAAGATCGCGGTCGCGTAGCGCCGTGCGACGGTATCGTTCTGCACTATTTGGCGCCTCCGCGCTCGAGCGTCTCGACCACGTCGCCGATCAGCCGGCGATTGGTATTCTCGTCGATGTTCGCGGCCGAGGCGCGCGCGATCTCGAGGGCTTTGGCGATCAACTCGGCACGTAAAGCCTCGCGCGCCGCGCTGCGGCTGCGTTCGAGTTCGCCTCCCGCGTTCCGCACCTGGCGTTCGCCTTCGGCCTTGGCCTCGGCCAGCACGCGTTCGGACAACGCCTGCGCGTCGCGTTCCCCCCGGCTGCGAATGGCCTGCGCCTCGCTCGTGGCCGAGGCCAACTCGCGCCGGGCGACGTCGATCTCTTCCTTCGTTTCGTCCCGGCGGCGTTCCGCATCGGCCAATTCGGCGTTCTTGCGGTCGCGCGACGCGACGACCGCCGGCGCGAGAAACCGGATCCAGAGCCAAATGACGACGGCGATGAAGGCCAGCGATCCGAGGATCTGGCTCCAGCGCGCCAAGTTGACGTAGAAGTCGTCGCTCATCGCGCCGAACCGATCGCCCGGTCGAGCAACGATTGGGCCAAACCCGCGGCCAGTTCGTTCTCGCGCGAACGGGCCGCGCGCACCTCGCCGGCCACCGTCTCGCGCGCTTGCTGCGCGATCGCGGCGGCCTTCGCTTCGTAATCGGCGGCGATCTTCGCGGCCTCGTCTTCAGCCTTGGCGCGCGCCGCGACGACCTTCTCCTCGGCTTCGCGCCGGGCGGCGAGCCGCTCGGCTTCGGCCTGCGCGCGCAACGTCGCGACCTGATGCGCGTAGCGATCGAGGTCGCCGTGGACGCTGTCGATGTACTGACGGCGGCGCAGCAGCGCGGCTCCGACGGGCCGAATGAAGACCACGTTCAAAATCGCGAAAAAGATCGCGAAGTTGAGGAGTTGGATCCACGCGGTCCCGTCGAGTGAGAGGAACATCCGGGAAGCCTACTTACCGCCCAGATGCGCCAGCAGCGAAGGCACGTTGGCCACGACGAGCAGCAAATAGAACGCCAACCCGAGCGAGATGATCGGGAACGCTTCCAAGACGCCGACGCCGAGGAACAGGAACGTGAAGATGTTCGGCCGGGCTTCCGGCTGGCGCGCGATCGCCTCGACGGCCTTGGCGGCGACGAGACCGTCGCCCACCGCCGAACCGAACGCGACGCCGAGGATGATGAGCCCGAACGCGAGGATCGTCGCGGCGGCTACCAAGCTCTCTGAGGTCAAGATGATGCCTTTCTAGCTATGACTAGTGCTCTTCGGAGATCGCCAGCGACAAGTAGACGATACCGAGCAGGGTGAACACGAACGCCTGAACCGTTCCGATGAAAAAGTTGAAGAACTCGATGAAGAACGGCAGGACGCTGACGAGGATCGAGAGGTTGAGCGGCCCGACGCTGACCTTCGCTTGAATGATCGACGCGATGATGATGAACAGCAACTCGCCGACGAAGATGTTGAAAAACAGGCGCGCGGCGAGCGTCGCCGGCCGGGCCAGTTCCTCGAGGAAGTTGATCGGGAGGAGCACCGCAAACGGCTTGGCCAGATGCCCGTAATACTTCAGACCGAACTTCTTGATCGCGAAGTACTGGATCATGAAGAAGATCAACAGTGCGTAGGGCACCGTCGTGTTGAGGTCGCCCGTCGGCGATCCGCCGAAGGGCAGGCCGAACAGCTTGAAGGGGATCGCGCCGAACTGGTTGAGCACGAACAAGAACACGAACAGCGAGATGAAGAACGGCACGAACGGCTCGCCCGCGCGCCCGAGCGAACCCTTCACCATGTCGGCGACGTAATCGATCACGCCCTCGAAGACCGTCTGCGTGCGGCCCGCGCGCGGCGAGCGGTAGCTCTTGCCGACCCACGCCAGGAAAACGAGCGAAACGCCCATGGCGACCCAAGTCGACATGATCGTGTCCGAGTGGACTTCCCCGACGATGGGCCAGACCCACGTCGAGTGTTCGCCGATGCTCTCTGCCACGTACTAAGAACCTGTCCGGATGAAGCGCGCTACGATCGTCGCGTAGCAGGCCAGGGGCGTGAAAAACCCGATGAAGTAGGTCGCCATCGACCACCAGGGCCCATGGAGGCAAAACTCCACCGGTACTATACCGAAAACGAGGATTCGTAGGACACTACTAATGACGAACGCGCCCACGCTTCGGTGATCCAATAACCGCTCGTTGCTCCGCATACTCAGATATGCGTTCAGGAGGCCGCAGACGGCGCCAGCCATCAGAGCGACCGCCGCGACCGGTGACGCGGGCACGATGAAGAGCGCCGCCGGGAGAGCGAGGGCCAAAGACCAAAGGATCATCGGCCTCCGGCGAGCGTAATACGCACGCAGTTCGGCCTCCGATACCGCGCTTCCGAAGTTTGGGTTCTCGGGGCGCGAACCCTCCTCGACCTTCGGCGCAGGGGCCGCCCCGGCGCTCACGCCGCCCTGAACTCTTCCGGGGCGACGCCGTCGCGCAGCCGGGCCAGCAGCCACTCGACGATCCGCCGCGAGGCTCGGCCGTCGCCGTAGGGGTTGTGGGCGCGGGCCATGCGGGCGTAGGCGACCTCGTCCTCGAGCAGCCGGCGCGTCGCCGCGACGATCGTGGCCCGCTCGGAGCCGATCAGCTCGAGCGTCCCAGCCGCGATGCCTTCGGGCCGTTCGGTTTCGTTGCGCATCACCAGCACGGGCTTGGCCAAACAAGGCGCTTCTTCTTGAAGGCCGCCGCTGTCGGTGAGCACCAGTGTGGCCCGGCGCACGCTGCGCACGGTCGCGTCGTAGGCCATCGGCTCCACCAAGCGGATGCCCGGCACCCCGTCGAGCATCGTGAGCGCAACGCCGGCCACGCGCGGCGAGGGGTGGACCGGCCAGAGGATCTGCGGTTTGGAGGGCAAGGCGGCGATGTCGGCCAGCGCCCGGCATATCTCGGGCATGTGGTCGTGGTTCTCGCGCCGGTGCGCGGTCACGAAGATGAGCGGCCGGTCGGCATCGAGGCCGGCCCACTCCGCCGGCGGCGCGTCGAACTCGAGGGCGGCCGTTTCCAAGAACGCGTCGATGACCGTGTTGCCCGTCACGAAGACGTCGGCCGGATCGACGTTCTCGCGCAAGAGGTTCTCGCGGGCGGTGGGGGTGGGCGAAAAGTGATAGGCCGCGATGCGTCCGGTCAAGCGCCGGTTCATCTCTTCGGGAAACGGCTCCCAGCGCGTCGAGGTGCGCAAGCCGGCCTCCACGTGGCCCACCGGAATGCGCTGGTAGAACGCGGCCAGCGCCGCAGCCGTGCTGGTCGAGGTGTCGCCGTGGACGAGCACCACGTCGGGCCGCGCCCGTTCGAGTACGCCCTCCATGCCCTCGAGGACGCGGGTCGTGATGCCGGTGAGGCTCTGGTCGGGGCGCATCACGTCGAGATCGTAATCGGGCACGATCGCGAAGAGCGCGAGCAAGTCGTCGAGCATCTTGCGGTGTTGCGCGGTCACGCAAACCAGCGGCTCGACGGCGGGCGCCGCGGCGGCCAGCGCGCGAACCACCGGCGCCATCTTGATGGTGTCGGGCCGCGTGCCGAACACCGTCATCACCCGTAACGGACGAACTGCCGGCACTTAAATGACGCGCAAGTGGGCGGCCGCGCCCGAGAGCAGATAGGCGACCGCGCCGAGCGCGAACGAGACCGCGTAGATCAAGAGCACGGCTTGGCGCACGTTGAGCCCGAAGCGGAAGACCAAGATGTGGTGAAAGTGGCCGCGGTCGGCTTCGGTAATCGAGCGGCCCGCGCGAAAGCGGCGCCAGATCACCGCGGCCGTATCGACCACCGGCACCGCCAGCGCGACGAGCGGCACCAGCAGGCTGACCGTGATCGCGACCTTCGCCGTAATGATGATCGAGACCGTGGCGAACACGTACCCGATGAACAGCGAACCCGTGTCGCCCAAGAAGATCTTGGCCGGGTTGAAGTTGTAGGGCAAAAAGCCCAGCGCGCCGCCGACGAGCGCGCACAACACGAGCGCGGGCACGACGAAGCCGTGGCCGATTGCGATCGCGAACAAGAAGAGTCCCGAGATCGCGGTGACGCCCGCGAGCAGGCCGTCGAGCCCGTCGAGGAAGTTGATCGCGTTCATCATGCCCAGATACCACAGCAGCGTCAGCGGCGCGCCGAGCCACAAGGGCACGTTAACGTATTGATGCGTGAACGGATTGTCGAACCCGGCGATCACGAACCCGTAGCTCATCGAGATCAACGCCACGACGATCTGCGCCACGAACTTGTTGCGCGCTTTCATTTTCATGACGTCGTCCCAGACGCCGACGAGCAGAATGAGCGTGCCGCCGAAGAGCAAGCCCAAGAAGTCGTGAATGTCGTCGGGATTGCGGAACAGCGGCGTGGCCTTCAGCGCCAAGCCGATCGAAACGAACAGCGCGAAGGCGAAGGCCAAGTAGACGGCCAGGCCCCCGAGACGCGGCTTCGGTTCGTCGTGCATCCGCCGCTCGTCGACTTCGTCCATCACGCCGGTCTTGATGGCGAGGCTGCGCACCAGCGGCGTCGCCAAGAGCGAGGTGACGCAGGCCGTGCTGAAGGCGAAGAGCAGCGTGCCCGGGATGCCGCTGGCCGCGTTGATCACGCGCCGTTCCTCGCCGGTCGCGCGCCTTCGAGCGAGTCGAACGGAACCAGCGCGACGCCGGCTTCGGCGAGCAGCTTCTGGGCGAACGCGTCGGGGTAGGCGTCGGCGTAGACGATGCGGACCACGCCCGCGCTGATCAATAGCTTCGCGCAGTTGACGCAGGGCTGGTGGGTGCAATACGCGGTCGCGCCCTCGAGCCCGACGCCGTGCAGCGCGCCCTGGACGATCGCGTTGGCCTCGGCGTGGGTGGAGCGCAGGCAGTGTCCGTTGACCAATTCGCAACCGACCTCGGTGCAATGCGCGACGTGACGGGGCGCGCCGTTGTAGCCCGTCGTCAGGATGCGGTGGTCCCGCACGAGGACCGCTCCGACGCTCGCCCGGGGGCAGGTTGCGCGCGTGGCGACCGTTCGCGCGACCTCCATGAAGTACTCGTCCCAGCCGGGTCGCATGCAACTCGTTGACTTAGGCGTCGCGGTGCGGCGTACCCCCGCCGCGCCGGTAGTCGGCCGGCACCGAACCGGCGCTGCCGAACATCCGGTCGCCCGCGTCGCCCAAGCCCGGGACGATGTACCCATGCTCGTTCAAGCGTTGGTCGATCGCCGCCGTGACGATGCTGACGCCCGGGTGCTCGGCGCGCAGGTGCGCGATGCCGGCCGGCGCCGCGATGACGCTGACCAGCCGCGGGCTGTTCGCGCCCCGCGCCGCCAATACCGCGAGCGCCGCCGCCGCCGAGTGTCCGGTGGCCAGCATCGGATCGAGCACGAAGACGCGCGCCGCGCTCAGGTCGTCGGGCAGATTCGCGTAGTAGGGCACCGCTTCGAGGCTTTCGGGTTCGCGAAAGAAGCCCAAGTGCGCGACCACGGCGCCCTCGACGACGGCTAAGAAGCCGGGCAGCAGGCCCAGCCCGGCGCGCAGGATCGGCGCCACGACGACGCCGGGATCGATCCGGCGAACGGCGGCCGGGCCGACGGGCGTCGTCACCTCGCCGGGCGACGTAGCAAGGTCGCGCGTCGCCTCGTAGGCCAGCAGCGCCCCCAGTTCTTCGATCAAGCGGCGGAAGCGCGGCACCGGCGTCGCCAGATCGCGAATGCCGGCCAGCCGGTCGGCGACGGCGGGATGATCGACGACGTGCACCCGTTCCATAGCGAGCAACGCTTCCGCGCGCCGCGCAGGCGACCTCGCGCGCCGCCCGAAGCCCGTTCACGCATTCGCTACGACCGGAGACCGCCTTGGAACCACGCCGACTCGCCCTCGCCTTTCTCTGCGCTCTGCCGGCCGCTGCCCCCGCATCCGCCGCACCGCCGCCCTGGATCGGTACGTTTCACGCCGTTCGTCCCGGTGCCGACAGCATGCAGGATCTCACGCTGACCTTGAGCCCCGGCGGCAAAGCCAAATTGGTGACCCGCTATCCCGGCTACACGCGCACCGCGGCGGGCGTGCCCGTGCGACCGCAAGGCGAGATCGGCACGTGGACGCGCGGTCAGCGCGGCACGGTGGTGGTGAGCTTCACGAACATCGGCGACTTCGTCGACGGGCTCATCGAGAAAGCCCGCCCCGACAACACGCAATATACCTTCAAACTGACCGGCTGCGTGCTGGCCCCGGCGCACCGCGATCCAATCGCAAGGCCGCCGACCTTCCACAAAGCCGGCTGCAGCTAAACGGTCTGCTTAGGGCACGTCGTGGCGGGCGGTGAGTTCGGCGACGCGCGCGCGCAGCGCGTCTTGTTTGGCGCGCGTCTCGATGTCGTCGAGCGCCTCGCCGATGATCACGCCGATCTCGCGCGCTTCGGCTTCGCCCATGCCGCGCGAGGTGATCGCGGGCGAACCGATGCGGATGCCGCTCGTGACCATCGGCTTCTGCGGGTCGAACGGAATGGCGTTCTTGTTGACCGTGATGTGGATCTCGTCGAGGTAGGCTTCGACCGCTTTGCCGGTGAGATTCTTCGGCCCGAGGTCGACGAGCAGCAGATGCGTGTCGGTTCCGCCGGCGACGAGCCGCACGCCCGAGCGCTGCAGTTCCTCGCCCATGGCCTTTGCGTTGATTAGCACTTGGCGCTGGTAGTCGGTAAACGACGGATGCAGCGCTTCGCCGAAGGCGACGGCTTTGGCCGCGATCGCGTGCATGAACGGACCGCCTTGGATGCCGGGGAAGACGCTCTTGTCGAGCGCTTGCGCGTGCTCGGCCTTGGTCAGCACGAGGCCGCCGCGCGGACCGCGTAGCGTCTTGTGCGTGGTCGTCGTCACGTAGTCGGCGAGGGGCACGGGCGACGGATGCAGTCCGGTCGCGACCAAGCCCGCGATGTGCGCCATGTCGACCATGAACGCCGCGCCGACTTCGCGCGCGATCTCGGCAAACGGCGCGTAGTCCATCGTGCGTGGGTAGGCGCTGGCCCCGGCGATCAGTAACTTCGGCTTGTGTTCGCGCGCGAGCGCGAAGACTTCGTCGTAATCGATCAGCTCGGTGTCCTTGCGCACGCCGTAGGCGATCGCATTGTAGAGCTTTCCGCTAAAGCTGACCTTGGTGCCGTGGGTGAGGTGGCCGCCGTGCGCGAGCGACATGCCGAGCACCGTGTCGCCGGGCTTGATTGCGGCCATGAAGACGGCCATGTTGGCCTGCGCGCCCGCGTGCGGCTGCACGTTGGCGTGGTCGGCGCCGAAGATTTGCTTGGCCCGGTCGATGGCCAACTGCTCGGCGAGGTCGACGTACTCGCAACCGCCGTAATACCGCCGCCCGGGATACCCCTCGGCGTATTTGTTGGTCAACACCGAAGCCATCGCTTCGCGGACCGCCCGGCTCGCGTAATTCTCCGACGCGATCAACTCGAGGTTCTCGCGCTGGCGCGCCTCCTCGAAGCCGATCGCCGCGGCGACCTCCGGGTCGAGGGTGGCGAGTAAGGAACCGGCCGTCCCGGCGGTCGTGGCACCAACGTCGAGCGTCTGCATGACCTCCGACTTCCACGCCGGGGGCCGGGCCACCGTCCGGGGACTCGGAGCCCGCGGGCGTCTACGCGCCGGCCAGGGCCGTGCCGATCATCGCATCGCGCCCGACCAGCGCTGCGCACTCTGCCTCGGTGAGGCCTTCGCTTCCGCGCGGGCGCTCGGGCAGCACGAGGTAACGCATGTCCGCCGTGCTGTCATGGACGCGAACCGTCGTCCCCGGGTCCAGCCGCACGCCGAACTCTTCGAGCACGGCTCGCGGCTCGCGCACCGCGCGCGAGCGATACGCGATGCTCTTGTACCAGTCCGGCGCCATGCCCAGCAGCATGCGCGGATAGCACGAACAAAGCGTGCAGACGATCAGGTTGTGGACCTCGGGCGTGTTCTCGACGACCACGAGTTTGAGCGCGCCGACCTCGATGCCGAGTTCGCGCACGGCGGCGCTGCCGTCGGCAAGCAGCCGCGCCTTGAAGGCGGGATCGAACCAGGCGCGCGCGACCACCTTCGCGCCGAGCGCGGGCGTCCGCGCGTGCATGTATTCGACCCGCGCGTCGATCTCCGCATCGGTGACGACTCCCGCCTCGATCAGCAACTCGCGGAAGGCCCGTTCGAGCATCTCGAAATTGCGCGGGGCGTCGTGCGTCGCGCTCACCGGCCGTCCTCGAGCCAATGTTCGTAGAGTTCCACGTCGACGGTGTCGCCCGTCGGCCCGGCGTACGCGGGCCACAGCTCGCGTTGTGCGAAGCGCACCCGATAGAGCGGTTGGCGCGTCGCGTCGCGGTTGCCGGCCGCGAGTTCTTCCGGGTTGCGGAAGACCCCGCAGACGCGTTCGACGACGCCGCGTTTGCCGCGGACGTAGCGCGGCGTGCGGACGTGTCCCGCGGACTCGCGCGCGGCGACCACGACCGCCTGTCCCGGAGCGAAGCGCGGATTCATGCCGGATGCTCGTGCGCGCGATCGCCATCGCCGGCGTGCTCGCGCGCGTGTTCGGCGTGGTACGAGCGGGTTACCGCGGCGACGCGCTCATCGAGCGCGGCGCGATCGACCGCCCCCTTTCGGCTCATCACCGCAATCATCGAGAGCAGCCACTTCTCGAAATAGCCGAGGCCGCGATAGTCGGCTTCGGGCAGCGATTCGATGCCGTAGCGCAACTCGTCGACGGTCATCTGTGGGCCGCCGGGACGCGTCGCGTCGGTCAGAGTCCACATCAGCGCGTCGACCCGGACTTCCCACGGCAGCAACGGATGTTCGCTGCGATCGATCGGCTCGCTCGACGGCGCGCCGCCGACGTCGTGATGGTTGGACATTAGAACGGCGGCGGCGTCTCGGCGCCCTCGACGAAACCGCGCGCGAGATCGGTCTCGGCTTTTGCCCGTTCCGCCGGACCGTAGGCGAGTTTCGCGACGCGGCGCGAATGACGGCCGCCGCTCTCGAACGGCGTCTCCAAGAAGACGTGGACGAGGCGTTCGATCTGCTCCCATCCGGTCAGCCGGCCGGAGAGCGCGAGCACGTTGGCGTCGTTGTGCCGGCGCGAGAGTTCGCAGGCGAGTTGATCGAAGACGACCGCGCAGCGCACGCCCTCGATCTTGTTGGCCGCGATCGCGATGCCGATGCTCGAACCGCAGACGACGATGCCGCGCTCGAACGCGCCGCTCGCGACGGCGAGCCCGACGACGAAACCGTAATCGGGGTAGTCGACGGCGGTGGCGTTCGCCGCGCCGAAATCGTGGGGTTCGTGACCGGCGGCGCGCAGCAGCGCCGCGATGTCGTCTTTGTACGCGTAACCGGCGTGGTCGGCAGCGAGCGCGATCTTCATGGCCCGCCTGTGTTCAGCGCCGACGGGAGCGCCGCCCGCAAGCCCGAATGGCCCGCACCGATGAAGATCGCCGCCTCGAGCGCGTCGTTTGCCGCGGATCTCGCCGCCGGCGCGCTGACCCATCTCGAGTGGCTCGATCTTTGCGCCGCCGAACTCGAACTCGACGGCGTGCTGCTCGATCTCGCCGCCTTTCCCCGGCTCGACGACGAGTACGTGGCGCAGGTGAAAAAGCTCGCGGTCGATCTCGGCCTGACCGTGGCCGGCGTCGAGCTCGCGCCCGGCGGCGACCCCGCGGCCGGACTCGACGTCGCGGTGCGCCTCGGCGCGCCGTTGCTCGCGCTCGCCGCACCGGCGGCCTCGGAGGATCCCGACGCCTGGTCGACGTTTTCGGCGGCCCTCAAAGTCGCGAGCGGCGCGGCGAAGAAGGCGAACGTCCCGCTGGCCTTGCGCAACGCGCCCGGGACGCTCTGCGCTTCGGGAGCCGACCTCCAGCGCGTCGCCAAGGACGTCGACAGCTCGTGGCTGCGCTTCGCCCTCGACGCCGCCGAACTCGCCGCGCTCGACCGCGGCGACGCGCTGCTGGTCAAGACCGTCCTCGGCGTGTGCGCCGTCGACGACGTCGAGACGTTCGCCCAACCCGGCGATGCTGCGGCGGCGCTGCTCGTCGAACGGTTGCGCGGCTTCCGCGGCTTCGTCAGCGTCGACCGGCGCGACCCGCGCGGCGACCGTGCCGCCTTTCATCGCGCGCTGGGGCGCCT
>Ga0326727_10022352_pt1 | contig 12238 bp, 13 predicted proteins | sample MB2enrmetagenome_FD_207643 | JGI IMG/M metagenome (GOLD analysis project Ga0326727, IMG submission 207643) | Lab enriched peat soil microbial communities from McLean, Ithaca, NY, United States - MB29MY | ecosystem: Environmental > Terrestrial > Soil > Wetlands > Peat | place: USA: New York... | reverse complement strand
CGGCCTATTCCCTTTGGGCGCGAGCGCCCGCCGCAGCGTCCGCTTCAACATGCCAGCCGTCTCCAGCCGCAGAAACAAGAAATCCCGGAAACCTGTGCCTCGCTTACGAGACTCAGGCCTCCGGGATGTTGGAAATACTCAACTCACGACCCAGAGGGGCCAGCGGCACGACGCGCGACGGCGCTACTTGCTCCTATCCGACGCCGCGGCAATGTAAAGGTCCACGTTGCTCTGGTCCACCAGCGAAGTGCCGGTGTCAATAAACGCCGGGTACGGAGCGAAGGAGTCTGCGCTGTAATCCTTGCCAAGCTGCTTGGGCGGCGCGTGGAAGACCTCGTCCAGCATTTTCAGGCCAAAGTAGGCCATGGTGAAGGGCTTTTGCGCAATGGTCGAGTCGATGGTGCCGGCCTTGATCGCATCCAGCGTATCCTGGTCCACATCCCAGGCCACCACCAAACGCCCGCCGCCTGCCCGCTTCACCGCATCGGCCACCACCTTGCCCGACGAAGCTTCAAGGCAGATAAAGGCATCGATCTTCTTGGGGCCGGTTAGAGCCATAGCCGATTGCGTCCAATCGAAAGCATTGCGGGCATCGCCCTTGATGTCCACCACATCGATAATGTGAATATCGGGCCGGGTGGCGATCACTTCCTTGAAACCCTTCAGCCGCTCATCCGTATTGGGCTGGCCGCCGAGGGTAAAGAAGACCACGTTGCCCTTGCCGCCCAGCTTCTCAATTACCCGCTTGCCGCCCAGCCGTCCGGCTTCCATGTTGTTGGTTCCGATGAAATAGAGCCTCCGGCTGCCGGCGGCATCCGAGTCCATGGTGATCACCGGAATGCCGGCATTGACGGCCTCATCGATCCCCGGCTGCACAACCGCCGCATCGGCGACGGAGATCAGGATACCCCCCGGTTTGGCCGCAATGGCCTTGTGCAACGCATCCAGTTCGGCTGCCGGGTCGTAGCTGTCCGGCCCCACTACCCTGGCAGTCACCTTGTATTGCGCGGCTGCACTATTGAAGCCAGCCGCCGCCGTCTGCCAGTAAGGCAGATTCACGTTGGTCGCAATCAGGTAAAAGACCTCTTTGGTAGAGTGGCGACTGCACCCCGACGTGGACAGAATTGCCAGCGCCAGCGTGGCCAGCGCAACATTCTTGATGGTTTTCATGCTTGCCTCCCGTTTCAGACGTGAGATGTGTTCTGGGACCGGCGACAGGATTTCGAACCCGTCGGGACCTTTTGAAAAAAGTCGGCTGGATGGTACTACCGAAAGACAGGGATTGTCTATGTCCCTTATCGCATGAGGAACTTTATAACATCTCCGGCTGAAGTGGATCGTGATTTGCCTCACGTAAGTTGTTTTCTTTGAGCGCTGGAGTCCCTAACTGCGGTATAACCGGACGTGAACCCTTGAGTTCGAGGACGAGGATGACTCCGCAAGCCAAGCCAAACTTCGCATTACCCGCGGGAATCGCCGTCCGCGCAGGCCAGGACGAGCCGCTGAGCCGCCGTGCCTGCGTTGAGCCGCCTCATCCCTACCGCTCTCCGTTTGCCAGGGATGCCGCGCGAATCTTGCATGCGCGCGCCTTTCGCCGCCTGGCCGGCAAAACCCAGGTCTTCACCCGCCTGCCCGCCGACTCCCCCTCCGACCACTTCCGCAGCCGCCTGACGCACACCCTTGAAGTGACGCAGATATCCCGCACTCTAGCCGGGGCCCTGGGACTCAATGCGGAACTGACAGAGGCCCTCGCCCTGGCGCACGACATCGGCCACCCGCCTTTCGGCCACGCCGGAGAAAAGGCCCTGGACCAGTGCCTGCGCGGCTTCGGCCTCCGCTTCGACCACAACCTGCACGCCCTGCGCATCGTCACCTGGTTTGAGGAGCGCTACGCGGCCTTTCGCGGCCTCAACCTGACCCTGGGCGTGCGCGAGGGCATCGTCAAGCACTCCCACGACTACTCGGCCGCCACCCATCCGGAACTGGCCGAATACTTCCTCGACCGCTTCCCCCCTCTCGAAGCCCAGCTCATCGACCTCGCCGACGAGATCGCCTACCTGACCGCCGATCTGGACGACGGCCTGGACTCCGGCATCCTCACGCTGGAACAGGTGCGCGCGGGAGTGCCCCTGTTCCGCGGCTTCCACGACGGCGTGCTCGGCGATTATTCCGCCGCCCCGCCCAAGCTGGCCGCGTATGAGACCCTGAAGCGCATCCTGAACGCATTGGTCACGGACTTGATTGAAGAGGTTCGCCGCCAGGTCGTCGACCTTGGCGCAGCAACAGTGGGTGAAATTGGGCTCGAAGAGATTCGCCGCGCGCCCCACCGGCTGGCGGCCTTGAGCCCGGAGATGGAAACTGCCCGCGCCGCCGCCAAGGAGTTTCTTTACGCCAGCCTCTACAACTCCCCCGGCATGGAGGAGGGGCACAGGCACGCCGCCGAAATCGTCCAGGGGCTGTTTGCCGCCCTCATGGCAGACCCCGGCCAACTGCCCCCGGACCACCAGGCGCAGATTCCCACCGAAGGCCTGGCCCGCACCGTCGCCGACTACATCGCCGGCATGACCGACAGCTACATCGAACAGGCCTGGGAGCGTGCCGGGGAACGTTAGTGCGCCTTGTTTGCCCGAAGCAGATTCCTGGTGTGAGGTATATGCCGCAGGGCTGGATGCTCATCCAGGTTGACACTATAATGCAGCCAGAAATTGCGCTACAGTGATGCCATGACAGGAAAGCTCTCCGCCGGCGTGGTTCATAGCGTGCCGGCGGATTTGCGAATGGCCCTTGTTTCCGACCCGGCGGCGCGCGCGAAGTGGGAGGATATTACCCCGCTGGCGCGCAATGAATGGATCTGCTGGGCTATTTCGGTGAAGAAACCGGAAACCAGAAAGCAGCATATCGAGAGAGTTTGCACGGAGCTAAAAGAGGGTATGCGCAGGCCCTGTTGCTGGCCCGGTTGCCCTCATCGCTAATGCAATCGAAGGCGCCGCCCCGGGGCTGGCCAGCCATCCCCAACTTTGGGTCCTGAGCCCGTCGTAATCAGACAGGCGGAGCAGTTTATCGATTACTGCGGTGCAGCTTCGCAGCAAACGCCTGGTGCGGCTCGTTGCCGGCCACGGTGATCCCTTGCGAGAAAGCCTCCAGCAGCGGACGGGCGCGAGCCACTGCTTTGTCGGCGCCGGCAACCACGATCCTGAGCCGGCCATCTCTGGCGTCGGTTACATTGCCAACCACCGGCGCTCCCACAAAATCGATACCCCGGTCTGCATGTTCCACCGTGAGCCGCCGGCCGAGGGCCACGCTGATGGCGCCGCACAAGATGTGAAGCACGCCGGGTGAGAGCGCATCAATCAGCCTGTGAACCCCAAAAAGCACCTCTTCATACGCCGCATCGTCCAGCAGCATCGTGATGACAGCCTCGGAGCCCAATTCGGCCTCGGCGGGAGTGGCTGCGGCAATCGCGCCTTCGTGGATCAGCGGCTTGGTCCGCTCTTCTGTACGGTTCCACACCGATAATTCGTGTCCCGCAGCGATCAACCGCAGCGCCATGGGCGTGCCCATGGTACCCAGTCCTATAAACCCGATCCTCATGGCAAGTCCTTCAATGGAGTCTATTGCTGACGTTCTCGCGATCGGCACGACTATCGATCATAGTCTCTGAAACGAGCGACTCTTCGCACGCTCCTGTTCCGCCTGAAATGTAACAAGAGTCTCTCGACAGCCGGACATGATCACAAGGTGTCGTGTCCGGGTAGCTAACGACACGCCCGGCGTCAGGAATACACTGTGACAGATTGCTTTCTCATGCCAATCAAAGGACGGATTAGGAGAATGAAGAAGGTCCTGCTGTTTGCTCTGATCATGGGGTTCGCCGCCAAGGCAGTCCACGCTATTGAACTGCCAAAAGCTCCATCCGGCTTTACCTGGCAAGAGGTACCTGAGCTAAAGGCCGCGTTTCTGAAACCCGACGGCTGGTTCTTCAAACAGGAGAACAGCAGGGGCACTCTGGCTTATTTCATCACCAAGGAAGACCTTGCCAAAAATGGAGAGTTCGCCACCGGACTCACAATCAACGTCTTTCACTTCAAGCAGGACTCCGCTGTCGAACACGGTAAAGCCCTAATCGATCAGATGGCAGTGCAGCACAATGTGAAATCATGGAGCCGAGCGGTCGGCCCCTTTCAAGAATCCGGCTGCGAATTGAAGGATACCGATGCCAGCGGCACGACCATGATGCACGCCCTCACCGTAGCAAATCCAAAAACCAATGCGCTTTATCTGTTCATATTTGAAAGCCCAGCGGCCAACTGGGACGCCGCTTGGAAACTAGGCCAACAGATCATGGATACATTGGCAATAGACGATGAAATGTAATGCTCGCTCGTGTGACCATCGAATAGGCGGTACTTGAGCCCTGCCTGGATCACCGCCCCACCCGCCGATCCGGCAGTTATTACTCGAGCGTTCTACTGCACCGTTCCCGCCGGCCTCAACCGCCTCAGGTCCAGCGCGCACTCAACGGCATTCTGCGCATTCAGCCGCAGATTGTCTGAGGCGGCCCAGAGCCACAGCCGGGAGGTCTGGCTGGAATTGCGTTCCCCCTGCTCCGGACGCAGCCTCACCAGCACGTCGTTCTGGCCGGTGGCGGCCAGATTGGAGGGCGAATCCGTATCTTCCAGCACCAGGTCCACGTGGTCGCCGCTCAGGGCTTCCTCGATGGCGGCAATATCCACCGGCCGTTCCAATTCGATGGCGATCGAAAACGTGTGGCCGTGGAAGACGGGCGCCTGGACCACCTGCAAGGCCAGCGCGGGCCAGCGGCCCTGGGACAGCGCATCGTAATGGCGGCGAATCCGCGCTTCGACCGCGTTCAGGCTGATCTTGGCGTTTTCGCCCAGGCCGGAGAGCAGGTTGTAGGCCACCTGCGCGTCGTAGAGCTCGCGCGGCAGCCCCTGGAAGCTGAGCAGGCTCACCGTCTGCTGGTGCAACTCGTCCAGAGCGGCGCGGCCCAGTTCGCTGGCCGGCTGCAACAGCGTGGCGGCGGCAAACTGCACCGGCGCGGCCTGTTGCAGCCGATCGAGCAGTAACGCCAGCGCCAGAGCCGCGGGGTGCGCCGGAACCACGGCCGGGGTAAACAGGTCGACGGTTGCAACCTCGGAGCCGAGCCAGGGAGCGCGCACCAGTACGCCCGTCTCCTGGTCGAGAGCACCCGACAGGTCCAGCACCGTGGAGCCGGCGCGCAGCGCCTCGCGCCAGTGCTTGCGCGTCAGGTCCTCGCCGCCGCAAAAAAATGTGAAGTCGATGCGTTCAAATGCATCCGGAGCGATGGCCTGGACGAAGGTTACCTCGTCGCCCACCTGGTCCAACTGGCCCAGTGCGTCGTTCTCGTCCAGCAGCACAATGGTGGAAGCCGCCAGGGGCGACTCCGACAACGCTTCTTTCAGCTCCCGGCCCACCAGGGTGGAGGCTCCGGCAATGGCGATCTTGTACACAAATGTCCTTTTGTACGGTTGCGAAGCTTACAGGCGTTTCAGCGGGTCCAGTTCAGGCGAGTCGGCTTCGAGAATTGAAGCACGGGCCGGCTGCCTGCGCCGGCGGCGCGACCAGGAGTACGCAGCCCGCGCCCAGATGCCCGAGAACATGTAGATCAGAGCCAGGGCGAACAGCACCACCTGGGAAAACTTGAAAAGGATAAAAAGCACAATCGCGATGATGAAGAGAATCTGATAGGGATGGCGGCGCGACATACTGAGTTCCTTGCCGGACCAGAAGCGCCAGGTGCTGACCATCAGGAAGCCGCTCCCACCCACGATTCCCAGCCAGATGAGGGCAATCCACCAGGCTTGCACGGGAATTCCGTACTCGAAATGAACGGTGGTGGCCAGCAGGCCCGCCGCCGCCGGGATGGGCATGCCCACAAAATACTTGCGTCCCGGCCGGCCCGGATTGCGCGGCAGCGGATCGTGGCTGATGTTGAAGCGCGCCAGCCGCGAAACTCCGCCGATGAGAAACAGAAAGCAGATGAAGGCCCCGGCATGGAGAAGGTTCTCGTGCAACTGCGGATTGATGGAATCGGGCAGGAAGTGGAAGCCCCAGATGAGCGCCAACAGGCTGGGCGCAACGCCGAACGTGATGGCGTCGGCCAGCGAATCCAGCTCCTTGCCGAAGTCGCTGCAGGTGTTGGTCATGCGGGCGATGCGGCCGTCCAGCGCATCGAAAGGAATGGCGAACAGAATGGCGATCGCCGCCCAGTCCAAGTGCGTATGCGCGTCGCCCCCGCCGCCGATCGCGGCAATGGTCTGAGTGATTGAAAGAAATCCGGCGGCAATGTTGCCCACGGTAAACAAAGAGGGCAGCAGGAACATGCCGCGGCGCAGCCGTGTCTGGGCGTTGGCCTTGGCAAGTGTGGGGTCGCGTTGGTTCACAGGCGATCTCCCCCGGCCGGACTGATGGCCATGGAAGCCAGTACGCTCGATCCGCCCTTGACCCGCTGGCCGACCTTCACGCGGAGTTGCGCCTCGGCCGGCAGCAGCACGTCCACGCGGGAGCCGAACTTGATCAGGCCCACAAGCTGCCCTCGCTCCATCGTGTCCCCTTCGCGAAAGTTGAAGACGATGCGCCGCGCCAGCAGGCCGGCAATCTGTTTGAAAGTGATCTCGATGCCCTCGTCGGCGCCTGTACCGCGCACGGCCACGATATTCTGCTCGTTCCGGTCGGCCGAAGCGGGGTTCATGGCGTTGAGGTATTGGCCCTTCTGGTAGCGCACGCTGGTCAGCACGCCGGCAATCGGCGAGCGGTTCACATGCACATCGAAGACGCTGAGGAAGATGCTGATCCGCTGCCGGGGTCCCCCGGCGGTCGCGATGGTGGCGGTCTCCGTCACCAGCCCGTCTCCGGGCGACACAATCAGACCGGGCCCCACGGGAATGGTTCGCCCAGGATTGCGGAAGAACCACAGAAAAAACGCCGCCAGAAGCACGGGCGCGACGCTCCACGCCCAGTTGCCCGTGGCCCACGCCAGCACGACCGCTACTGCCAGCAAGCTCAAACCGTAGATATAACCGTCACGAACCATTGTCCCCAACGATTATACGGTGATTCCGCTGCTCTGCCGACTGAGCGGGGCCGATAGGGCGCACATTCCGACGCACGCGATCAATACGGGGGCCGCGCCAATCCGGCGCGGCGCGATTCGCCCGCATGTGTCAACTGCTTGAGAGCTTCAAGCCACAGCCGGCGCCCTATGCTCCAGAGCGAAGATCAGGTCCTTGGCGTGCAGTTTGAGTTTCTTCAAGCGCACTTCCTCCAACTGTTCTTCCTCGGAGAGATAGGGTTTTTCAAGCAGTTCTTCCAGCCGCTGAGCGTAGCGACGATGTTCAGATTGCAGGCGGCAAATTTCTTCGCTCAGCGTGGGGTCCTGTATTTCATCCATTGGGCACCTCCTCAAGTAACAGAACATTTACATATATCGCTGTCGACGCGCAAACGGCAAGAGCGAAAATGGGCGAAAGCCCCCGGAATCTGTGGAATTTTGGACGGGGTTGAAACAGCCGTGACAGAAGTCACACCAGGGCCGGACCAGGGGGCCGTTTGGCCACCCAGGCGCAGGTCATCCAAGCCGGAGGCTCATCAGGACAGCATCTTCAATCGGATCAGCGTAGTAGCGCGGCCGGCGTCCGATTTCCCGAAATCCGAGCGCTGCATAGAGCGTCAGAGGGGGAAAGTTGGAGGCGCGAACCTCCAAAATGACTTCGGTCACTTGTGCTGGGCTGATTTCTTTTAGCAGCGCGGCAAAAAGCCGTGCCGCCACACCGCGGCGCTGAAATGCGGGGTCTACCGCAATGCTCTCCAGCTCCGCCTGAGGCGGGACCACGCTGGCGACCACAAACCCCACCACAATGCCAGACCCGCAGTCCATCGCCACCAGCGCAATGCGGGGCAGCCCGGCCTCGGGGTCCAGCGCCTCTACATAGGCCGAGCGCTGCCAATGAGGCGCATCGTGCAGGCTCTGCGCAATCTCGACGACCCTGTCCAGGTCCGCAAGGGCCATGCGGCGTACAACGACGCTGGAGGAATTCATGCGCGTTCAGGCGTGGCGGCGACAGGCTCGCCGAAGATCTCCGCATCGGACCGGCGCAGGTAGTGGCCATCGAGCAGCGCCAGATCGACAAACTGCCCCGCTGTCACCCGCGGCGCGCATAGTGCGAGCGCGTCTGCGGCATCCGGCGCCGCCGTGCGCACCAGTTCCGCCTTCGGCCACGCCTGCTTCAGCAGCATAGCGGCGGCCTCGTCGCAAACCGCGATCCGAAGCGGCGGCTCGATAGCCGCAAGCTCCCCGGCTCCCGCCAGCAGTTCCCTGGCCTGCCCTCCCGAAGCCGCGTTATCCGCAGTGCTCACCCGCAAGAAGACCTCGTGGCGATGCGCATCGAGCGCCGCCGACGGCGCATCGGTCTTTGCCGCCAGCACCTCCAGCCGCGAAACCGCGACCACCGGAATCCGCGCCCCTTCGGCCAGCCCCTTCACCGCCGCCAGCCCCACGCGCACCCCCGTAAAGCTGCCCGGCCCGTTCACGGCTGCGACGGCGCCCACCTCGCGCAGCGAGACGCCGCCCTGCGCCAGCAAATCGCTCACGGCTGCCACCAGCGTGGAGGAGTAGCTGCGCCCCTCAAGCTCGATCTTCCCGAGAATCTCGAACGATTGGCCGGTCAGCCGGCCCAGTGCCACCGAGCCTGTCGGCCCGCACGTGTCAATTCCCAGCAGAAGCGCTGATTCAGGCATGAGTCTCACCTACACCGCCGCCAATGCCTGCTCCAGGTCGGCGATCAGGTCTTCCTTGTCTTCGATGCCCACCGACAACCGCACCAGCCCCTGGGTGATGCCCAGTTGCTCCCGCTCCGCATCGCTCAGCGCGGCGTGCGTGGTGGTCGCCGAGTGCGAGGCCAGCGACTCCACCCCGCCCAGCGATTCGGCGCTCAGAAACACTTTGAGCCCGCCCAGGAACCGTCCCGCTGCCTCCCTCGATCCCAGGTCGAAACTCAGCATCGACCCGAAGCCCTTCTGCTGCTTCACGGCCAGTTCGTGCTGCGGATGGCTCTTGAGACCCGGATAGGCCAGCCGGGTCAACTTGGGCTGGGTAGACAGGAACTCCGCCACCGCGCGCCCGTTTTCCTCGTGCTGCTTCATGCGAAGGGGGAGCGTCTTGATGCCGCGCAGCACCAGGAAGCACTCGAACGGCGAGAGAATCCCCCCGGCGGCCTTCTGAACCAGATGAAACCGCTCTTTGTGCTCGGGCTTGGACCCGATCAGCGCTCCGCCCAGCCCGTCCGAATGGCCGTTGAGAAACTTGGTGGTTGAGTGCATCACGATATCCGCGCCCAGCGCCAGCGGGCTTTGCAGCACGGGCGACATGAATGTGTTGTCCACGCTGACCTCGACTCCGCGCGCGTGGGCAATCTCGCTCACCGCCGCAATGTCGGTAAGCGACATCAGCGGATTGGTGGGGGTCTCGATGTGGACGAGCCTGGTCGTGGGCCGGATAGCCGCAGCCACCGCCTCCAGGTTTCCCGTGTCCACGTACTCAATGTCGATTCCATAGTGCCGCACGATCTGGTTGAAGAGCCGCTGCGTGCCGCCGTAGACGTTATGCGAGCAGATCACGTGGTCGCCCGTGCGCAGCATGGCCACCAGCGCATAGATGGCCGCCATGCCGCTGCCGAATGCGTGCCCGCTGGTCCCGCCTTCCAGAGCCGCCAACGCCTCTTCCAGGCGGTCCCGCGTGGGGTTGCCGGCGCGCGAGTAGTCCCAGCCCTTGTCCGAACCGATGCCGCTCAGTTCAAACGTGGATGAAAGGTAAACAGGCACATTCACAGCGCCTGTCAAAGGGTCCGGGTATTGCCCGGCATGAACGGCGAGAGTCGAGTATCTGTATTCAGACATAGTCAGCTTTTAGCCTCTAGCTCCTAGCTTCCAGCTTATCGCGGCGGGGCGGGGCGGAGCGGAAATCCCCTGCGCCTCGTCGCATCCCACGGTACCAGATGACCCGGCACCTCCATTTGTGTCATTCTATGAGGCGCGGAGGGATCATCCATGTCCATTCGACTGAGCCCCGAATCCGAACGACTGGTCGAGCAGGAGATAGCCAGCGGCCGCTTCCAGTCGGTCGACGAGATTATCCAGTTTGGTCTCCGTACGAGTGGCGACGAAGCCGAGCGCTGGAGGAGGCACCGGCAAGCCATCGAGCGCACGCGCGCATTCACAACCACCGATCCCATCCGTTTGAGCGGAGTCACCTTGCACGATGTGATCGAAGAAGGTAGAAGACTGTGACGCCATGGATCGTCGACGCATCTTTGGCAATGAATTGGTATCTGACCGATGAACAGGACCGCCAGTACAGCATTGCGGTGTTCACTGCATTGGGCCAGCGAGAGATTCTGGTTCCTTCGCTTACGTTCTTGAAACCGTAACCAGCTTTAATCTTCGCATCGATGAAGTTACTCCTGCATCGGCGATGCGATTGAGAAGCCTGGCATTCCAGCACGAACTCACGGTCTACGATGCAGCCCATCTGGATTTGGCGATGAGAAGCCGCGCGCCGATTGCCACGAAGGACAAAGCCCTTCTGAAAGCCATGCAAGCGGCCGGCGTTGAAGTCGTTACTCCATAGCTCGAACGCCAGCGAAACTCGAAGCTACACCCCGCCCTCAAAAATCTTCTTCGACAAATAGCGCTCGGCGGAGTCCGGAATAATGACGGCGATGCGCTTGCCTGCGCCTAACTCGCGCGCTAACTCGACGGCTGCAAAGACCGCTGCTCCGGAACTCGACCCGCCCACCAGTCCCTCTTCCGCCGCCAGCCGCTTGACCATGGCGAAAGCGTCCTTGTCGCCGACCGCCACAATCCGGTCGCAGAAGTCGCGGTGAAAGGTTGTGGGAATGAAGCTGACGCCGATGCCCTCCACCTTGTGCTTGCCGGGCGTTCCGCCTTGCAAAATCGACCCCTCGGTCTCGACGGCCACGTTCAGCACCGCCGGGTTCTTCTCCTTGAAGAAGCGCGATACGCCGGAGAAAGTTCCGCCCGAGCCGACGCCCGCGACAAACGCATCGACCTTGCCTTCCATTTGCTCCCAGATTTCCTTGGCCGTGGTGTCGTGGTGAAACTGTGGATTGGCCTGGTTCTCAAACTGGAGCGCGGTAAAGGAGCCCGGAATGGCCGCACCGGCCTGGCGCGCGCGACGAATGGCGCCGGCCATGCCCTCCTCTTCGGGAGTTCGCACCACCTCCGCGCCGAATCCGCGCATCAGAATGCACTTCTCCTCGGCAAACCCCTCGGGAACGAACAGCTTGACGGTGTAGCCGCGATTGACCCCGATCAGCGCCAGGCCCACGCCGGTGTTGCCCGCCGTAGCCTCGACGATGGTCGAGCCGGGGTGCAGAAGCCCGCGCGCCTCAGCGTCCAGAATCATGCCCAGGGCGGCGCGGTCCTTGATGCTGCCGCCGGGATTGAGGAATTCGAGCTTGGCGAAAACCGCGGCTGCCGGCGGGGGAGCCAGCCGGGTGAGTTCGAGCATGGGCGTCGAGCCCACCAGTTGCGTGATGTCGGCGGCAATGCGCAGGGCGGATGAGGAAGTACCGGCGGCAGGCATGGGAAGTTCAGTTTATCGCAACCCGGCAGCAGCCTATCTTTTGGCCGGCCCGGCAGACTGCTTGATCACCCGCACCACCGGGAAATAGCCGGTGCGCGTGCGGACGGTGAGTTTGCCATGCGACTTGTCTTCGGCCCGAACATCCACGCGCCGGAAGCCCGGCTCGGTGGTCGGCTTGGTGGAGTGATAACCCAGCGTGTACTGGTTGCGAATGTCCCGGGCCACCTCGGCGGCGATCTGGTCGATCTGCTCGATGTTCTTGGGGAAGAAGGCCATACCGCCGGTTTCGGTCGACAGCATCTCCAAGGCCCGCCGCGCGTGCCGCACCTCGGCGCGGCTCATCTCGTCGCCAAACAGCAATCCAATCGAGTAGATAACCGGCCCGGAGAGCTGCTGGACGCGGCGGATGGTCTGCTCCAGGTTGAGAGTGGAGGCGTTGTCTTCGCCGTCGGTGATCAGAATGAGCACCTGTTTGGGACGCTTGGCGTCGGCCACCAGCTTGTCGGCCGAAGCCACCACGGCGTCGTAGAGCGCCGTTCCGCCGCGCGACTCGATGTGGCTCAGGCCGTCGCGGAGCTTGCCAACGTCGGAGGT
>Ga0326727_10022350_pt1 | contig 12239 bp, 8 predicted proteins | sample MB2enrmetagenome_FD_207643 | JGI IMG/M metagenome (GOLD analysis project Ga0326727, IMG submission 207643) | Lab enriched peat soil microbial communities from McLean, Ithaca, NY, United States - MB29MY | ecosystem: Environmental > Terrestrial > Soil > Wetlands > Peat | place: USA: New York... | reverse complement strand
ACGCGCACCACGCGATCGATCATGGGCCGAATCTCGCGATAGGCATCTGCGATGTCTCCCTCGGCAATCAGATCCCGCACCATGCGCCCGCCGAACCAGGTCCAATCGCCGCCGTTCTGATAGGTATAGGGCTTGGTCATTCCCGGGTTCTTGAAGTAGCCGAGCGGGTACGGCAGATACATGGTGAGCCCGATGGTTGCCGCGTGGGCACCGCTCACATCGGCATCCATGCGCGCAAGGGCGTGGGCGATCTCCTTGCGCGCCAGGATGCCGGCCTCTATGGCCACTGCCGTTCCGCCGTGGAAGTTGATTGCGTTCTCGTCAAAATCCGCGGGAAACGGCGAGCCGGCGAGATACACATGCGGAATGAACTTCTGGTCTTTCCTGTCCCACAGAAACTTGCGAATGTTGTGCTTGAGTTGATCGCGAGTCTTCATCCAATGTGCCGCAGCGAGCGCGCCCGGCCCGAGGAGTTCGAGGTAATCGTTGATGGCGAGTACCAGCATGGCGTTGTCGTAGACCGAGAGGGAGCGATGCGAATGGGAGTCGAGCAGTACTCCGGGGCTGGTTTCGGGCTGCACATCGCCCCAGTCAGCGCGCGTGGCGCTCCAGATCAGGCCGTGCTGCTTGTCGAAGCGCTCGTCGAGCAGATATTGCATGGCGAAGCCGAGCCGGTCGCGCACACTACGTCCGTCGATCTGCTCGTCCAGAATCGTACGGTCGCCGGTGACCGTGATGTATTTGTACACCGCCTGCACCAGCGACGGCTCCTGATCGACCTCAACGGTGTTCTTGTACGACGTGAGCCCCGGAGCAAGCGGCGTGACGCGATACGGTTTTTCAGTCTGCGCAGGGTTCAACGCGCGATAACCGTCCGGGACGTCTCCCTCCGGTCCCTGGAATTTGCAGAACGTCAGGAGCGCTTCACGCAATACGCCGTGCGGATTCACTTCGAGCGAGACCTCGATGAAGGTGTTCAGGTCACGGATCCATACCTGCTTGTACCCGGCGCCCGCATTCAAACCCGCCCTCAACAGATCGAGCGCCAATTGATGCACCTGGCGCAGGCTCTGGTCGTCGCGAATCTGTCTGGCCAGGGCCGCATCGGTGTTGCCACCCGCAGTGCCCGGCGCCTGCGCCTGCAGAACCGGCACCAACATGCAAATGGCAACGGCCAGCGCGCAAGAATACAAATTTCGCATGTGCAAATTCCTCAAAAGATCGACTACGGCTGCGTGTCGCTCAATGATGGCGGTGCATCGCTGGGAGCGGAGCCCCACGCCAGGTTGGGTTTGGCGCCGAGCACGAAGTGCAACGTGCCGCCGGCGGAAATGTCGTGGAACGAAATCCAGTTCTGGCTGCGCGGGCGGCCATTCAGTGCCGCGCTCTGGATATACGGCGCATCCCTGGCGGCGCCCGCCGCTTCAATGGTGAAGGTTTTGCCCGCGTAAGGTTCGTGCAAATGGATGGCGACTTTGGGAAAGACGGGGCCAGTGAGCTCATACGCAACGCTGGCCGGGTCGATGCTATAGATGCCCATCATGCTCAGCACCGCCCACGACGACATTTCGCCACAATCGTCATTGCCCGGGATGCCGTCGGGAGCCGTGGTGTAGTTTTCATTCAGCACGCGGCGCACTACGCGTTGCGTCTCCCATGGCCGGCCGGAGAAGTTGAACTCAAACGGTGCTTCGAGATCGGTTTCGTTGTACGGGTTGTAGTACTCGTCGTACCAGGCGGGAAACCTGTAGTTGAAAAATTCCGTGAGGCGCTGATTGAATAGATCAGGACCGACGGCGCGAACCAGCCACGCCATGTCCGCGGGCGCGAGCCACTGGTAATGCCAGCCGGAGCCCTCGATGAATCCGCGGCCGTCCTGCATGGGATCGAAACCTGGAACCCACTGGCCGTCGGCATTGCGAGGGCGGAAGAAATGGTCGTCGGCGTTGAAGACGTTGCGCACGTAGAGTGCGCGGTCATAGAGCATCTTCGCGTCGTCTGCTTTTCCCAGAGCCAGCGCCAGGCGATAAAGAGACGCATACGCGATGGTGTCCTCCTGGAGTTGCGAAACGGAGCCGTAGCTGACTTTATCGTTGGGCAGATAGTGCAGCTTGTCGATCCAGTCGATGCCGTCCTCGCCTTTGTAGGGATGACCGGGCGGCGGAGCCTGTGTCGCGTCCTTGAGCATTCCCTCCCACGCGGTGTTCATGTCGAATCCGTGCAGACCGTCGAGCCACGCCGTGGCCATCGCCACCGTAAGCGGGCTGCCCGCCATCACGTTGGTGTAGAGATTCATCTGCGGCCAGCGGCCGATCCATCCGCCTTGCTGGTACATCAGCACGATGGATTGTGACATGTCCTCCATGCGGCGCGGCTCGATCATCGCCACCAGCGGCATCTGGCTGCGATAGATGTCCCAGCCGGAATAGTTGGCGTAAATCAGGCGGCCTTTATCGGCATTATGGATTTTGCCGTCGAAGCCCAGGTATCGCCCATCGGCATCGCTGAAGATGCTCGGCATCAGGAGGCTGTGATAAAGCGCGGTGTAGAAAATGCTGCGCTGGGCGGCGCTGCCACCTGTAACTTCAATCGTGCTGAGTTCGCGATTCCACGCCGCCAAAGCCTCGCGGCGAATGGCGGAGAAATCTTTGCCCTCCGACTCGGTCTTCAGATTGTTTCGCGCACCGTCGAGGTCAACATACGAGATACCGATCTTCGTAGTGATGGTTTGCGAATGCGCTGAAGCAGGCCACGAGGCATATGCGCCGGTCACGGGGTGATCGGCCGATTGCGAAGCGCTGCGACTGTCCGGATCGAGCGCATCAGGCCCGCTGCCCGCGGCATCGCCCCAGGTTCCAAACAGGGCAAATGGCTGGCTGAACTCGATTACGAAGTAAACTCTGTAGGTTTGCTGGTTTCCGCAGAAGGCGCGATTCTCGACAAAACCCTCCATCTCACGGTCGCCCACAATCTGAATGGATGCGCCGGTGGTGAAGTTGAGCGTGTGGCTGATGGGCGCGAGGATATTGGCCGCCTGTGCTGCGGGAAATGTGAACTGCGCAATGCCGGTTCGTTCGGTTGCGCTTAACTGGGCGTCGATGTTCCACTCCAACAGGTTCACGCGGTAATAGCCGGGCGCGGCGTTCTCGTCGCTGTGCGAATAGGCCGACCGGAGATCGATGGGGCGCGTATGCACGGGCCCGTTGGTCGCGGTGAAGAATACTTCACCCTCATTCGGGCAACCCGGGCCGCTCATGTGCGTCATACTGAAGCCCTCGATGTCGGTATGCGCGAAGTGGTAGCCGTAACCATGGTTTTCCGTTTCGGGGCTGAGTTGCACCATGCCGAAGGGCATGGCCGCTCCGGGGAAAAGGTTGACTCCACCGCCGGGTCCTTCGCCCGTGCCGATGAATGGGTTCACGCTGGCAGCCGGTCCTGCTGCCGGCGCGGTTTGTGCCGGCAAAGCGTGCAGGCAAAAACACAACAGGCCGAGCAAAGCTGCTGAATACATAGGGTGAAGCAGGATACCGGTATCTCGACGGCGCGACTCTGTGCTTGCTTTCATGGCATATCCACCTCCATCCATCATAATCGCGTCGCGAGAGGGCGGGTTTTGCGACTGTGAATCAGGCTCCGCCCGCGGAATCCCGCCTCCGCAAGCACCTTTCCAGAGATGCTGAAATCAAGGCCAAAATCGCGAAGCGCGGCCGCTCCATTGGCCGATACCGAATCACGAAGGAACTTGCCCCGGTCTCGGTTTGTATCGCTCGAGAAGCCGGGTCCGGACTATCCTCGGCCGCGTGGGAATGATTCGCATCACGGCGCACCACTCCATCCGGGGCGCCCAAACGACGGAGATCCAAGTGAGGCCGCTAGAGAACGGGGCTGAGTGTGGCCGCGGCGTTCTCACTGCATTGCGGCAGCGGCGATGAGCGCGTCGAGCGCAGAGGTCTGCCGCGTGGCGTCGGCCGAGTCGAACGGCCCCCGCCAGAGCGCGCCGAACTCACAGTTGGGACCCTGGTCGTCGGCCACAATGCTCTTGGCGTTGGCGTCGGCGAATGCCTGGTAGCGGGGATCGGGATCGGCAACGTAAAGCGCCATGAGATTGCGCAGGAAGATCCCCTTGAACTGCGGAGCATCGCCGCCTGACATCGATCCCGGATCCGTGAGGATGCTGCTCTGGGTGAGTTTGGCGATGGCCGCGTTGGCAATGGCTTCGGCCTGCGGCAGTAGCGTCACGTCGTTGTCGGCATGGTAAAGCTCCACAAGCCCACCGAGAATCACGCCCTGGTTATAGGACCAGGTGGTACCGCCGTTGTTGGTGCACGCATTGGGATTGGATGAATTCAAGCCGTCATTGATGAGATTCTGCGCATTGATCATGCCGGAGTTCTTGAACCACGTCCACTCCTGCTGCGCCCAGTTCAGGTAAGATGCCGAAGCGCTTCCCGATGTGCGGTTGGCGAGTTTTGCCGCGATGGCGAGGAAAAGCTCGTTGGGGATGGCGTTCTTGTAGGTCCGGGAAGTGTTCCACCATACTCCGCCGCCGCAGGCCGAGTCCCAACCGCCAGTGATGGCCGTGAAGATGGTTTCCGCCATCGAAAGGTATACCGGGTTGCCGGTCACGTCATAGGCGTCGATCCAGGCCAGCGCCCACCAGCCATCGTCGTCGTAATAGCTGTTGACGAAGTTTGCGTGCGCGCCTTGTGCCGCCGCGAAGGTATTCGCAATCACGGAGTAGTAGGAAGTGTCGCCACTGACGCGCTCGTAGTTTGCCAGCACCGTGATGGAGTTGGCGGAATTCCACCAGTCGGAGGGAGAAGCATAGAGACCGGAACTGGGCATGTACCACTGCTGCAAGGTCTGGATGCCGGAAGTCGCTTGCCTGATGTAACTTTGCGCGGCAGTAACGGAACTTCCCGGATGGGCCGGCGGCAGGATGGCCCCACCGCAACCTGTGGGAGCCAGCATGGCGAAGAGGCAGAAGGCAACGATTGGATATGTGCAGGAACTTTTCATCCGGAATCTTCCTTTTCGACCCAGAGCCCCAAAACACTCGCTCGGCTGTGCATATCAAACCCGACGGCTCTCCGGACAAACCGACCGGAATGCTGGAACCGAACTAAGTGGTCGCCAAATGGAAACGAACCGAGTTTGTGGAGGCTGAATTTCCAATGAGCGTCCTCCTCAAATTACGCAATCGCCACCAAGAGGCTTAAGGAAATGGCTCCGTTCGCACATAAGCTTTGATCGTCGCGCACTCGGCGCTTGCGTGCGGTCCGTGCGGCCGAATCGTGTACTTTCCAACTGCTGCCGGTACAATAAACGTCTCAGCATAATGAACAACGAAGGGTTCAAAAGTACCGCTTGGACTCTCGACTATTGCCTCATCCCCTTGCACGAGATTCAGCACATTGACGCTGCCATTCGTATCATGCGGAACTACACCAGTGAACCAATGTCTCCGTGTTTCGATAAACTCGCGCTCGTGCAGTCCGGTTCTCTCCTCGCGCCATCCATCCCCGGTCGCGACCGGGCTCACTTGATCGATCAGATTCTTGCGGACCCACTCCGTGGTGCGGTCCCATTGAACATTGGCAAGCCCGTGTTCGATGTGAATCGGACGCGGCTGTCCGTCAAGCCCCATGCGTCCCCAGTCCCAAAGCTTGAAGGTGAAGATGTAGGGCGTGGCGCTGATTTCAAGCACCATGCTGTCGGCGCCCGAGCAGTGAATGGTGCCCGCGGGAATCAGGAAGTGATCGTGCTTCCGCGCAGGCCAGCGGTTCACATACTTCTCCGCCGGGAACGCTTCCCTGCCCTCCTGCGCGCGATACAGTTCTTCAATCATCTGCTGCCTTGAGATGTTGTCTATCAGGCCCAGGTAAACAGTCGCGTCCGGACCGGCATCGAGCAGATAATAGCTCTCGTCCTGTGTGTAGTTCATGCCGAACTTTTCACGAATGTACGCAGTGAGCGGGTGCACCTGAAGCGAGAGATTTCCGCCGCCCATGGTATCGAGAAAGTCGAAGCGGATGGGAAACTCCGCGCCAAAGCGCGAGAACACTGCATCGCCTAGTAGCGCGCGCGGCTCAGAGAACACGAGGTCGATTGCCGGCACCTCAACACGATGCTCGCCGAATCCGAGAAGAAGACTATTCTCCTCCGGCACGCAGTCGAAGCACCACGCATGGTTGGGGACATCGCGCGGCAGGTCGCAGACCTCTTCCATCCAATGGCCACCCCATGGTCCGGGATCGAAATAAGGCACGACTCGAAATGGTCGCCGCGCCGCTTGCGTTAGGGCGCGACGAAAAGCGTCTCCTCCGATCAGCTTGGGCGACTGCAGCTGATTGGCATCGAGCAGGAAGTCGATCTTCGGCAAGAGCTGGCGTTTCAGGCGGTCAGCGGCGCGCCATTCCGCGAAGAAGCCGCACTTGTATTTCAGCGAGAATTCCTCTTTCGGATTGTTCAGGCCGAGATTGCCGACCTCACCTCTCCGCCAGCGGAGCTGGATCTCCCAACGCGCCAGATCCGCGTAGACCATCGCCGCACCTTCCGGCGCGATCAGCGAAGCGCCTGCGCCAACGAGGAGCACCGGGCCTTGCCGCGCCGCGTGCTCCACGGCAGCGCGCATTACATCCAGCTTCGCAGCATCAAGATAATCATTTAGCGTGATGCCGCTCATGCGCCCGAAGACGCGATCCGACCCTAGCAAAGGATTCAGCATGGCTCGCAGTTGTTCTGGAGCCTTCAGGCATTCTTCCGCAAGAAAAACCGCTGCCGATGGCAGATTGAGACGCAACTCCTCGCTCAGCCGGGCCGTGAAAACTCCGGGGTAGCATTCAATGCATAGGCCTCCACGCCCTTTCAAATAAGGAGCAAGACGCGCCGCGATCGCCTGCCAGCCTAGACTGCACTCTTCGGCGGGGCCGGCCGCTATTGCGGGAAACTTATCGTAGTTGGATTGCCGGTACATTTACTCTTCCTATCGTAGCGAAACGGCGCAGGTGATCCGGGTCAGCGTCTTCACGGGCGGTCCACGCGCAGTGTCACTAAGTTCCAGCCGACAACAGCCATTTCGTCACCGATGCGTTGAATTGGAGCTTCGCTTAGGTCGCTAAGGCACATCTGCCGCGGCGCGGGTGTGGACCAGTGTGATTTCGCCGTCTTTTCCTCGCCGGACGCACCGAAGAGCCGCACAAGCCAGGCGCCGGCTCCCGCAGCTCTGACCTTCTCAAAGTATAGAGTTTGCCTTACGGAGTCAGTCCCTCGATGGAGGAACCCGAATCGACCCTCCATGAGCTCTCCTTTTCTAGCTCAAATGCCGGGCTCATAAAGACTGCGAGTTGTTCCCTCTTCGGCGCGCCGTCTGAAACGATGACTCTGACGATTATTTATTGATCCGCTGCGGACGAAACCGCTGAAACCCATTCCGTTCCACGATGGCGCGGATGCAGTTCCTGAGCGTCTCGAATCGCGCAGCTTCATGGCTGTATCCAACGCGCAATCGTGTCTTTCATCACGGAGAGCCGCTTCTCCAGCATCGGTTTTGATCCCAGGTCGCGTTGAAAGACCGTAGACAGCGTATGCCTGTTCATCAGGTAGAAGAATCCCAGCGCCGCGATGTTGATGTTCAGCTGCAGCGCATCCAGGTCTCTTCTTATACTTCGCTCGCGCCTTCCTCTTGCGAGGAGTTTCTCCGCCAAAGCGATGTGGTTGGCGTTGATTTCGCGAGTTCGGTTGGAACCTTTAAGGTGCCGCGCTTCGAGTTGGTTTTCGCTGTTCAGGAGGCGGATGAAATCGGGATTCGCAAGGTAGTAACGCCACGTGAACTCCACCAATTCGAGGATCGCCTTATCGGCTCTGAGGGAATCCAACTCCAGAGCAGCCTCCTGGCTCCGGATATCCTGGTAGGCCCTTTCGAGCACTGCGGTAAACAGATCGTCTTTGCCGCCAAAGTGGTGGTATAGCAGCTGCTTGTTGATCCTGGCCTCGCCTGCGATGCGATCGACCCTGGCGCCATCGAACCCCCGGTTCGCGAAGATCTTCGTCGCGGCCTTGAGGATCCGCTCCTTTGTCCTTTCGGGATTCCGTGTGCGTGCTCCTGGGGAATTCTTCACCGGCATTGCACCTCACTTTATCATGGTGTATAGTAACCAACCAGTTGGTTGTTTGCAAGAACTTCATTGCGGAGGCTTCCATGTCTCTTCAACCGTGCGCCAGACCGGCAGCGATGGTTACAGGATCGCTTCGCGGGATCGGCCGTGCATGCGCCTTGGGACTTGCCAACGCAGGCTTCAACCTCCTGCTGAACGACAGGGACGGCGATGAGAATCACGAGCTTGCGCGGCGCATGGCAAGTGAGCTCGAGAATGTTGGAGCGGACTGCCTTCAGGTTCTGGGCGACGTGGCGAATCTTGAGCTTCATCAAGCCATGGTGGACGCGGCAATGGCCCGCTGGGGCAGGATCGATTGCCTGGTGAACAATGCGGGAGTTCCGGCTCACCGGCGCGGCGACCTTCTGGACGTGACCCCTGAAAGTTTCGACGCGTGCGTCCGCGTCAACACGCGAGCTGTATTCTTCCTCAGCCAGGCAGTGGCCCGCCAAATGCTGCTTCAGGGAAGCGGGAACGGTACGCATCGCAGCATTATCAACATTACTTCGAGCAATGCCAAGGCCGTGTCCATTACCCGCAGCGAGTATTGCGTGTCGAAGGCCGCCTCTTCAATGACGACCAAGCTCTTCGCCGTGCGGCTGGCCTCTGCGGGCATTGGAGTGTATGAGATTCGTCCCGGCATCATTGAGACCGACATGACGCGGCTGTTCAAAGCGCACTACGACAGGGTGATCAGCGAACATCTGGTGCCGGCGGAGCGGTGGGGATATCCCACCGATGTCGCGTCCGCGGTCGTCTGCATGGCAGAGGGCCGGCTGCCCTATACCGTGGGGCAGTCGATTACTGTGGACGGCGGCTTTATCATGCCGCGCTTTTGAGATGCATTGAAATCTGAAAAGGAGCGCAGCCAATGGGATCTGAAATTCTTTTTTCCCGCAAAGAGCAGGGTGGAACGGCATGGGCTGAGATCACACTGAACCGCCCGCAAAAGGGGAATGCACTCACCCTTCCGATGCTGAACGAATTGGAGGCTCTCGTCGCCGGCATTCGATCCGATCACACGGTGCGTGCGGTGGTGCTGCGCGCAACCGGCCGCTTCTTCTGCACTGGAGGCGACATTGAAGCCTGGGGCAGTTTGTCGCCGAACGAGATGGGCCGCAGTTGGATCCTGCGCGGAATCGAAGTCTTCGATCAAATCGCATCTCTGCCGCAGCCTGTGATTGCCGCGATCCAAGGGCACGCGCTGGGCGGCGGTTTGGAGTTGGCCCTCGCTGCCGATCTTCGCGCCGGGGTGCGCGCCGCAAAGTTCGGCACACCCGAAGTCACGCTGGGAATGATTGCCGGCTGGACGGGCGTGCGCCGGCTGTCTGAAACCATTGGAGTAGCGCGGGCGCGGCACCTCACGTTGCTGGGTTCGCCGATCACCGCCGAACAGGCGCTCGAATGGGGGCTTCTGACGGCGCTTTCGGAAGATGCCGCAGGCCTGGAGGAGCAACTCGGCCAGTGGCTCGACAGGCTGCTCTCGAACGGCCCCATCGCGGTGTCGCTTACCAAAGGACTGCTGAGGACGATGCACCAGGACATGCGACACGCTCATGCCTCAGCCGCGGCACAAGCGGCGGCCACAGAGGATTGCAAGGAAGGCGTCCGCGCCTTCGTGGAAAAGCGTAAACCTGTCTTCCGGAACCGGTAAGCAAGGAGAGGCGAATGAGCAAGGCCGAATTCACGACGGCAGCGGTGGCAGCCGCGATGATCAACAATGGCGATACCGTGGCGGTGAGTGGAAACGGGGCTGGAATGACATCGGCCGAAGCCATCTTCGCCGCCGTCGAGAAGAGATTCCTTGAAACCGGCGCGCCTCGCGATTTGACGCTCGTCCATTCTTTGGGACTGGGCGACCGCGGCGAGCTTGGCACCAACCGCTTCGCGCACGAAGGGATGATCCGGAAGATCATCGCCTCGCACTTTACCTGGTCGGCGAAGATCCAGGAGCTTATCCGAAAAGAAAAGATTGAGGCGTACTGCTTCCCCGGCGGCGCGATCCAACAGCTCCTCCGCGAGATCGGAGCCGGCCGTCCAGGCCTGATGACTCATTCCGGCCTGGGTACATTTGTGGATCCGCGGCAGGATGGTGGACGCTGCAACAACTGCAGCCGCGAAAATCTTGTGGAGTTGATGTCCATCGACGGCAAGGAAGTGCTTCGCTATAAGCCATTCAAGGTTGACGTGGCCATCATCCGCGGAACCTACGCGGACACACGCGGCAATATCAGCGCAGAGGAAGAGGCAGTCGATCTCGACATCCACTCCATGGCGCTTGCGGCCCATAACTCGAACGGGATCGTTCTTGCGCAGGTGCGGCAGGTGGTGGAAGCCGGCGCCTTGCACGCAAGAAGCGTGCGCGTTCCGGGCATCATGATCGACGCCGTTGTGGAAGAGCCCGATCAGCAACTTTTCTATGGAATCGGCTACGACCCAACGGTAAGCGGATCGCGGAGGGCGAACCTGGGCAGGTTGGCCGTCGAGGTCCCCTCGAAGCTGGAGAGACGCATCATTGCGCGGCGTGCGGCCATGGAACTGCGGCCCGGCGCTTCCGTCAACTTCGGCTTCGGCATTCCCGGCGGAATCTTTGGCGTGATCGCCGAACAAGGCATTGAGGGTGACCTCTGGATGAGCGTTGAACAAGGGGTACATAACGGCCGCATGCTCGACGATCGGCTATTCGGGGCTGCGCGAAACCCGGATGCGATCGTGCCTTCGGTTGATCAGTTCGACTATTACAGCGGCGGTGGAATCGATATCACCTTCCTTGGAATGGGAGAGGTAGACGCTGCAGGCAATGTGAATGTCTCGCATCTTGGCGGCAATCTTGTGGGCCCGGGCGGCTTCATCGAGATTGCCCAAAATGCGAAGAAGGCCGTCTTTTGCGGAACCTTCGACGCGCAAGGCAGTCAAGTCTCCTGGGAGAACGCAAAGCTCACCATAGTGAAACCCGGGAAGATCCGTAAGCTGGTCAGCCATGTTGAACGCATCACCTTCGCTGCGGACTATGCTCGCCAGCACGGACAGAAGGTGCTGTATGTGACAGAGCGGGCGGTCTTCCAATTGGAAGCCGGAGGGGTCCGCTTGATGGAAGTCGCTCCAGGCATCGATATCGAGCGCGACATTCTCTCGTACATGGCCTTCAATCCATTGATCGGCGACGTGAAGACCATGCACCTTTCTGTCTTCTCCTAAAGCAACACCAGAGTCACTGTGACCCGGAGCCTAAACTGCTGAGTCGATGCGACCCACAGAGAGCAGCGACCGTTGACTGCTTGACTCCGTGTCGCGCTTGCAGTGCGACTGCGGCGAATGGCCGGTCTCGTGAATCGTGCAAAGCGGTCAGGCAGATGGCTCGGCGAAGGGCTGGAGCAGATGCGGACCATTGCCCTGGAGCTTGGCCACGCGCCAGGCTTTCATGTCTTCCGCAGGCCATGTGCGCACCAGGTCGCTAGGTAGATGGGATGGCTCGGCAGGCGCGAGCCATCGCTCATAGTCTTGTGGTTTGATGATGAGCGGACATCGGTCGTGAAAGGGTTCGAGAATTTCGTTGGGATCGGTGGTGATGATGCTGAAGCTGTCCACCACGATCTGGTTTCTCTTTTCGTCCTGGCCCTTCCATCGATCCCAGATGCCGCCGAAGGCGAAGAGGCGCTCGTCAGGAAGTGAAACCGCCCACGGTTTGCTGATCTTCTTTTTCTCCTCGTCCTTGGTCAGCGGCTCCCATTCATAAAAGAAGTTGGCAGGGATGAGGCAGCGGCGGTGCTTCCACGGCTCGCGCCATGCGCCGCTCGTCACGAGCTTGTCAGCCCGCGCATTGATGGAACTGAAATTGGCTCTGGACGTTTTCGACCAATAGGGCACCAGGCCCCACTTCATGAGTGCGAGCACGCGGTCGCCGGTATCGCGGTCAACCCGCACCACCGGTTGCACGCTCTCGGGGGAGATGTTCCAGGAGGGCGTGAAGTGGACTGCGTTGGTCTCGTAATACTCTTCGTTGAAGACATCAGTGTCGTGAGTGCGAAACCACTCTGCAATCCGCTGTTTGTCTGCCCGGCGCCCGTAACGGCCACACATAGC
>Ga0326727_10022349_pt1 | contig 12239 bp, 6 predicted proteins | sample MB2enrmetagenome_FD_207643 | JGI IMG/M metagenome (GOLD analysis project Ga0326727, IMG submission 207643) | Lab enriched peat soil microbial communities from McLean, Ithaca, NY, United States - MB29MY | ecosystem: Environmental > Terrestrial > Soil > Wetlands > Peat | place: USA: New York... | reverse complement strand
ACTCAACAAGATCTACATCAGTCCCAACCAGCCGGTGAAGCTGACCGTGCAGCGCGGCAGTGAGACGCTGCCGATCACGCTGACGCCCAAGGCCGAAGGCCGCCAACAGATCGGCGAAGCGGGCTGGCTGCCGCTGCAGCCGTTCATCGTGACCTTGCTGGAAAAGGGGATGCCCGCCGCCGCGGCGGGAATGAAGGAGGGCGATGAGATTGTCTCCGTCGATGGGCGGCCGATCCACGCCACTCCCGCCATGCAGGCTTACCTGCAGAGCGTCAAGGACAAACCCGTTCACATCGAGGTTCTGCGCGACGGACACCGGCTGATGCTGACGGTAACGCCGCGGCTCACGGCCGCCGAGGGGCGCGCGCCCAGCTATCGCATCGGCTTCGCCTCCGAGCCGGTGCAGGTGGAGAAGCTGCCGCTGCCGGAGGCATTCAGCCGCTCGTTGGACGAGTGCGAGAAGATGTCCGGGCTGGTCTTCGAACTGGTGGGCCGGATGGCCGAACGCAAGGTCTCGATGCGCCAGATGTCGGGTCCCATCGAGATCGTTCGCGTCTCCGGCGAGATGGTGCATCGCAGCGCCATCGACATGCTGAAGTTCATGGCGATGATCAGCCTGCAGCTCGGACTCTTCAACCTGCTGCCGGTCCCCATCCTCGACGGCGGATTGATTGCCATGCTGCTGATCGAGTCGCTGATGCGTCGCGATATCAAGGAGAGCATCAAGCTGCGCCTCTACCAGGCTGCCTTTGTCTGCCTGGTGCTCTTCGCCGGCATGGTGATCTTTAACGACGTGGTGAAGATGCTGCCGGGCCAGTAGACGGCATCCGGATCAGGAAAAGGCGCTCTCGGGCGCCTTTTCCCAACTTCGCTACACACTGGTAAACTTGGAGCACGAGCTCTCCCATGGCAATGATCAAGCGCAGAAAAAGCTACGAAGCAAAGATCGGAAACGTCCGTCTGGGCGGCAGCGCGCCGGTGATGGTGCAGTCGATGACCAACACCGATACGGCCGATGTCGCCGCCACCGTCGAGCAGGTTGCAGCGCTGGCGCGCGCCGGCTCGGAGGTCGTCCGCGTGACGGTGAACAACGAGGCCGCCGCCGCGGCGGTTCGTCCCATCGTCGAAGAGCTGGCCGCACGCGAGCTGCATGTTCCGATCGTCGGCGACTTCCACTACAACGGACACCTGCTGCTGAAGAACTTCCCCGACTGCGCCCGGGCGCTCGCCAAGTACCGCATCAACCCGGGCAACGTCAGCATCGGACGCAAGAACGACGACAACTTCCGCACCATGATCGAGTGCGCCATCGAGAACGACAAGCCGGTGCGCATCGGCGTCAACTGGGGCTCGCTCGATCAGCAGCTTCTGGCGCGCATGATGGACGAGAACGTCAAGCTCGACGAGCCGAAGGAGCCGCGTGAGGTGATGATCGAGGCGATGATCGCCTCGGCGCTGCACTCGGCCGAGCTGGCCGAAGGCTACGGGCTGCCGGCCGATCACATCATCCTCTCCGCCAAGGTCAGCGGCGTGCAGGACCTCGTCGATGTCTATCGCGAGCTGGCCGCGCGCTGCCAGTATCCGCTGCATCTTGGACTCACCGAGGCCGGCATGGGCACAAAAGGCATCGTCAGCAGCACGGCTGGATTGGCGATCCTGCTGCAGGAGGGGATCGGCGACACGATCCGCGTCTCGCTCACTCCCACGCCCGGCGGCGACCGCACCGAAGAGGTTCGCGTGGCGCAGCAGGTGCTGCAGTCGATGGAAATTCGCAGCTTCCTGCCGCAGGTTACGGCCTGCCCCGGCTGCGGACGCACCACCTCGACCTACTTCCAGGAGCTGGCGCAGCAGATTCAGCTCTACGTTCGACTCCAGATGCCGCGCTGGCGCGAGCGCTTCGTGGGCGTCGAGGAGATGAAGCTGGCGGTGATGGGATGCATCGTCAACGGCCCCGGCGAGAGCAAGCACGCCAACATCGGCATCTCGCTGCCGGGAACCTTCGAGGAGCCGAAAGCTCCGGTCTTCGTCGATGGCCGCCTGGTGACGACGCTCAAAGGCGACCACATCGTCGACGAGTTCAAGCAGATTCTGGACGAATACGTGGAATCGAAGTACACGAAAAGGGAAACGGCGCAGGCGTAGCTGCAACCCAGGTTAGCTACGCTTCGCTCCGCGAACCCTTCGAAAAGCTCAGGGCAGGCTCTGGGGCACTGGGCGTAGGGGCCTCGAAGGTTAGGCTACGCTTACTGCTCGCGTTCGCCCGCTCCCGCCCTTGCCACCTTCACTCCGCTCAGTCCATTCACGTAGCGGGCGATACCGCGGTAGAGCGATTCGGCGATCTTCTGGCGATAGTCGGGGGTTTGCAGCTTACGCTCGTCTGCCGGGTTGGAGACGAAGCTGATCTCAGCCAAGATCGACGGCATGTTGGCGCCGATCAGCACGATGAACGGAGCCTTCTTCACACCTCGGTCGCGTAGCGCCGATCTGCCTGTATCCTTGCCCGCCAGTCCCTGGTAGAGTGCGTGCTGCACATCGGTGGCGAACTCGCGCGACTCCTCGACCTTATCCTTCAGCGTGATCTTCTTCACCAGATCGCCGAGCTCGTGCACGCTCTTTTCGCTGACCGCGTTCTCGCGCGCGGCAACCTCCAGCGCATCGGGCGAGGGATTGAAGTTGAGGTAATAGGTCTCCACGCCGCGCGCCGAGGGATCGGAGCTGGAGTTGGCATGCACACTGACGAACAGGTCGGCCTGCTCCTGATTGGCGATCGCCGTGCGCGTCTCCAGCGGGATGAAGGTATCGTCGTCGCGGGTGTAGATCACGTCGGCGCCCATCTTGCTCTGCAGCAACCGGCCGAGCCGCAGAGAGACATCGAGCACCAGGTCTTTTTCCAGCAGGCCGTTGGGCCCGATGGTTCCGGTATCGTGGCCGCCGTGTCCGGCATCGATGACGATCTTGCCGACCTTGAGGCCGAGGGCGCGAATCAGCGAGCGCTGGCCGTCTGCGGTGGGCTGCGCCTGGTGGCCCTCGGGAGCCTTCTGCGTGCGCCGGGTCGCCGTCAGGGTCTTCTCGGGAGCGCGCGGCGCAACGACCTGCACCGTCGGCTCTGAGGTTGGCTTCTCGGTGGCCTTCACCTCCTGGCCGTCGAGGTTTGCAACCTCGGCCTTGGTGGAGGGCTGCGTCTCGGCCGGTTGCGGCGCGGGCGCCGTCCGGCTCGAAGCCGTCGGGGTGGGAGCCACGGCCGACGCGGGCTGCGGCGGAGCCGAGGGCGCTTTATCGAACGAGAGCGGCGAGTTGGTGTCTACCGAGCGGTTCGAGGCCTCGTTGCGCGCGCTTGCGGCTGAAGGGAATGAGGATTCGCCGCTGGTGACCTCGTGTCCATGCGGGTCGTAGCCTCCGCTCACAAGCTGCGGACCAAACTCCGGCACCGGCTTCACTGCGGCATCCTCCGACTCGGGGACGGTCAGCCCCTGCGGCGGAGCTGCGCTGGCAACGGGCTGCGGAGTGGTCGGCGGAGCGGCTTCGGGAGCAGGCTCTGGAGCGGCTTGCGCGGCTCCCGGCTGCGCGTGAGCCGTCTGCACGGCGCCTGCCTTGCGGCCGTGAATGTCGATGATCAACCGGTAGGGATTGGGCAGCAGGAAGGCCGAGTAGTCGCTGACGGCGTCGACCTCCAGGACCACTCGCACTCTTCCCTTCTGGAACTGCGCCACGCGCACCCGCCGCAGGAATCCATCGGAGACATCAAAGCTCTTGCCGACCAGCGTGGAGGCCAACTTGCTGTCATGAAGGTCGAAGAAGATGCGGTCGGGATTTGGCACCCGTCCGGCCTCGTACTTCACCTCCTGCTCCAGATCGATGGCCACGCGGGTGTAGTCCGGCGTCGACCAGTGGCGGATTCCGGTGACGAGCTGAAACGGATGCTGGCTCTCGGCCGTTGTCTCGCCAACCTTTTCCACGTGCGCCTCGGCGGGCTTGGACTGCGCGGCGGCCTCGGCCTCGGGAGCGCGCTCATGCGGACGCAGCCTGGCCCGTGCCTGGGCGTCGATCTCGGCCAGAGCCTCGCGAGCATCGGCGGAGACCTGCATGTGCGGATAGCGGCGGATGACCTCCTGGAAGGCCTCGCGCGCCTTGTCCGTCTCCTGGAGATCGTCCTTGTAAATCTGCCCGATGGTGAAGAGAGCGTCGAATCGATACTTGCTGCCGGGATACTCGCGGCGCAGGAACTCATATTGCGAGATGGCGTTGCGCAGCAGTTTTTCGTCGTTGAAGGCGCGGCCGCACTCGGCAAGCAGCTCGGCGGCGGCGATGACGCTGGCATCGGCCTTGCTGCTCATGGGCGCAGTGTAATAGACGCGGCGATAGGCGTCAGTCACACGCTGATACTCGCGGCGCGTGCGCTCCTTTTGAGGCAGCCCGTTGAGCTCCTCGCGCATGCGCTCGGCGCTCTCAAACTGCGTGCGCGCCTTCTGCTTCTTGACCTGGATGCTGGCGCCCTGGGCGAAGGCAGAGACAGCGAGGCAAAGCACGAGGAACGCCATCCTACAGCGTCTTCCCCGGCTCCGGTCGCGTTGCCCTCCCATCGACTGCGTCATCCTCAATACTCTGTCTGATCCTACTCCCAGTTGCTGATGATCAGCCGGCCGTCTTCGTCACGGCGAATCTGGATCTGCTCAGGCAGCCGTCCGCTGGGCGAATCGGCGCCGTTATTGCCCATCAAGGCGGTTATGCGCTTCACGTAATTCCGGGTCTCGGCGTAGGGAGGGATTCCCCGGTTGCGCTCCACCGCCCCCTGGCCGGCATTATAGGCGGCCAACGAGAGCTGAACATCGCCTCCGAAGTTCTCCAGCAGCCCTTTCAGGTGGCGGACACCGGCATCCACGTTCTGCTCCGGGTCAAAGGGATTGTTGATGTCGTAGAGACGGGCGGTCTGCGGCATCAACTGCATCAGGCCCATCGCGCCCTTGCGTGAAACCGCACTGGGATTGAAGTTCGACTCCACCTTCACCAGGGCGCGCACCAGGTTGGGATCGACATGATGCCGCGCGGCGGCCTCCTCGATCACCTTGTCGATGGATTTGTGCCTTGCGGTCGAGCTCTCGCTGCCGGAGTGCTTGTCGAGATAGCTATCCACCTCGCCGGCGGCTGCGCGTGCCGTCCTGATGGCGCGCGGTGAGACCGTGCGCACCGGCTTCCAGCGCTTTTCCTTGTTGCTCCAATAGCAGAGCTGCGGCTTCTCCGCCTGCGACAATTGCGCGGGCCCGGGGTCGTTGGTCCAGACGGTGTGGCCGCTCTCATCGGTGGTTGGCTGCAGCGACTGCGCCGCCATCGCACCGGGGAGCATGAGCGCCGTTGCCGCGACCATGAGAAGCCCGCGACGGGCCGGGGTTCGGAATGTCCGCAGACGCCTGATCATTGGCTTTTCAATGCCCGCACGGGTTCCGGAAAATCATCCAGAGTGACTGGATTATAAGTCGGGAGAAAGCCGTGCAGCAATCATTCCGGCACAGGGAACCCATTCAGTGAATGCACGAAAGACACGTAAAAACGCAGAAGAACTACTTAGGTCTCATACACCTGAGTGCCGTGCGCCCCGGCTCGGCGAAGATATAAGGGAAATCCACTTGCATTTGCCATGCCGCGGTTTGTAGTGTGGAATCTACAATAAAGGTACCCCGGCCCTGATGGCCTTTTGAGGAAATGCGCTGGCGGCGCTCGTTCTTTGCTGTTTACAGACGGGTTCGCCCGGCGCGATCCTTCGAGGAATCCGATCCATGACGCTTTACGGCAGCACGCGCAAGAAGAACTCATCTCCCGCCCTGGTTCCGGCCACATGGAGCAGAATCCTGCTCTTCCTCATCGTCTCCGCTCTGGCCGCCTCTGCGGCGACGCAGGGCGCCACCACCACCACCACGCTGAGCGTCTCTCCTGCCAGCGCAGCCGCCGGCTCGGTATTTACGCTGACGGCCACGGTGAGCTCCGATGGAAACCCGTTGAGCTCGGGACTGGTACTCTTCTGCAATACCGGCGCTGCGCATTGCATCGACTCGGGCGTGCTCGGCGCGGTCTGGGTCACGCGGAGCGGAACCGCAACCCTGCGGCGAACCTTCCCTGCCGGAGTCACCAACGTCCAGGCCGTATTCCAGGGCACGAATTCTTATGCCGGCAGCACCTCGACCGCGCAGGCCGTCACCGTCACCAGCCAGCCGTCCACGCCGACCAGCGCCGTGACCTTCCCCACGCTGGGAGCCTACGCCGCCGGAGTCGTCTCCGCCGACTTTAACAACGACGGATTTCCCGATCTTGCCGTCACCGACGAGAGCGGAACCGTGCAGATCTTCCTCGGAAACGGCGATGGAACCTTCACCGCCAAGAGTTCTTACACGCTCTACACCGGCGGAAACACCGGTGAGCCTGTCTCCATCGACACCGGCGACTTCAACGGTGATGGAAACGCCGACCTCGTGGTGGCCGGACAGTACATTCTGCTGGGTAAAGGCGACGGAACCTTCACCGTCAGCACAACCTCTACCACCCCGACGGGCAGTATCGTAAAAGTGGCGGACTTCAACGGCGATGGCTACCCCGATCTCGCCGTCTACTCCGGCGACAGCACGTTCTCGATCCTGCTGGGCTACGGCGACGGAACCTTTCAGAACGGATTGAGCAGCAGCTCGATCGGCGCCAGCGAGAACTTCGCGGTCGCGGACTTCAACGGCGACGGCATTCAGGATATTGCAGTCTGCGGCGGCTTCGGACTCGGCGTGCAGGTGCTGCTCGGCAAGGGCAACGGCACGTTCACTCCCACCCCTGCCTATCTCACTGCCGGCGATCCGAAATGGGTTGCGGTGGGCGACTTCAACGGCGACGGCGTACCCGACCTTGCCGTCACCGATCCGGCCAACCAGACCGTGACCGTGCTTACCGCGGGATACGTGAACGGCACGTTTACGCTGACTCCGAACTCGCAGCAGTCCACCTTTCCAACGAGTCAAACGAGCAGCCCGACGCTCGGCGAACCCTTCGCCGCAGGCATTACCGGCAGCGGCAATACCGATCTCATGGTGGCCTTGAAGCGCAGCGCCTCCACCGATCCGACCTTCTGGCCGCTCCCCGGCAACGGCAACGGCACCTTTGGCAGCGGAACGACCTTCACCATCACGCCTCCCGACGCCTTCTTCGCCGGCGGCATCGCCTTCGGCGACTTCTTCAGCAACGGCGCGACATCAGCCGCTGTCCTCACCGGGCAGTCTCCCTCCTACGTCACGGTGCTGCAGGATACCAGTGCGGGCATCACTCCCGTGAAGACCCTGCCGGTGATCACCTGGGCCACTCCCGCGGCGATCCAGAATCCGACGCCGCTTAGTTCGACCCAGTTGGACGCGACCGCCAACGTGCCGGGAACCTTTACCTACAATCCTCCATCCGGCACGGTTCTTGCGTCTGGACCGCAGATGCTGACCGCCACCTTCACTCCCAACGATCCCTCTACCTACAGCACGGCGGAGGCAATCGTCACCCTCACCGTCACCCCGCCGACGGGAAGCTACACGATCTCGGCCTCGCCCACCTCACAGACTTTCACCAACACCATCAACACGCCGCCGACGTATACGCTGTCTCTGAGCTCCCTGAACAACTACACCGGAAATGTATCGTTCACGACCAGCGTCAGCGCGAGCCAGAACAATCCGAACGTCACCGTCACGGCATCCGTGCCAAGGGTGAGCCTGACCTCTGGCGGAACCGCGACCACGACGTTGACCGTCGTTGTTCAGACCAGTCGCGCCGCCAACCATCGCCCGCAGCTTCCGTGGAGAAGCGGCCTGGTGAGCATGTGTGGAGTGGTACTGCTGGGAGCTCCTTTTGCCGCCCGCCGCAAGCGGCTGCTGGCCGTGTTGCTGAGCGCCGTGGTGCTTACGCTCGCCGGCTTCCTGACCTCCTGTGGCAGCGGACTCAGCGTCTCGGGAGGCGGCAATCCGACGACCTACACCATCACGGTGACGCCGACAGGAACGGGGCAGGTAAGCAATCCCTCGCCTGTCTCCGTCACACTTACCCTCAACTGAGCAGCTTCGCTCGATAACGCTTCACTCGATAAAAGCAAGGGGCCGGCTTTCGCCAGCCCCTTTCGTTTTCCTCTGTGCAGCCGTTCCCGTTAGTGCAGCAGGCTCTCCACCACCGCGTAGCTCTCTTCCAGCGCGCGGTCGAGCGCCTCGGGATTCTTGCCTCCCGCCTCGGCCATGTCCGGACGTCCGCCGCCGGAGCCGCCGACTCTCTGCGCGACCTGGCCGACCACCTTGCCCGCCTGCACGCGGCCGGTGAGATCCTTCGTGATGCCGACGATCACCGCGACCTTGCCATCGCTCACCGAGCCGATGATGACGACGCCTGAGCCGAGCTTGTTGCGGAAGTTATCGACCAGCGTGCGAAGCTGATTGCGGTCAAGGTTGTCGGCGCGATGAGCCAGCACCTTCACACCGGCGATCTCGCGCACGTTCTCGTCGGCTTTGGAGACGGCTGATGCCGCCGACTTCATGCGAACCTGGTCGAGCTCCTTGCGCAACTTCTTCAGCTCCTCCTCGCGCCGCTCGAGCTCCAATCGCAGGGCCTCGGCGGGAGCCAGTTCGCTGCGCCCCACCAGGGTTGAGACCAGCCCTTCGAGCTCGTGATCGCGGCGGAAGTGATGCAGCGACTGCTCGCCCGCGATCGCCTCCAGCCGGCGCACGCCGCTCGAAACGCTGCCCTCCTTCAGAATCTTGATCAGCCCGATCTCGCCGGTTGCGCCGACGTGCGTGCCGCCACAGAGCTCGGTGGAAAAATCTCCGATCTTCAGCACGCGCACGCGCTCGCCATACTTTTCTCCGAAGAGCGCCATCGCGTGATAGTCATTCACTGCGGACTCGATCGGCACATCCGCGATTGTCTCCACGCGTTGGTTGCGCAGCACCTCGCGATTGGCCAGATCCTCGATCTCCTGCAGTTCCTCATCGGTGGCGGCGGCGAAGTGCGAGAAGTCGAAGCGCAGATAATTCGGCGCCACCAGCGATCCGGCCTGCTTGACATGCGTGCCCAGCACCTGCCGCAGCGCCGCGTGCAGCAGATGCGTCGCCGTATGATGACGGCGGGTCGCCGAGCGCAGCTCGGAATCGACCACGGCCACCAGCCGGTCACCAACGGCGATCGGCTGCCGGGTAACGATTCTGTGCGCCCGCACTCCCTGCACCGGCGAGTGAACGTCCGCAACCTCGGCGACGATGACAGTGCGGTCTTCCGAATACAGCCAGCCCTTATCGCCAACCTGTCCGCCGCTCTCGGAGTAGAACGGTGTGTGATCGAAGACCAGCTCGGCCTTCTGTCCGGTGGCGACCTCGCGCACGCCAAGGCCGTCGACCACCAGCGCCAGAACCTCGCAACCGGAGGATGTCTCCTGCTGGTAGCCCTCAAAGAGAGTCTGCGGCAGCGCGGCGAAGACCGGCGAGGCGCTCTTCTGCGAGCCGCCCTTCCAACTGGCGCGAGCCGTGGCGCGCTGCTCCTCCATCGCCGCGTCGAAGCCCTCGCGATCGAAGATGACGCCCTGGTCGCGGGCGGCGTCGATCATGAAGTCCAGCGGAAGGCCGAAGGTGTCATAGAGTTTGAAGGCCTCGCGCCCGGGAAGAAGGTCGTTCTGTGCGTTGTCAAGCAACTCCTGCAACTTAGACAAGCCCACGGCGACAGTGGAGGCAAAACGCGTCTCCTCGGTTTCGATCACCTTGGCAACCCTTGCCGCCGAGTCGAGCAGCTCGGGATAGGCGCCGGACATCTCCTTCACCACCGCATCGACCATCTTGTAGAGGAACGGCTTTGTCTGCCCCAGCAGCCGCCCGTGACGAATAGCGCGGCGAATGATCTTGCGCAGCACGTAGCCGCGGCCTTCGTTGGAGGGCAGCACGCCGTCGCTGACCAGAAAAGTCGCAGCACGGGAGTGGTCGGCAATGACGCGCAGGCTGGCGGCGCTGTGGCTCGACTCTTCCTTTGCCTTCTCGTCGGCCTCATTCACTGCGGTCAAATCTGCCGCACGGTCGATGAGCGGAACAAAGAGATCCGTATCGTAATTGCTCACCACCCCCTGCAGAACGGCGGTCACGCGTTCCAGTCCCGCACCGGTGTCGATGGAAGGCTTGGGCAGCGGCTTCAGCACGCCATCGGCGCCGCGCTCGAACTGCATGAAGACCAGGTTCCAGATCTCGACGTAGCGCCCGCACTCGCAGGGAAACTTGCACTCGCCGGCGGCGCACTCGGGATGCTTGCGGTCGCTGGAGGCGACGCCCATGTCATAGTGAATCTCCGAACAGGGACCGCACGGGCCGGTATCGCCCATCTGCCAGAAGTTCTCCTTCATCCCCAGTTCGAAGATGCGCTCGGGACGGACGCCCGCCTTCAGCCAGTAGCCATAAGCCTCATCGTCGCGCGGAACTCCGTTCTCGCCCATGAAGATGGTGACGTAAAGCTTCTCCGGATCGATGCCCCACCACTCCTTCGAGGTCACCAGCTCCCAGGCGTAAGCGATGGCGTCTTTCTTGAAGTAGTCGCCAAAGCTGAAGTTGCCGAGCATCTCGAAGAAGGTGTGATGGCGATTGGTGAATCCGACGTTCTCCAGATCGTTGTGCTTGCCTCCGGCGCGAACGCACTTCTGCGAGGTGGTGGCCCGGCTGTAATCGCGCTTCTCCGCCCCCAGAAATACATCCTTGAACTGGTTCATGCCGGCATTGGTAAAGAGCAAGGTAGGATCGTTGGCGGGCACCAGCGAGGAGCTGTGTACCAGCCGGTGTCCCTTTTGAACAAAGAAGTTCAGGAATTTGCTTCGAACGTCGTTTCCGGTAATCTTATTCATATCTTCCGCTTGGGATGATCCCAGAAGGTCAGAACCGCGCCTGAGATATCGCGGCGGCGAGGCTTCTTGGGGGGTGAAAAGAAGATTCTAACATTCCGGGAAGATTGAGCCGTACACAGTCATGAGAGTGGGCCAGGGCCCGCTCTGGTTATCGAAGTTGTTTCGTTATTTCCAGTTTTTTGCGACAATTCTTTGATCTAAGTCCATAATATGGAGCCAACCGAGGTGGATGTGAGTACCAACCCGAATTCCGGAAACCCGATCGCAGTCCTCCCAAAGCGACGGGAAGCACGGTTGCCGGCGAGCCTCGGTGTTCGCATCCTTGGCATCGATGCCAATGGCAAGCCCTTCCACCAGGCAGTGACCACGATGGACATCAGCCTGAATGGCGCCCGGGTCACCGGCCTCACCGCGGAGCTGAAGCCGGGCGATATCGTCGGCGTTCAGAGCAGCGGCGAAAAGTGCCGCTTCCGCGTTGTCTGGACGCTGAAGAATACGGACGGAACCTATCAGGTCGGTCTCTGCTGCGTCGAGAAGGGAATGAGTCCCTGGCGCGACAAAATGCAGGCCTCTATGGGCAACGATCGCCGGTCTGACGACCGCTTTCCCTGCAACGGCTCGGTCTCACTGCACTCCGCCTCTTTCACTACGCCGATCTGGGGAACGCTGCGCGATATCAGCGCCGGCGGCTGCTATGTGCAGAGCGTCAACGTGGCCGCTCCGGGAGAGATCGTCAGCGGGCAGTTCATCCTCAACGGAGTAACCATCAACGGCGTCGCCCAGGTTCGCTCCTCGCGCGCCGCAGTCGGCATGGGCCTGCTCTGGTGCGATCTGGGATGGGATGGCCAGGAGAAGCTGAACAACATTCTGCGCGTGCTGGCGATGAACTCCAGCGACACCAACACCAGCAAGGCCAAGGCGCTGGCGCAGATCGAAAAGCTTCACCAACTGGTGATGGCGCTGCGCGAGAAGCTGGAGAGCAACCACACCCTGGTGGATGTGCAGATGATCGGACGGCTGAGCGACGCCCAGGAGCGCCTCGCTGCCGCCCTCAAGAGCGTGCAAAGCTAGCCCGCTCTGCTGTACTCTTCTTCCATGCGTAAACTTCATTGCCTCGTCGTCTTCCCGCTCCTTCTCTGTCTTGCCGTCCTCAGCGCAGGCGCGCAGAGCAATCAGACCCAAGGTGCGCAGAGTGCAGCGCCCCCGGCGCAAAGCGGTGCGAGCAGCACCCCGGCGATCCCACCCACGGAGATCTCCGCCGACCTGGGAGGTTGCTCCGCGCTGATCACGGTGACCGATGCCGCCGGAAAGCCGATCTTCAACGCCAAGGTCAGCACGCGGATTCACTATGGATTCATGGCGGCGAAGA
>Ga0326727_10022348_pt1 | contig 12239 bp, 11 predicted proteins | sample MB2enrmetagenome_FD_207643 | JGI IMG/M metagenome (GOLD analysis project Ga0326727, IMG submission 207643) | Lab enriched peat soil microbial communities from McLean, Ithaca, NY, United States - MB29MY | ecosystem: Environmental > Terrestrial > Soil > Wetlands > Peat | place: USA: New York... | reverse complement strand
TATCCAGCCACCAAGCATATCCGTAACCGTCTGTTTTTTCCGGATAAGAATGTAAAGCAACTGATTCCTGCACCCACTGCCGCGGAACTATCTGCTGCCCCTGATAGTTGCCTTCCCGAAGATACAGGTAACCGAACTTCGCCATGTCCCGCGGGGTTAACCTTAACCCCCAACCGCCGAGATAATAGCCCTGCGGGTCTCGCGCCCAGGTGTAATTAGTGATTCCCAGCGGACCGAATAAAAACTTATCGGCAAATGCTTTGGTGGACATGCCGGTAGTTTTCGTTAACGCTACCGACAAAACATTCGTCAAGCCGCTGTTGTAATCGAATTTTTCCCCCGGCTTATACCGTAAAGGCCGGTCGATTACATATTTGCAGCAGTCCTGACTTTTGCCCCAGGCTTCGAAAGTTTCATCAGCAATTTCCAATCCCGCCGTCATCGTCAACAAATGCTTTAATGTGATTTCTCTTTTGCGCGGGTCGGAATTATCGTTAAAATAATCCGGAAAAATATCCGGTAGTTTCCGGTCGACATTGGAAAGATAGCCGTCCCCGATGGCGATGCCGGTTAACGCCGAGACAACACTTTTGGTCACCGAATAAACGACCACGAGTGAATCCTGATTATTCCCGCGGTAATACTTTTCGTAGATGATGCGGCCGTGCCGGACTACCAGAAAGCTCAGTACGGAAGGCATGGTTTTCTGAATGGTATCGTCCGCTTTGATTAGTATTTGAGAATCCAGGCCTTCCTCTTCCGGGGTCGAAATATCCATGCTGTTTTCTCCTGCGCAGCGTTCGTTTTTACTGCTTTAAAAATTCTGTCACCGTGCGGTTGATTTCCAAATCCGGCACTTTTTCCACATCGAACCAATTGATGTGTTCATCTTTGAGCCGGAACCAGGCGTATTGATGGCGGATAAATCGGTGCGTGCCCGTTTTAATCTTGTAAACCGCGGCATCCAGTGTCATTTTGCCGTTCAGGTACTGCCCGATTTCCCGGTAGCCGATACCGGACATCGCCGGCAGATTCAGGCTGTACCCCATTTTTTGCAGAGTTTGCACTTCCTCAACAAAACCCTTTTTCAGCATTTTATCCGCGCGCTCATCGGCGCGGCGGTATAATCCTTGCCGGTCGGCGGTTAATCCGATAATCAGCGTCTGAAACGGCGGCGGTTGTTTCTTTTGTAATTCGGAAAAAGGTGTCTCCGAGAGCTTATTGACTTCGAGGGCGCGGATGACGCGCCGGATGTTGTGCGGGTCGATTTTTTCGGCAGCCGCCGGGTCGATTTGCCGCAGGTCTGCGTACAACTCTGCTCCCTGCCCCATCCCGACTCGCTGTTCCAGTTCCTGCCGGAAGCCGTGGTCCGGCGCGATTTTGGGGATAACCCAGCCTTCCAATACCGCCCAAACATACAATCCGCTGCCGCCGACTAAAAACGGGATTTTACCCCGTGTCTGGATATCCTGAATGGTTTTGTCCGTTAACTGCTGATACTCGGCCAGGCTGAATTCTTTATCCGGTTCTATTATGTCAACTAAATGGTGCGGCACTGCAGCCAGCTCTTCTTTTATCGGTTTGGCCGTGCCGATGTCCATGTAACGGTAAATTTGCCGGCTGTCGGCGTTAATGATTTCACCGTTAAATTGCAGCGCCAGTTCGATTGCCAGTTTGGTCTTGCCGGTTGCCGTCGGCCCGATAATTGCGATTAATTTATTCATCTGACTTTTAAAAATCTCAAACACTAAACAATCATAAATAAAAAAACAACAAACTTCAAACAATACGGCCAATATAAAATACGGCAATCTCAGAATTGCAGGGTTTTACCGCCCGCGGAGATTGCCGTATTATTTCACCTGTCGTAAAAACAATCAGCTATTTTCTGATTTGCGCTGTCTGCTTGACGATACTGGAAAATGCATCAACTTTCAGGCTGGCCCCGCCGACCAAACCGCCGTCGATTTCCGGTTGTTTCATCAGCTCGGCGATATTGTCCGCGGTCACGCTGCCGCCGTAAAGGATGCGCAGGCTCTGGGCGAAACTGTCGCCGTATAATTTCGCCACTACCTTGCGGACAATACCGATGATTTTATTGGCTTGTTCGCTGGTAGCCGCTTTGCCGGTGCCAATTGCCCAAACCGGCTCGTAAGCTATGACCAGACCGGCAGAGGCAGGAATATCTTTGAGCGAACCGGTTACATGGTCGGTTACCACTGCTTCCGTCTGGCCAGCTTCGTACTGCGCCAGGCTCTCCCCGACGCAAAGAACCGGCTTTAATCCGGCTTTCAGCGCCGCCCGGACTTTCTTGTTGATGATTTCGTTGGTTTCGCCAAAATACTGCCGCCGTTCGGAATGCCCGAGAATGACTATTTCGCAAAGGCCCGCCAGCATTAACGGCGAGACTTCGCCGGTAAAGGCACCTTTTTCTTCGAAGTACATGTTCTGGGCGCCCTGTTTAATGGTACTGCCCTTCAATGTTTCCTTGACCGCGGTTAACGAGACGAATGGCGGACAAACGACTTTCTCGACATTATTCACCGCATCGAGTTGAGTCCTTAAATTCCCGACCAGTTTTACCGCCTCACTAACGGTGGTATTCATTTTCCAGTTGCCGGCAATCATCGGCACACGCATACTGTTTCCTCCTGTTAGAGATAAAAATAATTAATCGAGCAATTCCAATGTACCACAGAAAACGGGCAAAAGAAAAGCTGATGCAGGTATGGACAATTGACCATGCGGGGGTTATTATTTTCTTGAACGTCTGAAAGGAGACATCTGATGGAACAGAAAGAAAAAATCAACGTAATGTTTACGGAAAAATACGAGCATAGCACTTTAGCTCATTTCATTAACGACCGGGAATATTCCACCAAAGGGGACAGCTTTATAAAAACAATCCTGTCCGATGTACGCCCCGCGCCGCATGAAATAGCCTGCGACTGTCTGTTCTGGAAAACGAAGGAAATACCGCTGCTCGCCTTGAAAGGTGACACCGTCGACACGACCCGGGCACTGATGATTTATCAAGGCGGACTTTACGAATTTGTCTTTAACTCGATGAAATGTCACTATTCTGTCTGTCCGCTGCGTTCTGTTCACCGGGTGGAAAGAACGGATTATTCGCTCATTATCGTAACGCAAAACGCCGTCGTACCGTGCGCGGAAATAATCATCTTCGGCAAATACCAGTTCTCCTACCGCTTCAGCGTCGAGGGACACAAAGAAGTCGAAGATTTGGATAAGTTCCTGGCGAAACTTAAAACGGCAATGATGCGGTAAATACATTTAGTGACGAAAACACTAAGCGCCGTATTTGTTTAGCTTCAGGGCGTTGGCCATTGCCAGCGGCATGATATCCATGGCCGGGAAAATCCCCAGCCCGCCACCAAGACACCCCGATTCCGAAAACTCGACTACTTTGTCCGGTCGGCAATACTTCGAATAAAGCATCGTCGGGACAGGGTGCCAGCTGTGGCCTTTAAGTATTGCCGGTGTCGAGTGGTCCCCCGTGACCACGAGGACGTCCGGATTCAAACCAAGGAGGTCGGGAAGTGTTTTATCAATATCTTCTAAAATTTTGACTTTACGGTCAAAATCCCCATCTTCACCGGCCGCATCAATCGGTTTAACGTGGACAAAGAAGAAATCATATTCATTATAGTGCTCTTTGACGGTGTTGATTTCATCGGCAAAGGTGTTACCAGTGGGTAAATTATCCATTCCCACCAGCCGGGCCAGCCCGCGGTACATGGGATAAGTGGCCACTACCGCTGGTTTCAGTTTGTAAATCGCTTGCATACTAAGAATTTCTGGCTCCCGGGAAAACCCGCGGAGAAGCAGCATGTTCGCCGGATGTTTATCCGCCAAAATCTTCTTCGCCCGCTCGACAAACTGATTGGCAACATTGGCAGTTTTAATTGCGCCGGCAGTCGTGGCCGTCACCAGTAAAGGCTTCATCCCTTCATGCTGGGGGTCAGTTTCAGAAACCGCATCGCGCAGGCCTGCACCGCGGAAGCAAATAACAAACCGATAGTCTTTGACCGGCGCCGTTAAGACCTGAATATCGTCGATTTTCATGCCGAGCAGTTTGCAAAGCTCGGCATTCAATTCGGTGGCAATCCTGCCGGCCCGGCGGTCTGTAATAACCCCATTACCATCGACGGTGCAGAAATTACCGCGGGCTAAAACATCACCCTGTTCGATGGGGAAATCGATACCAACGGCCTCAAGCACACCCCGCCCGATGTTAACCGCGAATGGATCGTAACCAAAAAGCGCAGTGTGTCCCGGAGCACTGCCGGCGGTAATGCCTGAACCAACCGGCTGACTTAGGCCGCAAATACTCTTCGCAGCCAGGTTGTTAAAATTCGGGAGGCGGGCAGTTTCCATCTCGGTTTTGCCCGTTTCCGGCCGGGGCAGGCCGCCAAGTCCATCCAAGACCAATAAAATTATCTTACTGGGTGTCGACTGCGCAAGGGCTTTTATCTGGTCTTGAGAAAACATGTTATCCTCTATTTTTTATTGGTCAGCGCTTCAACACCCGGTAACACTTCGCCGCTCAAGAAGCTCATCGAGGCACCGCCGCCGGTAGAAACAAAAGTCATTTTATCGGCTAATTTCATGTCATAAACCATATCGGCGGTGGAGCCGCCGCCGATGACGGTGGAGGCCTTAAGACCGGCTAGCAATTGCGCCATGGCAATACTGCCTTTGGCAAATTGAGGTATTTCGTAAACGCCCATCGGGCCGTTCCAGAAGACCGTCTTACACTGCCTGAGAGTAGCGGTGAAGGAATCTACTGTTTGGGGACCGATATCGACAATTTTCATATCTTTCGGCACCTGATCAATGGTAACCACCTGATAAGAACCCTTGTCACTGACATCGTTGGTAATAACTACGTCCAACGGTAGTATCAAACTGATTTTGTTGGCTTTAGTTTTGGTGATCAAATCGGCAGCGGTTTGAATACGATCAGCTTCGATTAAAGACTGACCGACTTCATAACCTTCGGATTTAAGGAATGTGGCCGCCATCCCGCCGCCAACCAATATGAAATTTAATTTGCCGAGGATATTTTCGATTAGAGCAACTTTGTCGCTGACTTTGGCGCCGCCAAATAGCGCCGCAAAAGGATGAACCGGATTGGTAAGGATACCGCCCAGGTTCACTAATTCCTTTTCCAGCAGGAAACCGCAAACTGCCGGCTGTAAATACTTGGTAACACCGACAATTGAAGCATGGGCACGGTGTGCGGTACCGAAAGCGTCATTGACATAGACTTCAGCGAGGCTGGCAAGCGCTTTGGAAAAATCGGGACCGTTTTTCTCTTCTTCGGCGTGGAAGCGCAGGTTTTCGAGCAAAAGCACGTCGCCGCTCTTCAGGGCTTTGGCCGCAGCTTCAGCTTCCGGACCAATACAATCACGAGTTGTTGCGACCGGCTTCCCCAGTAATTCGGATAATCTTTTAGCAACCGGGGCCAGCCTGAACTTATCTTCGGGTGCCCCTTTCGGCCTGCCCAAATGTGAACATAGAATGACTTTAGCCTTATGGTCAATTAAATATTGGATAGTCGGTAATGCGGCTCGAATACGGCTGTCATCGGTAATAACGCCAGTATCTTCATTCATCGGTACATTAAAATCGACCCTGACCAGAACCCTTTTGTCTTTGACATCGATATCCCTGATTGTTAGTTTGTCCATGTTCTCCTCAAATAATAAATAATAATGTAGTATTTAAAATCTTTATTGGGTTATCTTAGTAATTTCAGGAATTATCTCTAAAACCTTGTGGATAATTCCCAGCGCATCCAAGCCGTATTTGGAACGCAGAAAATCCTGTCCGCCGTGTTCGATGAAAGCATCCGGCAGGCCGATATTTCTTATTATAACATCGCTTAAATCAGCCTGTCTGATGATATTATTAACATAATTTCCAAATCCCCCGGACAGCGTGTTCTCTTCTACAGTGACAATGCGTTTGATGCGAGTTGCCAGGTCAATAACCAGTTCTGTATCAACCGGTTTCACAAAACGTGCATTGACTACAGTGGCTTCAATGCCCTGTTCAGCCAATTTCTTGGCCGCATCTAAGGCCGGCGCCACCATTGAGCCGATTGCCAGGATGGCAACATCATTACCCTGCCTTAATATTTCACCTTTACCGATAGGAAGTTCTTTAAATTCAGTGTCCATCCTGACACCCAGACCCTGACTGCGCGGGTAGCGTACTGACATTATCTTACCGGAATTTACTGCGGTGTAGAGCATATGCTGTAATTCATTTTCATCTTTTGGTGCCGCTACAATCATATTAGGGACTAAAGACAAATAGGAAAAGTCAAAAATACCCTGATGGGTCTTGCCGTCATCTCCAACAATACCGCCACGGTCAATGGCAAAAACCATTGGCAGTTCTTGAAGACAGACATCATGGACTATTTGGTCAAATGAACGTTGAAGAAAAGTAGAATAAATTGCCAGCACCGGAAGATATCCCTGCGTGGCTAAACCCGCCGCAAAAGTAACAGCATGCTGTTCGCAGATGCCGACATCAAAAACGCGTTTCGGAAACTCCTGCTGTACGTCATTTAAGCAATTGCCCTCCGGCATCGCCGGCGTTATTATAACAAGTTTGCGGTTCTCACGCGCAAGTTTGAGCATGGTCTGGGCAAAAATATTACTATAGGTCGGGATTTTTTTGTTATTGGTCTTGCCGTTGGTGCCTGCTAAACCATGGAAATAGACAGAATCACTTTCCGCAGGGAGATAACCGTTGCCTTTTGTCGTAATGACGTGGACGACAATCGGACCAGCAGTGTAACTCCGTGCCCGAGTGAGCGCTATTTCCAATTTTTTAAAATCATGACCGTCGATCGGGCCAATATAGTTAAAACCGAAATTTTCCCAAAATCTGGTGGGACGGGATACATCCTTTAGCCAACTTTCGACCTGTAAACCAACGCGGTACACCTGGTTGCCCAGCGGTAACCCTTTCAGTAGCTTCTGGCTTTTCTCTTTGCTAACAAGGTATCGGTGGTCAAACCGTATTCTGTCCAACAAACGAGCGATTGCTCCAACCGTAGGCGAGATGGACATACCATTATCATTAAGGACTACCACCAGGCGTGTACCGAGATGTCCCGTCTGATTTAACCCCTCGATAGCCATTCCACCGGTAATACCACCGTCCCCAATCACGGCGACAACGTGGTAATCATCACCTGCAAAATCACGGGCGACGGCAATACCCAATGCGGCTGAAATTGAGGTACTGGAATGACCAGCTCCAAAAGCGTCATATTCACTCTCTTCACGGCTGGTAAATCCGGACAAGCCACCATACTGCCGCAAAGAACCAAATTCCTTGCGCCTCCCGGTAACCAGTTTATGGGCGTAAGCCTGGTGGCCGACATCCCAGATGATTTTGTCATGAGGCGCGTTATAGACACGGTGCAAAGCCAACGTGAGTTCAACCACGCCTAGATTGGAAGCTAGATGACCTCCGTTGGCTGATACCACCGTAATCAGCTCATCCCGGATTTCGGCAGCCAATCGCTTTAGCTCCGGATAAGTCAAGGCTTTTAAGTCACTAGGTTTATCGATCTTGTCTAATATTTTGGTCATCTTGGTTGACTTCATAGTAAAATGTCTACTAGTGATTGTCAAGGCGATGTGTTCCAAAATTGACTGCCTCGTGCGCATTTGTTATACTGCTCACAATGTCATCTATCGAGACCTGGTTATTAGCACACATTCAATCAATTTATCTTGCAATACAGTGGCCAGGCGTCATTGCCTTAATGACGATTGAAAGCGCTTGTATTCCTATCCCCAGCGAAGTTATCATGCCGCTGGCGGGTTGGATGCTGATAAAAAATCAATCGCTGCCCATTTCTTTCAATCTGGTGGCGGGAGTATTGGGCGCGCTAGGCTGCACGATAGGCTCAATCATTGCCTATTGGGTAGGAGTAAAGGGAGGACGCCCCTTCCTGAACAAATATGGAAAATATGTGCTGATAACATCTCATGACATCGACAGGGCCGACCGATGGTTTCAAAAGAACGGTGATTGGACAATTTTCGTTTCAAGGATGATACCTTTGGTAAGCAGCTTTATCAGCTTACCTGCTGGTATCGCGAAAATGCGATTCGACAAGTTCCTGATGTATACATTTGCCGGGTCGTTTATCTGGTGCACCGCATTATCTTTCGCCGGTTACCTACTCGGGCAAAACTGGGATAAAATAAGTAATGTGATACGTCCGTTTGAACCGGTGATCGTCGGTTTAGTTGTAATCTTGATAGGTTTCTACGTTTACCGACACATCAAGCACAGCAAAACACAAAAGGACGCCTAACGTTTCACGGTACCTCCACTTGGGCGCCAGTAATCCAAACAAGGAACTCATTATATGGACGGGAAAAATATTAAAATCAAACACATTCAGGAAAAACCAGCGCTGGCTGATGTAAGGAACATTTTCGTTCATGTCCTGGAGGCGGTGTTACCTGAACCTGCTGTAAGGCGTTATGTGAAGTTTAATCGCAAAACTAATATCATGACGGTATCCAAAAAGAAATACAATCTGAACAACTACGACCGGATTATCGTGGTCGGCGGAGGTAAGGCGGCGAAAGGTACCGGTGCCGAACTGGCGAAAATTCTGGGCAATCGGATTACCGCCGGAGTTTTAAATGTTTATCAAGACCAGGCCAGCGAATCAATCTCTGACAATATTAAACTAGTTGCCGCTGACCACCCCACTCCGAATCAGGACGGGCTACTAGGGGCGCGGCAGATGATCGAACTGCTTAGAAATGCCGATGACAAAACTATGGTCATTGCCCTGATATCTGGTGGTGGCTCTTCTTTAATGGCTATTCCGGCGGGGACAATAAGTATTACAGATTATCAAGATATCAGCAAACTATTGATGACCGTTCCTGCCACCATCGACGAGATTAATACCGTGAGGAAACACATCGATTTACTTAAAGGCGGGAGGATGCGTAATTATGCCTCAAAGGCAGGCAGATTTATCTCCTTAGTATTATCTGATGTCCCGGTTACCAAAACCGGTATCGTAGATGATCCTTCGGTTATCTCTTCCGGACCAACGGTCGGTGATGATTCTACTTTTGAAATGGCGAGACTAATTCTAGAGGAATATAACATCTGGGATAAAGCCCCAAAAACAGTGAAGGAATATATCCTGGCCAATATCGGTAAAAAAGAGAATGAAACTCTCCCTAAAAATTCACCACTTCTCGCTGAGAATAAAAGTCAATATGTTGTCATTGCGAACAATGACTTAGCGATGGAAGCGGCAGGAGAAGCAGCAAAAAAACTTGGTTATAAAATAAACTTAATCGGTTGGAAAACGGGTAACACCATCGATAAGGTTAAAGCGGAAGTAAATCAGGAAATCGAGAATATTTTCCATACGATCACTCCCTATTTAATTGATACCGACAGAATTACCTTCGCCAGCTTTTCAACCGACGGGGTCGATGGAAATAGTGACCTTGCAGGTGCCATCGCCGATATGGATACCATTGGCGAAGCAGTGAATCATGGACTTAACTATAAAAATTTTATCGCCGCTTATGACTCTGCCCCTTTTTTTAAGCAGCTTGGCCTTGAAATTGAAACCGGACCCACAGGCACTAACGTGGCCGACATCAGTATCGTACTTATCAATAATCCCGTCGATCCGCAGCGAAAGATAGCTTTTATCTTCGGCGGTGAGGCAACGGTGAATATCTCTATGCCCGATGGTAAAACTCCTGGAAATGGTGGCAGAAATACCCATCTGGTCCTTCTGGCGGCGGGAAAATTAGCACAGTTAGCCGAATCCAGCCGGCAATGAATTTATGGGCGGAACGGCAATTTACGGGCCACGATTTAAATCAAGAACTTGATTCTTTAGTCTTGCCAGACGCAGCCCAGTCCCATTTTCCGGTGGGAAATATCGTTGCCCCGTTCGGCTTGTTTTCTGATAAAGCTCCCCAAGCAATAACCACTCATCTAATCTGCGAAATAACTTTCATGATTGGTCGTTCTAAAGTAAATCAACAAAACGGTAAACCCGGAGGGTAGCATATTAATATCAGCAAATAGTTCGGCAGTTCCAGCTTTGGAGTTCAGCGGATTTTATGCCGGAACCAATTTACACAATTCTGTTGATTAATGACATTATGTCACTAATACGTTCTGCAATTTTTACACACAGTTTGATATAACTTTCATCCAAATCTTTGCTTCTGTGACCAATTTCTGTTGCCATCCAGGCAATATTGTTGGCTAAGCCGATGTCGATATATAACTGCATAATCTCCTGAATATGACCTGAAAGTGTTGTCTCTTCTTTCCCATGCCCAGAATCCCAACTACTGGTTTTGAAAGGCAGCACTTTATCGGACCATGGAGTAGTCGCAATTGCCAGATTAGTTTCTAATTCCATAATAATATCGGATTTGGATGCTTCTTTCGGCATGACATTTGTTTGCGAAATTTGCTGATTGACGATTGGCGGTGTATCCGTAACACCCGGTACGGGAGATTGTTTGGCCTCTGCCAATGACGGAGTTTTTTTCTTTGGTGGAGTTTTCAATTCTTTAAGCGTACTCGTCTTGTTTGGTTTCTTTGGCGCACTTACGGAAGATTTCTTCTTTTGGTTGACAATTTCCAGCTCTTCAGACACATTCTCTTCTTGGGATTTTATTGTAATCTCTGATATTTCTTCAGCCTTGTAATCTGCTGATTGGGGATCGCTAGGTTTTGGATACGCATATGCCTTATCTGGCGCTGAGCTATTCTCCCCGCTGATAACTGGTGATAGATTTAGAACTGGTTCGACAGACTCTGTTGGCGCTTCGACCAGTGATAGTTTATTTTGATCGACTATTTCTGGTCGGATTGCGACTCCCACTATCGGAGGTTTTATTTGTTTTTCCGATGCCACTGGATTATTGTGGTTATTTAGCAATATTTCCAGAGCATCGTCTTTACTGCTGCTGAGTTCGCCTGCGGCAACGGCCTCCATGTTTTTGCTACCCTGTATGGTAATTCCAATTGTCATTTGATTCTCTTTATTTGTTGAGAGCACTTGCCGTCTTTCCTGAATTTTTTGATAAACCTTAAAAAACAAATAGGCACCTATGATGCCTAATATCGCACCCACTACCGCAGATAATACGAATATTCCAACCCATATAGTCATACGCTTTCTCGAAAAAAATCTGTTGCTATTAATCAGGTTTACATTGAGACCTATTCGGTGTTAATGATTACAATCCCAGCTGTAACATTGATTTTTTAAGAGTCTCTGCCTTCTTCCAAATTTCAGCTTTTTCCTCTTCGACAATTTGGCGTATTAACGTTTGGTAATCTAATACAATCTGTTTGATTGCGTTTTTACGCTCTTCCATCAATTCTTGTGCTGCTTTTTGCATCTCGAGATCCATAGTTATCTTTATTTCATCACTGAGTTGTTTCCTGATCGCCTCCCGGTATTCGGCATCGTCAGTAACCGTAGTGGGTTTCCCGTAATCGGCATTACGCCTAACTCTAGATTCCATCTGCAAACCTCCTCAATAATTAAAAATTATATTACTCAGATCCTAAAGAATTTCTACGCCATGATTGTACTTCTTGTGACAAAAAATATCAAACATCTATGTTCATTTGAAAATTACCTGCAATATATCATTTTGTTTTATGAAAAAGCAAATACGCAGCAGCGAACTGCACTGCGTGGCATTATTGTGCGCAATTTTAACAAAAGCGGAGATAAAAAATTAAGGTGGTTTCTTTTTTCATAATGTCGGGAAGCGGCCTCATATTTAAAAGGAATTTGACACACATTCAATCACACAGCATTCTTCCTGGTTAGGAATCGTTACCTCGGAAGTAAGCTATTTTAAGGAAATAAGCTGGTTGTTTAGTTGCAATATTCTGATGCCCCTAACAACCGCGAAGTTATGAAATAAAGATCCGCTTACCTTCTCTTCCTCATAATTGTAGCCTAGCTACAAAAATATTTGATGTTCATAATTGTAATAATAAAATTTTTAAAACTGGTTGGTTAGAATCCCCTTCCTTTGTTCAGACCCATTCTAAAGCGGAAGCAACGCGTTATTTTCGACTATTCCAGCAGTTAGGACACCTGCCTTATATTTCGACTCAAACAAGGGTCGTACCACACCAGAAATTTTTTCTCGCCG
>Ga0326727_10022347_pt1 | contig 12240 bp, 11 predicted proteins | sample MB2enrmetagenome_FD_207643 | JGI IMG/M metagenome (GOLD analysis project Ga0326727, IMG submission 207643) | Lab enriched peat soil microbial communities from McLean, Ithaca, NY, United States - MB29MY | ecosystem: Environmental > Terrestrial > Soil > Wetlands > Peat | place: USA: New York... | reverse complement strand
TGTTCGAGAGAATCGGCCTGGGCCAGTGGTTCCGCTATTTCACCGGCGTGCTCGAAACGATCGGCGCCCTGCTGTTGCTGATTCCCGGTTTCGCGGCCGCCGGCGCCTTGTTGCTCGCCGTGGTCATGGCCGGAGCGATCGTCACTCACCTGGCCATACTCGGCACCAGTCCGGCGCACGCCGTCGAATTCCTCGTGCTCGCGGTGCTGGTCGCCTGGTTCCGTCGCGGGCAAGTGCGCGCCCATTGGGTTGCACTGCTCCTCGCCGCGTTCTGTTGTTCCGTGGGAACGGCCGGCGCGCAGCCGAATATGCCCCCCTCGATTCTCAAAGCACCGGCCAATTGGCGTTTCGAAAGAATGCCCACTCCGCCGGGGTTTGCACCTGATATCCAGCTCAGCGGATTTGAGGAAGCGCGCTTTTCCCCGGGCATGTTCGATAACTCCGCTCCGGATTACTTCACCTATGTCCTGGTGATTTCCGCCGATAAAACGCCGGCTATCGATAGTGCCGCGTTGAAAGATTTCCTCGAGAAATACTACCGCGGCTTGAGCGTTGGTCTGGGACAGCGCAAGGGCCTCTCGCCCGACCCCGCGCAGATGAATGCCGAGGTCAACCCGGTGCAAAGCGATAAGGATTACTACTCCGCCAAGGTGACTTTTTTCGACAGTTTCACCGACGGACGCAAGATTACCCTCAATATCGCGGCCCGCGTGCTGGCCAGACCCGCGGCGAAAAAGACCGGCCTGGTTCTTCTGATTTCACCCCAACCGAAGGACCACGCCGTCTGGCAGACGCTGCGCGAGATCGAAGGCAAAATCGAATTCACCGGCCGAGAGTAGGCGTATCTAGACCTTTTCGCCCGCCCCACCCTCGCCGGAGCTCCTCGGACATCCTCTTTGCATGGCCGCGCGGAAGCGTTCGCGCTCTTCCGGCGTCAGATTGTTCCAGCCCCTGGCGAAGCGCCCATGGCCCATCCCGCGACCCCAGCCGAGCCTGCCGAACAGCAACCGGCTGAGCACGAGCAGTCCCAGCGCCTGCCAGAAGCTGATCACGGGAAGGCCCAGAATCGGCGGTATCAAGGCGTTCCACAGGAGGAAAGTAACCAGCCCGATCAAGCCCGCTGCTGCCACGCCAAACAGAATAAATGGCGCTCCCATAAACCTCATTCTTCTCATTTGCTTCTCCTTTCGTAAACGGATTCGCCGTAGATGCGCCGCAGACGGCTGCGCAGACGCTTCACCGCGTAATGTTTGCGCGAAAGCAGCGTGGGGACATTGACGCCGGTCGCGGCCGAGATCTCCGCGAAGCTCCGGCCGTCAATTTCGTGCGCCAGGAAGACCTCGCGCTGGCTGGCGGGCAATTCACCTAACGCAGCTTCGATCTCCGCCAAAAGAACGCCGCGCGCGAAAAGCGCATCCGGACCGTCGTCCGGAGAGGGCAGCAGATCTTGCAGAATCCGTTCGCCGTCGTCTTCCGCTGCTCCCTTGTCGCCACGGCGGAACAAATCGGTGATCCGGTTCTTTGCTACCTGCATCATCCACGCCCCGGAATGAGCGACGGGCTTCATCATCCGGTAGGCTTCTACAAGCTCGCAAAACACGTCCTGCAGAAGGTCTTCGGCGTCGATCCCATGGGGAATTCTTCCCCGGATGAAGGCCAGCAGACGGCGCCTCTCCCGCGCGAAAATCAGCGCCAGGCTCCGGTCTTGCTCCGCGCTGTCCTGGGTTGTTACCAGCACTTCATCCTCACTTGTATAGACGAAACTACGGGAGAAATATTTTATGGATATTGCGCGTGCCCTGTGGGGCAGAGCGGCACCGCCCCGGGAGATCGCGTAAGACGCGCGATTCCTTTTCAGCTGTGGCCGAAAAAGTAGCGGGCCAGGTGGAAGAATACGGGCGCGGAAAAGCAGAGCGAGTCGATACGGTCGAGGATGCCGCCATGGCCTTCAATCAGCCGGCCCCAATCCTTGATGCCGCGATCGCGTTTGATGGCCGACATGACCAGGCCGCCGGCAAAGCCGAGCATGGCGATGAGGAAGGCCATCAGCGCCGACTGCCAGCTGGTAAAAGGCGTCAAACGCCACAACAGCGCGCCGAGCAAACTCGCACCCGCTACGCCTCCCACCAGACCCTCGACGGTTTTCGACGGCGAGATCGCCGGGGCTAGCGCATGCCTGCCGGCCAGTTTTCCCCAAACATACTGCAAGATATCGCTGACCTGAGCGATGAGCACCAGGAAGACCATCAGCAGAGGCGTTCGCCGCTCGTAGCCCGGGATGTGCAACGCCATCAGCGCCGGGATGTACGAGATGCCGTAGACGCAAACCAACAGCCCCAACAGCGCCGCGGAGACGCGATCGAACAGCGCTTCCATTACCGCCAGCAGCGGAAGACAGAAGACCGGAATCCAGATGGCGAGCGCTTCCAGCCGGCCCTCGTAGGCCAGCATATATTGCACTGGAAGAGCGAGAAAAACGCACGCGTAGAACACCGGACGGTCCGCTTTGCGCAGCGGGCTGAAGAACTCGCGCAGAGCCAGAAACGACACTCCGCAGAACAGCAGGTTGACCGCGGCAGGGCCGGCTAACAGCGCTCCGCCGCTCACCAGGATCAGAATCCACCACGAACGGATTCGCGCATTCAGGTTCTGGATGGCCGGATCCGCGGGCCGGCGCAGTTTGAGCGCATAGCCGATCACACTGGCGAGCGAGGCCGCGACGAGCAGACTGCCAAGAATGAAGTAGACTTCCGCGATCCGTGTGGTCATATAATTGTAATCGTTCATGCGCATCATAGCCCGCCGGTGGTTCCCTCTCGCGTTGGCCGCGTTGCTGCGACCGATCCCTATGACACCACAAACCGATTTGCCTCAGACTGATTTGCACCAGCAGGACCGCCAGGCGCTGCTGAAAATTCTGAGCGAGATGGAAAAGGCCATCAACGCACAGGACATCGAAGGCATCCTGGCGCAGATGACTCCGGACTGCACGGTGATCTGGTGGAACGCCGAGATCTCGCGCGGCCACGACGAAATTCGCGCGTACTACCGTCGGATGGTGAAGGACCCGGGCCGTATCATCAGCAAATACACGACGCAGGCGAAGCTCGGCGAACATGCGCGCTTCATCGGGTCCGGCGCGGATGTCGCTCTGGCGGAAGGCAGCATGCAAGACGAGTTCTTTCCGATTATTCGCGGGCCGTTCACGCTGGATTCGCGCTGGAGTTCGACGGTGGCGAAGGTGAACGGCGAGTGGAAGATTGTCAGCCTGCATTTGTCATCGAACGTGTTCACAAATGTTTTAATTTCGGAATTAACCCGCGCGCTATGGCTGGCCGGCGGCACGTGTCTTATCGTCGGTGGGCTGGCGGGATGGCTTTTGGGACGGCGCGCCAAGGCCCGTTCCGCCGCTGCCTAGCGGGCGGGAGCAGGCGAAAACGCCCACTCCGTATCGCGGCAAGTCGCAAGTTTTCAGTTGTCAGTCATCAGATGGCAACCCCCGTGGGGCAGATCATCGCCTTTTGTGTTCTGCCCGGCTGCGGAGCGGCCATTTATTGCAAGCGCGGAAATCATCGCGACTCGCGAAGATTCGGACTATTAGTAGTACAACGAAGGACCAATCGTTTGCAGAGCTTGTGGAGTGGGCCTTTGGCCTTCGGCGCAAAAATGCCAAACTCGGCGTATGGGCACCGCTTGCTTACGCGCGCGGCTCGGTAACCTCTGTTGACAACACGAGACTTCGTTCAGAGCCGCGCCCGTGAGAAGCTGAGGAAAAATCAAAAGCCGCAGGCGAAAGCGCCTGCGCCACCAAGACAAGTCGTTTGCTGTCAATGGTGGAGCAGACGGTTTCGTCTGCCTTGGCCGCTTGCGGCCGATTTTTTCTCAGCTTCTGAGGGAGCGGCACCACGCGCCCAGAAGACGGACTAGCGGCAGCGCTTCTGCTGGTGGCGTTCGCAGCGTTTGGCGTCAAAGTTTTTCGACGGCTTCCTGCACCAGGTGAGCCTGGTTGCGCCAGTCTCCGGCGGGAAGTTGAAGCAGCGGACCGAAGGTGATCTCGACACGGCCGGGTGTGGCCCACCGGGCCGTTCTCGGCAGCACCTTTTCCAGACCCCGAATGCGCACCGGCACGATCGGCAGGTTCAATCGCGACGCGAGGAGAGCTACCCCGGGCTGGAATGGCTCGATCTGGCCTTCCGTTATTTTGCCCTCCGGGAAGATCAGGATGGACCAGCCATCCGCGGTGAGTTCTCCTGCGTAGCGCATGAAACCACCGACGCCGGATTCCCGCTGCGGCAGTGCGACTCCGTTGAAGACCAGCGCGGCCAGATAATATTCCAGGCCGCGCCGGAAGCGTTCGCCGAATTTGCGTCCGGTGGGATGAAAGAATGCCGCGAAGAACTCTTTCGACATGGCCGGTGCAACGCCATAGCGCAGCGGCTTGGGCAAGGCCATCATGATGACCGGCGCGTCCATGTAACTGAGGTGGTTGGCAGCGAAGATGACCGGGCCGCGGATGCCCGCCAGATGTTCACGGCCGTGCACCTTGAGGCGCGCGTAATAGTAGGCGAGCGGAAAGACCACGCCAGGCAGAAACAGCCGGCGCAGAATTCGCGCGGGCAGCGTGCGGCTCCAACGCGGGAAGTTTTCCGTAGGCTCTTGCGGAGCTAACGGGATGTTGAGCAGATCGGATACACGGCGGGCGCCGGTGAGCGCCGCTTCGTCGCGCGCTCCGCCCAATTGTTGTTCGATGCCGCTCATCAGTTCGACGCGTTCGAGCGAACTGAGCCCCAGATCTTCGAGCGTGGTGTCGGGAGTGATGTTGCGGCCGGGGGCGAGTTTGCGCAGCAGCTGCAGAACCGTGCCCGCCTCTGCTGCGCTCTCCGGCACAGCTTCTTTGGACGCGCCCGAGGCCAACCATTCGCGGATCTGGGCGCGCTTCAGTTTACGCGTGCCTTCGGTGCGCGGCAGCGATTCGCCGGGCCACACGTTCACGGTGCGGATGCGCTGGTGTTCCTCGAGTTGTTGATTGGCCGCGTTGATAATCTCCTCGGGATTGGTTCCAGGCGCAAGCACCAGGATGGCGTGGACCCGGTCGGGCCCGACCACGGCGGCTTCATTCACGCCGGCGACTTTTTCGAGGACGCGCTCGACGTCTTCCGGGTAGACGTTGAGTCCTTCCGAGGTGACGATGACGTCTTTCTTGCGGCCGTGCACCAGCAGGCTTCCATCCGGCGCGAGTTCGCCGAGATCACCCGTATGCAGCCAGCCGTCGGCGAGTTTCGAATCGGGCAGTTTCGAAGAGCCTTTCGAGCCTTGATAATAGCCGCTGGTGACGTTGGGTCCGCGCACCAGAATTTCGCCATCGTCCGCGATTTTGACTTCCACGCCTTGAATGGGCTTGCCGACCGTCCCTTTGCGCGAGTGGAAGGGGTGGTTCACGGTGACGACGGGCGCGGTTTCGGTGAGTCCGTAGCCCTGAATGACGAGGAAGCCGAGACGCAGCCAGAATTGTTCGAGTTCGGAATCGAGTGGCGCAGCGCCGGCAATGAACGTCCAGAATTTGAAGCCGAAGGCGCGATGCACACGGCGGTAGCGCCACCATTGCACCCACCAGCGTCCGGGCTTGTACGGGCGCGTAGTCTCGGGGAAGCGCGAGGTCACGTAGCCACGCAGGACCTCCAGCATCTTGGGTACGCAGACCAGCACGGAAATGCGGCGGGAATGAACCTGGCGGATGATATCCCCGGGATCGAGGCTCTTCATGAAGATGATCACGCCGGCCAGCATCGGCGGCATGTATGTCGCCATGGCTTGTCCGAAGAGATGGCTGAGCGGCAGCAGATTCAGGAAGCGGAGGGGGAAAAACGGACGGCCATATTTCTTGTATTTTTGAATCTCGCGCTCCACCGGGAGCATGTTGGCGAGCAGATTCCGGTGCGTAATGATGACGCCTTTCGGCTCGCCGGTCGCGCCGGAAGTGAAGACGATTTCCACGGTTTCGTCGGGCGCGGCGGTGACGATGGGATCGAGCGTTGCGGCGGATTGCTGTTCGATCTCGGCGACCCGCCAGACAGGCGCGGTGAAGGCGTCGGCGCGAACCACTTCATCGCCGATCACCAGCGCTTTGGCTTCGACGAGTTTGGCGACGCGCAGCAGGAAGTCGCCGGAGACGCGATAGTCGAGCGGGACGAGAATGACTCCATCGAGGATCGATCCCCACAATGCGCCGACCCATCCCGGGCGGTTTTCCGACCAAATAAGAACTTTGTCGCCCTTGCGGATGCCCGCACCGCGAAGGCGCAGGGCAAACGCCCGGGCCATTGCGGCGGCTTCGCGATAACTGAAGCTAAGCGGGCGATAGCCGTTGTCATAGACCAGGAACTCGCCGTCGGTGGCGCTGAGATCGGCGAAGAAATCGACCAGCGTGTCGCGAGGCATGGTCTACGGTTGAGGCATCTGTTCCGGCAGCGGCCGTTGTTCGTGGAAAGCGCGCGTGATCTCGCCGGCCAACCGGAGGTAATAATCGCTGGAGAGGTCCGCGCCATCCGCGTCGAGCGTGAGCCAGAAGCCCTGTTGCGGAGCGTCCTGCCGGTGGGAAGCGATTTTGAACATGGCTGTGGATTCGTTTACTTCGTCGAACATGGCGATTTTGAGCACCGTCACGCCGGCCGCGCGGGCGTTATAGGCCTGTCGCCAGAGGAACTCGCCGCGCAACCGCGGAATCGCGTTTTCCGCCGTGTCGCGCCTGAGATTGTGCCAGGAGAAGCCAGGGAAGATAACCGGCATGTAGATCTGGCCGTTCTTTCTGAGTTCGGCGAGATCGGGTTCGAGTTCGTTCTTTCGCCACTCGTCGGCTTGTTCGATGGACTTATAGCGGCCGATGGTCCAGGGTTGTACGACGTCCATGGCGTGATAGGTTGCGGTCCAACCGGAGTCTTTGGCGGCGTCGGCTTTGAGGGTGCGCCAGCGAGCCGGAGTGCCACCGATATAGAGGACCCGGTATTGCGGCGGCGCTTCCGATTTCAGCCAGTTGATGAGATGCAGCGCATCTTCCGGGCTGGCCGGGGGATGCTTGCCGTCGCCCAGGCCCATGCCCCACACGGACAGCACCGGCTTGCCTTTGTGGTGCAGGTAGTTAGGATGGGCAGTGACTCTGACCGTGTCGACCAGGTATTTCCAGTCGTCCTGCAGTTGCTGCGCGAAGGTATCCGGCTTGCCACCGCTGATGTCGTATTCGATGGCGAAAGTGCGGCCGGTATCGGCCGCGGCGGCCATGATGTTGCGCAAGACAGTATCTCCATCGGCGCGTCGCTGGGCGGCGTCGCCGATGAAGCGCTGGACAAGCACGCCGTCGAGTCCGTAGGTTTTCATCCACTGGAAGTGGCGCAGCACGATGTGCGCGTTGCGAGCGCTGAACAGATACGCCGGCTTATCGCCGATGGTCATGCCGGGGATGGCGCAAAGGTCGGCGGGATCGAACTCGCGCAGGTCGGGATACATGTCGATGGACAGCGTCTCCGGGGCCGGGACGGCGCGCGACCAGTGGGACCATCCGCCTTTGCCGCCGGCGTCGGGACAGTCGAACCAGCCTTGATAGCCGAAGAGCACTTTATTGTCCAGGGTGCTGGGATCTACGCGGTCAGCGGCGGCGGCCGGTGCGCAAGCCGCCAATACCAGGGCGAGTAAGGCGGCTCGAGATTGAGAGGTCACAGATATGAGCTTATACCGTTGTGCCTGGAAGGATGAGCGTGATAAACTTGAGTCTTGCCCGCCAGAGCGGGGACGTAGTTCAGTTGGTTAGAACGCCGGCCTGTCACGTCGGAGGTCGCGGGTTCGAGCCCCGTCGTCCCCGCCATACTTTTCCCTTTCTTCCCAATAACTTGCGATTTTCTGCCAACGGGCGTGCAACCATTTGCAACCATGCGGCCCGGGCCAGATTTTCGGGTGGCGTCGATAACGTCGGCCATCACGTTATTCCAGACGCTCGCCGCCGCACGCTTGTCCGCCGGAATCGCGTGGCTGTAGATCGAGAGCGTGATGTTCTGGTTCGCGTGGCCCAACTGCTCGGAGACCACCGCCAGCGGCACGCCGTTACTCAGCAGGATGGTGGCGCAGGAGTGCCGCAGGGAATGGAGACTCACCCCTTCAAGGCCGCACTTGTGCATTAGCTCGGATACTCGTGCGCCGACGCGGTCAGGTGAATAGTAATCGCCGTTTGGTTGACAGAAGACGAGGCCGTGGTCCTGATAGTCGGCTCCGAACATGGCGCGGTCGCGATCCTGCTCCTCGCGGTGCGCCTTCAGGACTTCGATGGCGAACTCCGGGATGCTGAACTTCCTCGACTCGCCGGATTTAGTACTCTTCACCCGCAGTCCGGCCTTCGTTTGTTCGAGCGATTTCGAAACATTCACCTCACATGTTTCGAGGTTGATGTCCGGCCAGTTCAGCGCCAGCAATTCACCACGGCGGCAAGCAGTCGAAGCGCCTAACACCACGAACGGGAACAAGCGCGTTCCCTTCGCGCGGCTGAACAGGCCCGTTAACTTCTCTTCGTCGATCACCGGCGGCTTCCTCTTGATCAACTTCGGCAACTTCACCCGCTTGTTGGCCATTGGATGCGGAATGGTCATGACTCCCAGTCGGTCCGCTTCACCGAGACAGGTGTAGAGAAGAGTTCCGATATGGCGCACTGTCTTGGGTGCCAGCGGTCGGCCCTTTGGGTGATCCTCAGTCTTCCTTCCGCCGTGGTCGCTCAGCCGGTGGATGGCGGTCTGGATATCTGCGGTCTTCAGTCCGTTGATGGGAAGGTGGCCCAGTTCGCAACAGAAGTACTGGCCCAACTCACCGTAGCGCTCCAGCGTCTTCGGCGCGCAGGTTCGCGATGCATGGTCGCGTATCCAGGTGGTGAAGAACTTCTCCAACGTCAAGGCGGCTTCTTCAACCGTCCTGGTGGTCGGCCTCTTTTGCACCTCGGCAAGCCTTGCGCGTGCGGCCTCCAATGCACCTTGCGCCGCCTCTTTGGATTCGAATCCTGTCTCGCGGACGTCGCGGAACGAAAATGCCCATACCCGCCTGCCGAGCAGACCCAACTCTTCGGTGACTCGCCCGACCAGCACGTCCTGCTCTTTGATCGCCGCGTTTAGCGCATCCTTCGCCGAACCCTTGGTAGGGTAGCCGCTCTTAAATTCTCGCAGCCGCTTTCCGTTCGAATCCCTGCCCCGGTCGATTGAGTAGCCCCATGTAGTCGTGCCGCTCGGCAACTTGCGCTTAAAAACAGATCCGCCGATCATTTGCTCTCACCTTTGTCATTCTGTATTTTTCCTGCTGCTGCCTCAAAGTCACTGACTGGACGAAGACCTTGAATGTCAGCCAGCGGCTCTCGCTTCTCAGCCTCCAGTTCCTTCCGAAACCGGCGAGTCATCTTCACCCATTGGTCGAGAATCTTCTTAGCCTGCGGAATTTCGTCCTTTTGAGCGAGATAGTAGATGGTATCGAGAATCTCGTGCTCCTCGGGCGGAGCCCCCGGCTTGCCTTTCTCGACCGACGTCTTGAAGACCTCGCTTCCTAACTCAGCCGCTAGCGCATCCTGGAACAGCGGGACAAGTTCTCTTTGACCACCGGCACCCGCCAAGCTGATCAACTGCACCAAGGCCTGACCCTTGGGTGAGACGACTCCTTCCCAGCGCTGGATCGTCGCTAACGACCTTCCGACCCTGATCGCAAGTTCGGACTGCGTCATCCCCAGCGCGCTGCGCAATTGCTTTACAGCCTGTCGTATTTTTTCATCATTCACTATTGACACCTTAAGCTTAAGGTATTAGGCTTAATACATCACACCTGCTGTGATTATAAGAGCACCTGGAGGCAAATGCAATGTCGAAAAGCAAGATTTTGGAAAACAACAGTACTTATCCGTCAGTGGGGTCACTAGCCCAAGAACTGCACATGTGCGAACGCTCGGTGCGGGATGCATTACGGCGCGGCGACATCCCGCATATTCGCCTCGGTAAGCGGTTTGTATTACCGAAGGCCGCAATCGCCGAATGGCTTCGCAATGCCGGAACAGCGGCGTAGTTTGAATCAGCCGCGCGGCCAAGTCTTACGATGGGTCAATCTATTATCACCCGGCACTCCGGGGAGCGCAATAATGCCGACAACTTCAACGGCTTGGGCATCAGCGAGAGCGACTTGCCCCAGCCCGATAACCACACGACCATTCGCGTTACCAGCCTGCAGGCGCTGCCAGGGCGCATGCTCGTCATCCGGCAGCACGACGGCACTGTCGATATCCGGCGGCTTGATCCAAGAGTCGCTGACGGCGATGAGCGCCCATTACAGCTTCTTCGTGCCGTCGTGCGGGCGCTCAAGCTGGGTGGTGGCCAATGACCCCCCTCGAAGCTGCGCTCGACTGGATTCGGCGGGGCTTTGCTCCTGTGCCCATACCCCACCGCTCGAAAAAGCCCATTCTCAAGGAGTGGCAGAAACTCGCCATCACCGACGGCGAGACCGGCACCACGTCCCACACCTCCGCAACAGGCTACATCGCAGCGGCGGTCGTTGGGTGGAAGGGAGGCGGCATGACCCCAGCGTCCGTCGCGACCGAGCGCATCCGGCAAGCATCGGATATCGTCCGCATCGTCGGCAGCTACGTCAAGTTACGGAGAACCGGAAGGCGCCGCATCGGCCTTTGCCCTCTCCATAAGGAGAGCACGCCATCATTCACGGTCGATCCCACAAAGCAACGCTGGCGGTGCTATGGGTGCGGCGCGGCTGGCGACGTGTTCGACTTCATCCGGCAAATTGAGGGGACAAATTTCCCGGGGGCGAGAGCGCGGCTAGCAGAACTCGCCGGAATCTCGCTGGAGGGTGACAAGTTGTCGCCGGAGGATGCTCGTCAATGGACAGCTGAATGCCGCGTGATTCAGCACGATCTACCGGCGGCGAAGTTGTGGCTGAGCGCGGTCATGAAGATCGGCGAACTCCTGCTTGAAGTACTGAAAGAAGGCCTATGGGACCGGGAAGCGCCGATGCAGCCCTATATCGGCGAGGTTTCGCAGTGGACGCGCCGCGTAGCCAGATGGCGCGAAATCACTTATGAAAACGGATGGGCACACGAGGAGAAGCGGTTGCGCAACAACTTGGTCGAAGAATACCGGCGCTGGCATGACCGCAATCCGAAGTTGGCCCGCGCGATGGTGCGCACCGGGGCCAAGTGGCAGCGTGCTTTGCGTGACGATTTGCGGGTGCGGCTAGGATGTGGTCGGTGAGCGCGGCACCAGATATCCTCAACACTTGGGGCGACGACCTCACCGCCATCGATCTGGCGAAGCTGGCGGCGCGCTGGATCACGCCGGAGCTGGCGGAACTGGCCGGTATCCGGCGCGTCGATTCGGTCACCGGCTGCAGCATGTTCAACCGGAAGCGCGACATGGCGGGCTTGATCATCCCAAACGTGTTCCCCGGCACTCAGCACGTGCGCGACTACCGGCTCCGGCTCGACCATCCTGATTTCGAAATCGACGTCAAGGGTAACAAGCGAGAAAGCGGGATGAAGTACATCGGCCCGACCGACAGGCCACCTCTTATCTACTTCCCAACAGGCATCACGCCGGAGATGTTGACGGACGTCACGTTGCCGGTGATTATCACCGAGGGCGAGTTCAAGGCCATCGCGCTGTGGCGGCTGGCTAATCACGAGTCGAACAACCCGCGCTTCGTCCCCATCGCCGTACAAGGCGTGGATTGCTGGCGCGGGACTATCGGCCACACAAACAACGCCAGCGGCAAGCGTGTGGCGATTAAAGGCGTGCTGCCAGACCTGGCTGAGCGTATGGTGTGGAAGGGGCGGCAGGTTGTCATCGCCTACGACGCCGACATCGCCACCAAAGACACGGTCGAAAAGGCCAGAGCAAGACTCACCTACGCGCTTATCGAGCGACTTGCCACGGTGGGTTTCCTGGAGTGGGCGATTGCCGAGGGCAAGGGAATCGACGACCGCCTGGCCAACATCGGGCCGGAGCCGGTGTTAGCCGACATCGCCACTATCGAGTTCGGTGGATGGCGTTCGCGGCTGCTACGCAACGCCGATGGCAAGTTGATCACGTGCTACGAGAACGTCGCGCTCCACCTGGAGAATTCGCCCGAGTGGGTGGGTGTCCTCGCCTACAACGAATTCACCGGCGGGCATGTCATCTTACGGCAGGGCCCGGTATCGGTCAAGCCCGGCGAGGAAATCGAAGA
>Ga0326727_10022344_pt1 | contig 12240 bp, 10 predicted proteins | sample MB2enrmetagenome_FD_207643 | JGI IMG/M metagenome (GOLD analysis project Ga0326727, IMG submission 207643) | Lab enriched peat soil microbial communities from McLean, Ithaca, NY, United States - MB29MY | ecosystem: Environmental > Terrestrial > Soil > Wetlands > Peat | place: USA: New York... | reverse complement strand
TCAAGTGGTGTGCGAAGTACAAGAAACGCGTTGTCTTCCCGTCCACCTCCGAAGTGTACGGCATGAGCAAGGACGCCGCGTTCGATCCGGAAAACTCCGAACTGGTCTACGGCCCGATCAACAAGCCGCGCTGGATCTACGCCTGCTCCAAGCAACTGATGGACCGCGTGATTGCCGCTTACGGCCAGCAGGAAGGCCTGGATTACACCCTGTTCCGTCCGTTCAACTGGATTGGCGCCGGCCTGGACAGCATCCACACCCCGAAAGAAGGCTCCAGCCGCGTGATTACCCAGTTCCTGGGCCATATCGTGCGCGGCGAGTCGATCAAGCTGGTCGACGGCGGCCAGCAAAAACGTGCCTTCACCTATATCGACGACGGCATCAGCGCGCTGGTGAAAATCATCGATAACAAGGACGGCAAGGCATCGGGCCAGATCTACAACATCGGCAACCCGGCCAATAACTACTCGATCCGCGAACTGGCCGACATGATGATGAATCTGGCCAACAGCTACCCCGAGTATCGTACCAACGCCGCCAAGGTCACGCTGGAGGAAACCACCTCGGGCGCTTACTACGGCAAGGGCTATCAGGATGTGCAAAACCGCGTGCCGAAAATCGACAACACCATGTCGGACCTCGACTGGAAGCCGACCGTCACCATGCAGGATGCACTGACCGGCATTTTCGACTTCTACCGTGATCAGGCGGCCTCCGCGCGCGATCTGGCTGACGACGAATAATTCATGCCGCTGTTAGCACTGAAAATCGACGTCGACACCTGGCGTGGTACCCGTGAAGGGGTGCCACGCCTGGTCGAACTACTCGAACGTCACCAGGCTGGCGCCACCTTTCTGTTCAGCCTGGGGCCGGACCATACCGGACGCGCCATCAAGCGGGTCTTCCGCAAGGGATTCCTGCAAAAGGTGGCGCGCACCTCGGTGGTCGAACACTACGGTATTCGTACCCTGCTGTATGGTACGGTGCTCCCCGGTCCCGACATCGGTCGGCGCGAAGCGCCGTTGATGCGTGCCGTGCGCGACGCCGGTTTCGAAGTCGGCGTGCATACCTGGGATCACATCAAGTGGCAAGATTACGTTGCGGGCAAGGATCCGCAGTGGACACGCCGCGAGATGCAAAAAGCCGCGGATCGTTTCACGACGATTTTCGGCGCGCCGCCGCGCACCCATGGCGCCGCGGGCTGGCAGATGAACCCCGCCGCCTATGCCTTCGAAGCCGAACTGGGCCTGGCCTACGCATCGGATTGCCGCGGACGGTCTCCGTTTCAGCCGGTGGATGACAAGGGCAGATCGCTGGGCGTCCCCCAACTGCCCACCACCCTGCCGACCCTGGACGAACTCATCGGACTCGACGGACTGACACCGCAAAACGTGCATGGGCACCTGCTGCAACTCACCCGCGAAACGCCGGCCACCGGCCACGTCTACACACTGCACGCCGAACTTGAAGGGCTGCGTTTTCTCGATACCTTCGACCGCCTTCTGAGCGGATGGGCAGAACAAGGTTACACGCTGGTATCCTGCGCCGATCTGTTTGCGTCGCTGGACCACGCCGCCCTGCCGTGTTGCCCGGTCTCGATGGGCACCCTCGCCGGGCGTAGCGGCACGCTCGCGCTGCAAGGTTAAGTTCGGCACCGCTGCCAAAGACAGATGCCGCTCCCTGAACAAGGTGAGCGGCATTTTTTATGCCTCACGGCGGGGGTCCACCCCATCGACGTTTTAAAGCGCGGGGCATGGACAAAATCTGCAAGTCAACCGATGGCGCATCTGAAACACTGTTCTGATTTCACGTCGGAAAGCGTCAAAACATGCGTCTCATCATCATTGCCATCGGTCTGCCACTCACGCTGTCCGCCTGTGCCGGCATGGGCTGGACCCATCCGGTCAAAGGTCAGGCAGCACTCAGCCAGGACGAGTACTACTGCACCACGCGAGCCAACGCGATGTACCCGCCCATCATCGGGTATAACACCCGCGTCGACGAAGTCTGCAATGCGGGGAACTGCAGGCCGGTGCCCGTGACCGAAAACGAAGACCGTAACGAAAGAATGCGTTATGGCGCGCTGGATGATTGCATGAAAGGCCTCGGCTGGCGCTGGAAAATATTCTGAACGCAGGAACGCCCTCAGATCCACACGCTCAGGGCGACGAGCCAGGTCGGCATGCGGTCGAGTACCACGGTTTCGATACGCTTGTCGGACCCGCAGAGAATCGCCAGCGCAACCAGCACCAGCATGCCCCCCAGAACGGCACGCCCGCGCGCCCCGATGCGCAACCAGCGCACGCGTACGCTGAGTGAGGCCAGACGCCCCAGCCATACCAGCGGCAGCGCGGCGCCGAAGCCGAACACCCCCGTCAGAAGCAAGGCCTCCTGCCGGTGACTTTGCTCAGCGGCCAGCACCACCACAGCCCCCATGGTCGGCCCGACGCAGGGTAGCCAGACCGCACCCAGCAGCCCCCCGGTGAGCAAAGGCCCCCAGCGCGTATCGGGTGAGATTTTCGCCAGACAGGCTGCCGCACGGTCGGCCAGCGGCGAGGCGAAGCGCGCCAGCCGGTCGCGCAGCAGAGAGGACAATAAGACCGCCCCCCAGAGCAACAGCAACCAGGCGTTCACGGTGCGCAATAGCTCGCTGCCAAACCCCATCGACCAGCCCAGCGACACCAGCACGACCCCGGTGACGGAAAAGGACAGCGCCAGCCCCAGCGCCAATAGCCAGGGCGCGCTGCGGCGTCCGTTAAGCGCGGACGCCAAGACGATGGGCAGCAAAGGCAGCACGCAAGGGGACAGGACGGAAAGCACCCCGGCCAGCAAGGCAAGAAGGGTATTAAACAGTGTCAGCATGGGGTGAGACTATAGCGCTTTGCTGAACAGCTTGGCCAGCTCGCCGACGTTCAATTCGCCAACATCGCGTCCCACCTCGCGCCCGCCCTTGAACACCACGATGGTTCCCTGCACGCCGATATTGAGCGATTTCTCCAGCGGCTTTTCGAGATCGTAGTTCGCGACCAGAATCAGGACTTTATCAAACCGGGCAGAAGAGGCCAGATACTTGATCAGCGGACGCTGGATACGGCACGTCGGACACCATCCGGCAAAGAAATCGACGATGACCGGTGCTTTATGCTGCATTGCCTGGTCGTAGGCTTGCTGACTGAATGGCATTTCGACCGCGGATGCGCTGCCGAACGCCAGCAAGCCTGCCAACGCCAATCCCAACCGTGATATCACCTGGCGACTCCTGGTGGCACATGCCCCATGTATGATCATGTTTTATTATATGCAACTTCGTTCATGCAAACTGGCTATATAAATTAGCCTTTTTCAGGCGGTGCTTCCCGATATTTACCCTGCCGCTCAAGCATCCACTGCGGATATTCCGATGGCAACCGGCTCACGGCATCCAGTGTGGCCAGATCGGCAGCGCTCAGTTTGACCGTGCCAGCGGCAATATTGTCTTTGAGCTGATCGATATTCCGTGCGCCGATAATCACAGAAGACACCGAGGGCTGCGCCAGGAGCCATGCCAGCGCAATCTGCGCGACCGAAACGCCGCAACGTTCGGCAATCGGCCGCATGGCTTCGACGCAGGCAAAACCGCGTTCATGGTCAACGGGTGGAAAATCGAACTGGGCACGCCGCGCCCCTTCCGGCCCCTTGCCTTCAGGCGTATATTTCCCGCTCAACAGCCCCCCCGCCAGCGGACTCCAGACCATCAGTCCCAGTTTCTGGTCCTGAATCAACGGAATCACTTCCCGCTCCAGATCCCGGCCCGCAAGCGTGTAATGCGCCTGCACGCTGCAGAAACGGCTCCAGCCATGCTGTGTCGAAATGGACAGCGCCTTCATGATCTGCCAGGCCGCCATATTGCAAAGTCCGATATAACGCACCTTGCCACTGCGCACCAGATCGTTGAGGGTTTCCATCACCTCTTCGAACGGCGTCAGCGGGTCGAACCCATGCAATTGATACAGATCGATATGATCGAGCTGCAAACGCTTGAGACTCGCATCCACCTGATTCATCAGGTGATAGCGAGACTGCCCGCCCCCATTGGCCACATCACTCATGACGCCGGTGGCCTTGGTTGCGATCACCAGTTGATCGCGCGGCAGATCCAGCACCTTGAGCGCCTGCCCCAGCAACCGCTCGGACTGCCCCAACGCATACACATTGGCCGTGTCGATGAAATTGATACCGGCATCGAAGGCGCACTTCACCATCTGGTTGACCGCCTCCTGCCCCAACCCGCCCATCACCTTCCAGAAGCCTTCACTGCCAAAGGTCATGGTGCCAAGGCACATTTCCGAAACATACAGGCCGGTCTGGCCCAGCAGTCGATATTTCATCAGCACTCCCCTTTCAATACGCATCGGATCTTTTAATCATCATAGGCGACCCTCAGACGGTTATCGGCAGGAAACGTACCCGTATCATCCCCCCTCCCTCAGTCTGAACAGCGCCACGGCATGGGCAAGGCGGTCTGCCCGTTCGGCCAGCGACTCGGCGGATGCGGCGGCCTCCTCGACCAGTGCGGCGTTTTTCTGGGTGTTCTCGTCCATTTGCGCCACGGCCCGGTTGACCTGCTCGATGCCCGAACTCTGTTCGATCGAAGCCGCGGAAATTTCACTCATGATGTCGGTCACACGGGTAATCGAGCTGACGATCTCCTGCATGGTGCGCCCCGCATCGTTCACCAGCCGCGCCCCGGATTCGACGCTGTCGACCGAATTGCCGATCAGCGCGGCAATCTCCTTGGCCGCGCCAGCGGAACGTTGCGCCAGATTGCGCACTTCGCTCGCCACCACGGCGAATCCCCGCCCCTGTTCGCCGGCGCGCGCAGCCTCCACCGCCGCGTTCAGCGCCAGAATATTGGTCTGGAAAGCGATGCCGTCGATGACACCGATGATGTCGACAATCTTGCGTGCGCTTTCATTGATTTCATTCATGGTCGACACCACCTGGCCGACAACGCTGCCCCCTTGCGAGGCAATCTCGGATGCGCCAATGGCCAATCGGTTGGCTTGCTTCGCGTTTTCGGCGTTCTTGCGCACGGTACTGGTGATTTCCTCCATACTCGATGCGGTTTCTTCCAGACTGGCCGCCTGCTGCTCGGTGCGGCTCGACAGATGGGTGTTCCCCTCAGAAATTTCGCGTGCGGCGGTATTGATCAGATCCGTCGATTCCTTGATGTCCCGCACGATGTCGCACAGTCGTTCCACCGTGGTATTGGTTCCCTGTTTCAGGGTGCCGAACAACCCCTGATAGTCGCGGTCGATGGTATGCGTCAGATCGCCGCGCGCGACATCGCTCAGCACCGAAGCGATATCCTGCAAGCCGCTACTGGTCACATCCAGCAATTGATTGATCGACGCTCCCAGTGTTTTGAAGAATCCATCCGTCCCCTCGATCTGCACCCGTCGTTCAAAATCACCCAGCGTCGCCGCGTTGACGATTCTGGCAATGTCCTGTTCGATCCGGACTTCCGTCGTACGGTCGGTCCATTCGAGCACCACCCCGAGCCGCTCGCCCGACGCGTCGAAGACCGGGCTCGTCACCACGGCAAACGAATGCCCTCCCAGCGTAAACAGCGTCTGCCTGGATGCGTCCTGCTGTGCCAGCACATCGACCTGATTGCGGTTGCGGAAGACATCCAGGGAAGTCCCCATCAGGTCTGCGGCCTGGAAGCCCGCCAGATCGCCGCGCAGGTCACACTCGGCGCGCTGCATCAGATCCGCAGCGCTACGGTTCAGATAAATGATGGTGCGATGGATGTCGGCAATCATGACACTGGTGCTGACATTGTCGAGCGCCGTACGAATGCGGGCATTCTGCGCCGCCAGCGCTCGCTCCCGCGCCGTGTTTTCGGCAAGGCGTGCCGCCTCGTTCAGGGCTTCCGTCCGGTCGGCCCATTCCATCGTCGTCCCCAGTAACGCCCCTCCCGCCCCGAATACCGGTGAAATATTCACCGAGAAGGTGTGCCCCCCCGCCTCGATTTCGGTTCGGTGAGACTGACGCAGGTCATGTGCCAGTCCATCCGGGCGTTGCGGATTAAAGCGGTTCATGCTGCGACCGATGATAGACTCGGCGGAAAATCCGGCGATCTCGCGTCGAATATCGCTCTGAGCCATCTGAAACAGGCCGTTTGCCGCCCGGTTCATATAGACCACCCGATTTTGATCGTCGGTGATCATGACACTCGCCGCCGCCGCATCCAGCGCTTTGCGTATCCGGATATTTTCGATGGCGAGTTGCGCCGCAGCGCGCATATGCGCAAACAGACTGGCCTCATCGCCTTTGCGCACCTTAAGCTCGGTGACGACCTCTCCCGCTGCCAGCGCTTTCATCAGCTTGACGGCCTCGGCCGGCTCCCCCCCCAGCTCGCGCATCAGCGAACGGGAGATCATCCCACCGGCAAGCAAGGCCGCAACGATGGTCAAACCACAGGCCAGGCACATGCCGATCCAGGATCGGGTATAGGCGGTATTGCCGATCTCGTTCAACGCATTGGCAAACTGACTGTTGAACGCCACATGATCTGCAATGGAATGACGCAGCGCCTCGCCGGCCTGCCCCAGCTGCGGCAAGACCGCCGCCATGCCGGCAGAGTCGCCATTGCGGGAATAGGCCAAAAAACGCTGGCGCAAAGAACGGTATTCCTGCAAACGGGCTTTATCCACCGCGAGCAGACGAAAATCTTCGGCGGACAGCGCCGCCTCTTTTTCCGGACCCAATGCACGGATATCGTCATCGCCATACACGGCGTCGGTAAATTCATATTCATGCAACTGCGAATCCAGTTGCTGATCGGCGGTGGCAATGGCCTGGTCGAATGCCTGCTTTTGCGAAACACTGACCGCCATCGCCTGCCTTGCCACCAGAACACGCATCGAACCAAAAGTATCGCTGGTGGCAATTAACGTCTTCAGACTGGGAAACGTACTATTCTGCAGATAAGTAAATCGAAACTGGGCTTGGCCAAGCTGCCATAAACCTCCCGCACCAACCAGCACCAGCAGACAGAGCGTGACAAATTGCATCAACATAATGCGTCTGGCGACGGTCATGATATAGCGTCCCCCAATGAACGACGTAGATGGTCTTTATATTAGTTAATAAGTGAAAATACGTAAGGTTTGACCAATCGCAGCAATTTTCCCTGACAGCAGGTTACAGTCTGTCTGACTGACAGGGGGTCAATCGGAACAGGGCACACAGGGAGAGCTCTTGATGTCAACGCAGGATTCATTGCAAGACGACAATTGGCTGATTGACGACACAAACGATATTCCAGCCGATATTCAGGAACAACCACCGACCAAGAAACCCTGGAAGGTGCTGATCGTCGACGACGAAAAAGACATCTTCACCGCGACCCGACTCGCCATTCAGGATATCCGTTACAAAGAACGAGGCTTGCAGTTGCTGCATGCCTCTTCCGGGAAAGAAGGGTTCGAGATGATGTCGGCCAATCCGGATACCGCACTGGTTCTGCTGGATGTGGTCATGGAGTCCGACGACGCGGGACTGTTGCTGGTGCGCCGCATCCGCAGTGAACTGAATAATCATTCGGTGCGCATTGTACTGCGCACCGGACAGCCCGGGCAGGCCCCCGAACAGGAAGTCATCCTGGATTACGACATCGACGACTACAAAACCAAGACCGAACTGACCGAACAGAAGCTCCTGACAACCGTCATCTCTTCGCTACGCGCATTCGAGAGCTTGCTGGCCATCGAAAAACACCGGCAAGGACTCGCCAAAATTCTGGAGGGAGCCTCCGACCTGTATCAGCTCCACTCATTGAAAGAATTCGCTTCTGGTGTACTGAAACAGGTCAGTACCCTGCTGAATGTCGGCAAAGACGGTATTTTGTGTGTCGAGAGCGTTCAACAGAATACGGGACGGCTTCCCATCGAAGTCATTGCCGCAACCGGATCCTACGAGCCTCTTTCGCACAGCAACGATCTCAGTGGAATGCCGGAGCTGGCCGACGCGATTCTGGAAGCGTTCCGCGAGAAATCCACGGTCTACCATCACCCTTACGATGTGCTGTATATCACATCGCAAAACGCCCGCGAATTCGTTGTCCATTTCAGCCCGCCCTGGCCACTCGAAGAACTTGACCGCAAACTGCTGGAAGTCTTCTGCCAGCGTATCTCAGCGGCGTACGACAACCTGTATCTATACAGGCAATTGCACCGCTCGCAGGAAGCGACCGTGGTCGCACTGGCCGATCTGGCCGAATTCAGGGATATGGAAACCGGACAGCATGTGCTGCGTGTTCAGAAACTCGTCGACGCACTTTCGCGGGAGCTGTCCAGCATGCAGGCGTACAAACATGAACTGACCCCCCAGTTCATGGACATGATCGGCATGGCCAGCATCTTGCACGATGTCGGCAAGATCGGCACACCGGATCATATTCTGTTCAAGCCAGGCCGCCTGGACCCCGAAGAACGCGCCGTCATGCAGCAGCATGCCATGATTGGTGCGGTGATCTTGCAAAAAGCAGCCGAAATGGTCGATGGCAGCAGCTATCTGTCACTCGGAACCGAAATTGCAGCGGGCCATCATGAGCATTACGACGGCCAGGGCTACCCCAAAAAACTGCAAGGCGCCGACATTCCGTTGTCTGCAAGGATCGTCGCCGTGGTTGATGTGTTTGATGCCCTGCTGAACCAGCGCACCTACAAGCCCGCCTGGACCCTTGAGGCCACAATGGACTACATCAAGGAACGCGCCGGAAGCCAGTTCGACCCTAAAGTGGTCGAAGCGCTCGTCAAGCTGGTTGATGAGAAAAGGCTGCCATTCGTTCTAGGGAGTAGCTGAATGGTGAAAAAGCGGCAGGTCAAAACCGACCGACCGCTTTCTCAAACATGAAACGTTGACCGTGTTCGCAACATAGCCCTCCCGACCGGAGACGCCCACATGGCGGTAACGACAGATAGCCAGCCGAAGCAAAACCATGAAACGCTGCTTCTGCGATCAGAAGAACGCTTTCGCCTGCTCTTTGAAATGGCGCCGATCGGTATGGCGATGGCCGACCATACAACAGGCCGCTTTCTCGAAGCCAACGACGCCCTGCTGCGGTTAACCGGCTACTCGAGAGAGGAGTTCCTCGCCTTGACCTATTGGGATATTCTCCCGGAGGAATACAGGGAACAACAGCACATGCAAATTGCCGAGGCCGATCAGAAAAGACGCTTTGGCCCGCACGAGAAAGAATATATCCGCAAGGATGGCAGTCGCGTCCCCATCAAGATCAGCGGTTTTCTTCACACCGACCCGGACGGAAATCAGGTGTCCTGGGGCATCATCGAAGACATCACCGAAAGACGCGCTTACGAACAGGCCATTCAACGCCTGGCCAATCATGACCCGCTGACGGACCTGCCCAACCGGCGGTTGTTCTCGGATCGATTACGCCAGGCGGCCGCCCGCGCTCAACGAGAGCATAATCAACTCGCGCTGCTGTTGTTCGATCTGGATAAATTCAAACCCGTAAACGATACCTTTGGTCACGAAGTAGGCGATCTGTTGCTCAAGCAAGTCGCGGTGCGCGCGGAAAAGGTATTGAAACGCAAGTCGGACACGCTGGCTCGCCTGGGGGGAGATGAATTCGTCATTTTAATCCCCCATATCGATCACCTCGATCAGCCGATGGCGGTTGCCGAGATGATACGCCAGACATTGAGTGAGTCATTCGAGATCAAACAGCAGACCATTTTCATTTCCTGCAGTATCGGTATCGCAATCGCAGAAAATGGCGGGGAGACCGAACTGACGCTGATGAACCAGGCCGATGCGGCGTTGTATCAGGCAAAACGCAAAGGCGGGAACTGCGTCGAAATTTATCGTGCCCCTTGAGGAATGAATACGCAAAAAAACCCCGAAACCGGGGTTTTTTTGCGCTGAACGCAGCCTCAGACCGGATTGGTTTGCAGCGCGCTCTTTTGCTTGTGTCCCAGGCGGAACACTTTATAGCAGATTGAAACGACTGCCATCAATACGGTACCAACGATCAGCGAAACCCGGGTATCCGGGTTGATCATCATCCCGATCAGGACGCACACCAGGAATGCAATGGTGAGATAGTTGGCAAACGGAAACAGGATCGACTTGAACGGATGCTGCTGGATCGAGTCCTTGTGCGCACGGCGGAAACGTCCCTGGCAAACCAGGACCACGAACCACGGCACCATCCCCGGCAATACGCTGGCACTGTAGACATAGACGAAAACACGCTCGGGATTGGGAATGATGTAGTTGAGCGCAGCCCCCGCCAGCAGCACGGCAATCGTGACGCCAATCGCATACACCGGCACCCCGCCCCTGGAAACCTTGGACAGGAAAGCAGGCAACTGACGGTTTTTGGACAGCGTGTACAGCATGCGGCCGCAGCTGTAGATGCCGCTGTTGCAACCCGACAAGGCTGCGGTCAGAACGACGAAATTGATGATCCCGGCCGCCGTGGTAATGCCGATTTTCACGAAGGTCAGCACGAACGGGCTGCCCGTCGTACCGATCTGGTTCCAGGGATAGATGGTGACAATCACAAAAATGGCGCCGATATAGAAAATCAGGATACGCCATACGATATTGTTGATGGCCCGCTTGAGCGTCACCTGGGGATTCTTGGCCTCACCCGCGGTGATACCCACCAGCTCAACCCCCTGGTAGGCGGCAACCACCAGGCACAAAGCAAACAGAAAGCCTTTCCAGCCGCCGGCGAAGAAGCCACCATGCTGGGTCAGATTACCGAAGCCGATCGCCTGACCGACACCGCTGCCCCCCATCAGGATCAGCTTGGTGCCCACCAGAATCATGACCACGATCGTCGAAATCTTGATCAGGCCAAACCAGAATTCGAATTCACCGTACAGACGCACCGCCAGCAGGTTGGAGGCCGCGAGAATACCGACGAAGGCCAGCGCGGGAACCCACTGCGGCAAGGTCGGGAACCAGTAATGTACATAGACCCCGGCGGCGGTGATTTCGGAAATGCCCACGGCGATCCACATGAGCCAGTAGCTCCATGCTGTCAGATAGCCGAAATAGGGATGAAGGTACTTGTGCGCATAGACGGCAAAAGAGCCGGTAACGGGCTCGGAGTGCAGCATCTCGCCCATGATGCGCATGATGAAGAAGATGAACAGTCCGGCGATGGCATAGGCCAGCAATACCGAAGGCCCTGCCCAGTGCAGGGTGCTGGCGGACCCCATGAACAGACCCACACCAATGGTACCACCCAGTGCAATCAGTTCTATATGTCGGGCCTCTAACCCCCGCTGCAGTTTCTTGTCTGCGTTGTCTTCCATGTTGTCCCTTATGTTTGGTGTCAAATTGTCCTACTGTCTTGTAGTCTAGTCAGGCGCAATGTGTCAAGTATCCGGGGAGGCAAGGCAGGGAATTCGAACCATGAAATACAGAAAAACCAGAATAAATCCATACAGATAAAGCCTACAAGCAGAGCAATCCCATGTTCACGGCAAGAAACGCGCCCATCACAAATTCACATCCACCTCATAAGCGCAAGTAAAATTCAGACACCTCCCACATTCAAACCGCTTTATTTCGCCATACTGCAACCTAATTGCAACAAATATCGTAGAATATGTGCCATATGGATTTTTAAAACACATGAAAAATGTCAACTGGGCAAGCTAGTCGCAAAAAACAAGGCCGATCCGCTGCGCCCGGCGAAAAGCGTCTGGGTCATTCATGATGCAGTTATTCAGAATCAAAACCATTTCGGACATCCATGGCGCGGATGACAGTAGTCCGTTCTACCCCAGTATCGAACTGGCGCGTCAAATGGCACAGGTCATGCTGACCATCCATCAGGGAAAAACCAGCGTTGAGATCTATCAGATGCTTGATACACAGCTACACAAGCGTCGCCTGATTGAAATCGTCAGCAGCCGCTAGGGAACCTCTGAACAAGCGCTTGCTCTGGTCACGGACGTCATCCTCGCGCATGCGGGGATCCAGCAAAGCCAGCCCTTCCGCCCGTCATCTGGATTCCCGCTTTCGCGGGAATGACAACTTGTTCAGACCTTCCCCAGGGGTTGTGCACGCCGCGCACAAACATTCATTTATCATAAATAGTGCAGTTTGTTACAAAAAATTAATTACGGTAACTGTTTGATCAAAATACAATGAGGGCGTAAACCAGAAAAAGAGAACGCCAGATGAAGAAGAATTTTCCGGTGACCGACA
>Ga0326727_10022342_pt1 | contig 12242 bp, 13 predicted proteins | sample MB2enrmetagenome_FD_207643 | JGI IMG/M metagenome (GOLD analysis project Ga0326727, IMG submission 207643) | Lab enriched peat soil microbial communities from McLean, Ithaca, NY, United States - MB29MY | ecosystem: Environmental > Terrestrial > Soil > Wetlands > Peat | place: USA: New York... | reverse complement strand
ACAGCCTACGGGTTGAACAGGATCAAAGCCAGGCTACCACAAACGAGTGAATCATGGATCGCCAGTATAGTATTAGTGCTCAACCTGATTAAAATAATCGGGCTGAGCGCCTATTGCCTTATTTTATCTGTAAGAACTTTTTCAGCAAAAGATGTTGCAAACAAGATTGGGAGGATGATCTATCAGGTAATTTTTCTTGAAATTTTTGACCCTGGAATGTGTTGACTTAATCAGCAGACCCTACATAGGTGAACATTCGTTTTGTACTGCCGATACTCATCTCCGAACTTTTTCGTTAGATTCGGTTCTTCATAGATTATAAACCAGATAGTGTTGAATACAAAGACGCACACTGTCAAGAGCAAAATTCTAAAGGATAATATTGCGACAGATTCCCCGAACAATACCGTTAGTACCCCAAATATCATAGGATTTCTGACATATCCGTACATTCCGACAATAACCAAGTGTTGGGATGGACTCCACGGTGCCAATGTGCCTTTGGCGATCCTGATTATACTCGATACGGTCATTGTGATGACATATAATCCCATTACTATTATTATCACCCCGATGATAAAGGTTAGTAAGAATTTTATAGTAATATCCTTCTCGATGCAAAGAGGAACTATGAACAGAACGATGATCGGGAGGAGGAATGAGATGATTTGTTGGAGTGCTTTTTTCATCTCTTCTCTCTTTTTTCCATAATAGAATCAACCCATAGCTGCGGTAATTTCTCAAGAAACGCACCCAGTTTTGACATATGACCTATCTGGTATCTTGTTTTGGGATTTTTCACTGCAAGAACATTAGCAATCAGCATTGCTACTTCTGTTGGTTCTGTCCGCTTACTATCAAATTTCGCCTGATCTTTCAGGACTTTTTCCAGACGGGCTTTGTAGATATCCGACATTTCTTTTGGCATGGTTTCCAATCTTTCTGCCAGCTCTTTTTCTGATCTCCCGACAGATGGGGTCTTGATACCACCACAGCGGATCAAAATGTTCCTGATACCATTTGGAAGAAGCTCCAAGTTTAGTGTTCGAGCAATATAGTTGACGGCAAAATCGGCAGCATGGATATCGGCAACATAAGGAACAGGGAATAGTGCTGGAGTGGCAATCCATATAATTCTGCCTTTCGTCATCCGCAATAATGGTAGCAGTTCCTGAAGCAGAATTACGGGAGCAACAATTCTTTTTTCCAGTTCTTCTCGGAAATCGGATATATGCATCAATTCAACTGGACTGATGCTTCCCCCTCCTGCAATATTGATGATTGAATAAAAAGGTGGGATTTGATTAGTTCTAACCTGTTCCTTAACAAGGCTGGTTGCAGCAAGAACCTGATCTGGCTTCGTTAGATCAAGCGGGCATAAAGGTTTCAGGTTATTCAGTCCAAGATTATTCAGGGCTTGGACATCAAAATCTTTCCGAACTCCTGCCAACACGGTATAACCTTGCTTTGCAAGAAAAACAGTCGTTGCTTTTCCAATGCCGGAAGAAGCACCTGTTACTAATACTGATTTTGAAGATTCAGATTCCATATTGAATTATATTTTTAAACACTAAAAAGTTCAATCAACTTCTGACTAAACTCCTCAGGGTATTGCCCATAGCCGATATGGTGACCCACAACTTCGAAAAATGAGGCTCCAATATCCTTAGCAGCTTTTATTGCAAGTCCATACAAGAAATTCCCTCTACTTTCTTTTCCTGCTAAAAATACAATTTTTGAACGACCCAATCTGATTTTCTCCGTATCCAACTTATAGTTGTCAACTCCTTTAGACTCGTGTTCTAAGAAAAATTTTGTATCGGCTGATTTTCTTTTTATGAAATCTCTCGAGACATGCATGAATGTTTGCCCAACAAGATTTTGGGGAACCAATCCAAAAGTAGCAGTGAACCTCCGCATCGCCTCAAGGGGTGTTTCATTTTGCATAATCTCTGGAACTTTCCCAGCTCTTTCACTCTCTGGAAGCTGATTTACCAATGGGGGTTCATGGGCAATGACTTTTTTAACCAAGGATGGATATTGTGCGGCTAAATCCAGTGCAATAACTGCACCTATACTGCTGCCGAAAACAAAAACAGGTTCTTTGGTAATAGCCTGTATCAAGGTTCTGACATCATCACTTTGTGTTTCAATATCAATGATCTCTTGTTCCGAGATACTGACAATAGGGCTTCTTGTGTAACCCCTTCGGTCATAAGTTACAATGGTATAATGATCTATAAGGAATGGGATGATATTGTCGAAACTGTCGGCATCACCTGTTCCACCAGTGATCATAAGAAGGATAGGTCGTCCTTTCCCATGGATTTTATAATAGATACTGGCATTCTTGACGGGGATGGTGCTTGTTGTGACTTTTATATCCATCATTTTATCTGATCAATTGTGTTTTGTTTTGATGTATTTGATGCAATCCAGAACAGGATCGTAAAAGCCGAGACAAAATATGGGAAGATATCGTAAAGTGTGTCAGACACTGAGTGCGAATGGCGGTCAACTGCAATAAAGACCGTCATGCAAAAGAAAATGACACAAAGGCTTATAAATACTCCCATAACTGATGTCGGGATATAAATCCATCCGAATTTTTTAAACCATATTGTTTTTATAATCAAGTGTTTTAGCTAAAGTTTTCCAAAAACTCATTTTTGCACCTCCTCTAATATTTTTTTAAGAATTATGGAATGATCAAATGCAAGTTCTGGTAACTTATTAACAGGAAACCATTTAACATCTTTAGCATCATCTCCTGCTTTAATGGGCTCCTTTGATCCATTAATGAAGCCGTAATATACAACAGAAACGGTTCTTTCTCTTGGGTCTCTATCAATAGCATCAAAAATATCAAACCTTTTCAATGACACATTTGATATGTTGGTCTCTTCTTCTAATTCCCTATAGACAGCATTATCAATAACTTCGTCAATATTGACATAACCACCAGAAAATGCCCAGCGATCCTTAAACGGTTCATTCGCTCTGCGAATTAGCAAAACATTTAAACCTTCATCGGATTTAGAAAATATGACTGCATCTACAGTCAATGCGAAGTGCGGATAATTATAAGTGTAGCCCATTTCCACTCATTTTCAATCTCTGCTTTTATTTTTGAGTTGGATATGCTTTCTTTCTTTGTTCAATGGAATTTTTTACCATTTTGGTTAAAATATTAATATCAATGTCTTCGAGTTTTTGAATATAAATACAGCCTTTGCCCGTTTTATGTTTTCCTAATTTCGATAGCAATTCTTCTCTATTGACGAAGTTAGATGTGAGATATAAAGTAATAGCATTTGACCTTGATGCTATTCCTGCAAGGGGTGCATTCCCTTCGTGTCCGCTTTCATATTTGTAATGATAAATCCCAAATCCTACAATGCTTGTTCCCCACATTTTTGGTTCAAGACCTGTATTTTCAGTTATTTTGTCAATTATAGTCGAACAATCTTTACGTTTTTTCTCGTCAGGGATTTTCGTTAAAAAGTCGGAAACACTATTTTGATTTTCTATCGTCTTATTTTTTGCCATAAAGTATGTTAGTTATATTTATTATTACCGAGTGTATCAATAATTTTTTATCAGACTACAAAGATATAAAGAACAATTCCCTTTATTTGGGCATATATATTATATTTAAATTTTCAGGAGCCCGTGTTACGTTTTTCATAAAGAAAATGACTTAAAGCTGGGTCGAACAAAAAGTAAAAAGACCCCATTCCTCAATTTTTCTATCTATCATCATATCCAACTACGGCTTTCGCACTGAGAGCCGCTGGTCACACTTCAAAAAGCAATAACAAAATCTTGGGCGACTTTTTGGATTTTTTAAAGTTAATGTTCCTGAGTCGAGGAAACGAAAGATTTTTTCTGGAACAAAAGTCTAACTTTTAAAGGGAGGCTGGGGATCCCTGTTCACGTAATAGACTCCCCAATTTAAGATGATATCCGAGTACCCTTCTATAAAAAAAGTGATGGGTATATATTTTTATTACTCGTTTTACGTGGACAAAATGTGGACAAGAAATAAAAAATGGTTTGATTTTCAAGCCATTATAACTATAAAAGTGGGATGTGGGAGATTCGAACTCCCGACCTCATGCGTGTGAAGCATGCACTCTGAACCGACTGAGCTAACATCCCCTATTCAGCGGACGAAGATACAAATTAATTTTAATACCCGTACCTTTGCACACCTTATGAGATCAACGATCATACACCCCGAGATCACGGCTCCTGTTGGCTCGTGGGAATCATTATCAGCAGCTATACAGTCAGGTGCCGATTCGGTTTATTTCGGCATCGGGAGCCTGAATATGCGGTCGCGGTCATCCATCAATTTTACACTTCATGACCTGGTGAAAATTTGCAGGATTTGCAGTAAAAATTATGTCAAGACCTATCTTACCCTGAATACTGTGATCTACGACAGGGAAATGGCCGAAATGAAGAAGATCGTAGATTCGGCTAAGAAAAATGGGATCTCTGCCATCATTGCCTCTGATCAGGCTGTGATCCAATATGCAGTTTCAAAAGGAATGCCGGTGCATATGAGCACACAAACCAACATCTCCAATATCGCGGCTGTTAAATATTATTCACAGTTTGCAGATGTGATGGTGACCGCAAGAGAGTTGGAGTTATCGCAGGTAGCATTGATCACAAAAACCATCAACCGTGAGAAGATAACAGGACCATCCGGAAAACAGGTCAGGATTGAGATCTTTGCTCATGGGGCTCTCTGTATGGCCATTTCCGGAAAATGTTACCTCAGCCTTGACAATTACAATGCTTCTGCCAACCGTGGCGCCTGTTACCAGCTTTGCCGCCGTCCTTACAGAGTCACTGATCTTGATGGAGGTGTTGAGCTGGTGGTTGATGATGAATACATCATGTCGCCAAAAGATCTCTGCACGATTGGTTTCCTGGATAAGATCATTGCATCAGGGGTCAGTATCCTGAAGATCGAGGGTCGTGGCCGCAGTCCTGAATATGTTAACACGGTAATTTCATGTTACCGTGAGGCAGTGGATTCTGTGATTGATAGGACTTACAACCAGGAAAAAATCAAAGGATGGATGAATCGTCTGAAAACTGTTTATAACCGTGGATTCTGGGATGGCTATTATCTCGGTCAGACGTTGGGCGAATGGACTGATCAGCATGGTTCGTTGGCCTCACAAAGAAAAGAATATGTAGGGAAGGTGACAAATTATTTCAGTAAGCTGAAGGTTGCTGAAATTCGCATGGAATCAGGAATACTGGAACAAGGTGATTCAATTTATATTCAGGGTCCTACAACCGGCTCCATTGAAATGATGATTCCTGAGATCCGTGTAGATCTGAAAAACGTAAAAAAGACTATGAAAGGCGATCAATGTTCTATTCCTGTAAATATATTTCTTCGACGGGCAGACAAAATCTATAAGATAATTGACAATTGATAATGGATAATTAAAATTGAAGTTTAATTTACATACTCATACAAGGTTTAGTGATGGGTCTTCCGACCCGGAAGATTACATTAAAGAGGCTGTTTGCCAGGGATTTGATACTCTGGGCTTTTCTGATCATTCACCGGTTCCCTTTGAAAATAATTTTGCCATCCGGCAAGAGGAGTTGGGAACTTATATTCAGACCATATTAAACTTAAAAAACGATCGTTCCGGAATCAATGCATCACATGGTATAAAAATTCTTATGGCATTGGAAATAGATTTTATTCCCGGTATTACATTGCCATTCGATTATTTCCGGAAAAATTATCCTTTCGATTATTTTATTGGTTCTGTTCATCTTGTAAAAAATGAAGATTCAGAAAAACTCTGGTTCATCGATGGCCCGGATGTTATTATTTATGATAATGGTTTAAAAGGAATTTTTTCGGGAGATATCAAAAAAGCAGTGACCACATATTACCGTCAGGCTCAGGAGATGATCCTCACCCAGAAACCGGATATCGTGGGACATCTCGACAAGATCAAGATGTACAACCGCGGCCGGTATTTTTCAGAAGAAGAATCATGGTACGTAAGATTGGTGGAAGAAACCCTTGATGTGGCGGCTGGTGCAGGTTGCGTAATAGAAGTGAACACCCGCGGGGTTTACAAAAAACGGTCGGCCACTTTATTTCCCGGGCCGGAAGTACTTAAAAAGATACTTTTGAGGAATATCCCCGTGACCATCACTTCCGATGCACATAAACCCTATGAACTGTCGCTTTATTTTGAAGAAGCACAGAAAGAATTGTATGGTCTGGGTTTTAAATCTAACTGGCTGAAGACTACCGCAGGCTGGAAAGAAATTGCTTTTTATTGAACTCTTTTGAACTTCATGAAATAGTGTCCCATATTGGCTTCATAGAAAATGGGACCTTCTTTGATAAATCCATTTCTTTCATAAAAAGGAACTACACGTAATTGTGAATGCAGATAAACGGTCTTTTCAAGCGATATAACGTCTTTTATAACCTCCTTTAGTATCAGTGCCCCAAGCCCCCTGTTGCGATACTCAGGCAGCACTGCAAACCGTTCCAGTTTGATGCCCTTTTCAGTTTCCCTCCAACGGGCAGTGGCTATGGCTTTTCCCCCCAGAATAAGCAGGTAATAGTGAGATTCCTCTTCATGATCATATTCCAATTTTGGATCTACACCTTGTTCTTCTACGAACACCTTCCGGCGAATGGAGAAGGCTTGACTTGAAAGGTCAGTATCAAAAAAAGTGAATCTTTTTACTTCAAACATATGATACATGGTGATGTGGTGAATTGGTGACGCGGTGAGTAAAAATAAAAAAAGTTCATCATCTTTTTAAAATGGGAAGTCATCGCTGGGATTGATTACTTTTTTCTGGTCTTCTATTTTCTTTTTGGGTTTTAATGCTTTTCGATGATAGGGATTGGCTTCAACGTAGATGGATTTATCGGGTTTGACAGGGCAGGCATATTCACAGGCACCGCATCCCACACAAATCTTTTCATCGACACTGGGGATCAGTAAATCACCAAGGTAAGGCACCATCTCGACGGCTTTTGTAGGACAGTGTTCGGAGCAGGCGCCACAGGCAGTGTGCTTGGTGACTACAACACAGAGATTTTTGATGAATTTTGAAGTGCCGATCTGGATGGTTGACTTTTGTTCTTTTGTAATTGGAAGAATTGCCCCGGTCGGGCAGACTTCCGAACATTTCACACATTCGAAGTTACAATATTCGGCATGGTAATTCATTTTCGGCTGAAACATCCCGTTCCATCCGAATTCCATGAGAGTAGGCTGCAGAACCTTTGTCGGACAAGCACTCACACACAGATGGCAGGCAGTACATTTGGATGTATAATGCCAAATGCTGACTGATCCAGGCGGGGTAACCGGAACAACGCTTATTCCCTTTTGTTCTTTTTTTCCAGCGAATACTGTCTTTGTACTTAAAATTGTTGCAGTTCCAAGAAGTGTTGTTTTGAAGAAGTCCCGTCGCGAAGGATCGGGTTCTTTGCCTGAAATTATTCCTGTCCTGAAATGATATTTGTAACCAATACCTTCTTCAGGACATGCTTTAAAACAATCAAAGCAGCCTACACAGCGGGAAAAATCCACTTTCTTTTCTTTGATATCAATGCATCCTGCCTTGCACTCTTGAACACAAAGCCCGCAGGAAGTGCAGGCATTCTCATCGATTTTAATATTAAAAACTGAATATTGGGAGAAGATCCCAAGGAGCGTACCCACAGGGCAAATATTATTGCAATACCATCTTCCTTTATAACCGGCAAGAAATAGTATAAGTACCAAAAAGGATAATGAAAAAAGAACTGGTGGCCAGGAAAAAACTTTAATGGGAACTGAATAAACTGAATAGGAATCGAACAATTGCAACAGTCTCGAAAGCATATTGTTTCCGAAGTAAACTACCGGACGGAGAAGGTCAGAAAATATCTTTCCTGCAAGACTGTATGGATCCAGCATGTTCACCAGAAAGACCGATGAAAAACAGAACAGAAATGCCAGGACACTCAATATCGTGTATCGTAAAAAGTTGTGTGGTTTTGTGAATTTTAAACTTTGAATAATCCTGAATTTTTTAGCTATCCAAAAGAAAATATCCTGCAGGGTGCCCAGGGGACAAACTGTGGAGCAGTATACTCTTCCAAATAACATCGTCAATAGAAACATGAATAGGAATCCTGCAGCCGCTATGGATAACGTATTGATAAATTTAAGGAAAGAAGGAATAAACTGAAGATATAGTAGTGCCCGGATCATTCTTGCAGTAACAAGCCCGGTAAAATCAACGAATATGAAAATGGTAAAAATAAAAAAGATCAGCGAGACAACTACCCTGATCTTTTTCAGGAAAACAAGCTGCATTTATTTACATTTTAATCCTGTTGATGGACAGTTTCGTCAGATCCATTATACCTACTCCTGCTTCGTTAGCAAGTTTAATATAGGAGACTTTTTCCGGTTCTGTACCAAACAATTTTGCAGCAGCTGCATCTGCAGCAACAATATCCCGTGAAATAAGTAATGATTTCATTAGTACAACATCTTCTTCAGAAACACCGCGTGGACCTCGTTTAGTCATGACGCGGTAGGCATCGATAACGTTAAGGTCAGGTTTACGATAGGCAGCAAAATCGGCAATGCATTGGTGCAGGTCGGTACGATGCCAATATCCCCGATCCCATATGGTCCCCATATGATTTTTCATGGCTGCAGTGATCACAGCAGAACCATGGTTTTTCAGGACAGGTACATTGATGAATACATCTGAGCTGAGGATCAGTTCATGAATTTTAACTTGTTTTAATTTTATTCCATTTTTCAACTCTACCTGCTGAAAGTTGCTCTCTGAATTGGCCGGAACGATTTTCCCGCCTGCATCTTTTACTGCCTTTTGGATCCCACTGTTTTCATAACATTTGCTCCAGTTATCGCAAGTGTTGTCAAAAACGTAAACTGTCTTAGCACCCGCACTATAACATTGTTGTATGATGTGCTTTACCAGATCAGGATTAGTGTTAGCACCCCGTTCGGGAGAGGTATCCCATCCGATATTGGGCTTAACCACAACGGTCTGGTTCTTTTTCACGAAATTTTTCATTCCTCCGAGTGATTCGATTGCTTTGTCGAACATTTGGACCGGTTCGCCGTCTTTAACTGCAACAAGATCATAAGGTCCCGGTGCTCCAGGATTGGAATCGGGATTGGGACTTGAGTCAGGAGGCGGTATTTTGCCGGCAATGACTTTACCAATATTGCCTAATGCCATCGCAGCACCGGCAGCAACCCCTGCCAGAATGCTTTTTTTGAAAAAATCTCTACGGTCCATGGGTTTGAAATTAGAGGATAAAAGTACAAATTATATGTGAATTGTTGAATATTTTCCCTGTCAGAATTCAATGATTTTTGTTACTTTAGCTGAGAAAAAAACAGCGTTTTGATCACTCCCGAAACTATTTCGAACATCATGTCTGCCGCTCGGATTGAAGAGGTCGTTGCAGATTTTGTCTCTCTGAAAAGAAGAGGAACAAATTACATCGGGTTGTGTCCGTTTCATAATGAGAGGACGCCTTCCTTTACAGTATCTCCGGCAAAAGGGATCTATAAATGTTTTGGATGCGGGAAAGCCGGGAACACGGTCAACTTCCTGATGGAGCATGAGCATTATACCTATCCGGAAGCTCTACGATTCCTTGCGAAACGATATCATATCGAGATTGCTGAAGAAGCTCAGACACCTGAGAAGATACAGGAGCAAAATGAGCGAGAGGCCTTTTTCCTCATCAACCAATTTGCCCAGAAATATTTTGAACACATTCTTTTTGAGACCGAAGACGGGAAGGCCATCGGACTAACTTACTTGCAGGAACGCGGTTTTCGGGACGACACTATCCGGAAGTTTCAACTGGGTTATTCCAGAGCGGGGTGGGATGATTTTTCATCCCATGCCATTTCTGAAGGATTTAAATCAGAATACCTTGTCAGAATAGGGCTATCTATTCAAAAAGAGGACCGATTGATTGATCGTTTTCATGGCAGGGTGATGTTTCCGATCCACAGTGCCTCGGGCAGGATCATCGGTTTCGGTGGCCGTATACTTACAACAGATAAACAAACGGCCAAATATCTGAATTCTCCCGAGTCGGATATCTACAATAAAAGTAAATCGCTCTACGGGTTATATTTCGCACGGAATGTAATTGTTGCTAAAGACAATTGCTACCTCGTGGAAGGCTACACCGATGTGATCTCATTACACCAGGCCGGCATTGAAAACGTAGTAGCTTCTTCAGGCACCTCCCTCACCGCTGATCAGGTCAAGCTTATCCAGCGTTATACCCAGAACATAACGATCTTATATGACGGCGATACTGCGGGCATCAAGGCATCATTGCGAGGTATCGACATGATCCTTGAACAGGGAATGAACGTCAGGATCGTTCTCTTTCCGGAAAATGATGACCCGGATTCCTTTGCCCGTAAGCACCGTGCCGCTGAAGTGGAGGAATTCATTGCAAAGAATGCCGTTAATTTCATTCTTTTTAAGACCCGGCTCCTGCTCAGTGAAACAGCCGGCGATCCGATCAAAAAAGCAGCGCTGGTAAAGGAAATCGTAAATACCATTTCGATCATTCCGGATGGGATCACCCGTACATTCTTCACACGGGAATGTTCATCGCTTCTGGCTGTTCCGGAACAGACGCTGGTGAATGAAATGAACAAGATCCTGCGAAGAAAATTCTCTAAAAAACTGCAGGAAGAAGGTCAGCAACCTTACATTGAACCGGAAGAAATTGAACCTACTGAACCTCAATTCAAATTTGATTTTGATTCGCCCGAATCCCAGGAAAAAGAGCTCATCCGGTTGCTGTTGCAATTCGGCACTGAATCCATTAATCTGAAACAAAAAAACAATGAGGATCAGGAGGAAGAAATGCCGGTAAAAATTACTGATATTATCATTCAGGATTTACTCCATGACGAGATACAGTTTGAGACTCCTGTATGCCGGCAAATCTTCGAAGAGATGGCTGAACTTCACCAAAAAGGTGTTATTCCCGATAAGGATTATTTTCTTCATCATTCCGATCCCATCATCGCGACCCTGGCCATTGATCTGATCATTCTTCCTTACGAACTAAGCCATCACTGGGAAAAAAATCAAATATACGTTCAACCCGAATCTGAGCGTTTACCTGAATCCGTTTTCCCGGCTTTGTACAATTTCAAGGCAAAAAAAGTCGAACGGATGATCGCCGAAAATGAAAAAAGGCTTAAAGAAATAACCTCGACAAATGAAGATAAAGATAACGCAACGCATTACATTACACAACAAATAAGATTATTACAAATGCGGATGAAAATCCAGGGAAAGGAATTGGGAAGAACTATAATAAAGTAGTCCAAGGATCTGTTGTTTTCATTGCTAATTTTCATTGTTTAATCATTTAAAAAGAAGTTACTATGCCGGTAATAACTATTGATGGTCCAATGCTTTCATTTGAAAAGAAAGAGAAGCTTGTAAAAGAAGTTTCACAACTGGTAAGCGATATTACCAACATTCCGAAAGAGGCCTATGTCATATTTATCAAGGAAAATTCTTATGATAATATGGGACAGGGGGGGATACTGATTTCCGAGAAGCTAAAAGGAATAGTACCTAAGGAATAAAAAAACAGGTTTCATCTATAGGTGGGGGAATTCACTTCTTTCACCGCCAAGACGCCAAGGCACAAAATGAAATGCTAAATCTTTGCGTTCTTAGCGTCTTCGCGCCTTAGCGGTGAAATTAATAAGTTATGGCTGTGACTTCACGAATACCATCTCCCTGTATCTATCCGTATTCCAGTGGTCAAGAAGCGTTTTGAATTCCGGGTATTCAGATGGTTGAATCAATTGTTTTTCAAGTTTCAGGGATCTGTGAATAATAACCTTCGTTCCTTCAGTCTTCACTTCAAAAGAAAAGGTCCCGGTATTGTTTTTAAGTTCTTTTTTTTCGCTCGGGATGAAGGGACTCATCTTTTCAGGAAGTATAATTGTGAAGTCGTAGGTTTCTTCTATCAATGATGAGATTTCCAAAGGGGTTATCCGATCTTTAGGTAATAAATGGATGCCAAGGCTTTCAACACCATTGGTCACTAATGGCAACTGGAAAAAAAAATAATCAGAATCGCTACGGAAGGCTTTATCTTTCTGGACTGCAATGACGATGGATGATTGATCAAT
>Ga0326727_10022341_pt1 | contig 12242 bp, 8 predicted proteins | sample MB2enrmetagenome_FD_207643 | JGI IMG/M metagenome (GOLD analysis project Ga0326727, IMG submission 207643) | Lab enriched peat soil microbial communities from McLean, Ithaca, NY, United States - MB29MY | ecosystem: Environmental > Terrestrial > Soil > Wetlands > Peat | place: USA: New York... | reverse complement strand
GGTGATAGACATGAAGATCACATGTAGATGTTGACCTGTCGTTCTTTTCACCCCGCCGCCGCGCAAATGGCGTGTGTGGCGGGCACGAAGTTCGGCGTCCTGAGGCGGTTTGAGTACTGGGTCCTTATCACATGCTTGTTACCAGGGGTGTTCATGACGTCAGATCGCAGCGGATAGTTTCTAGGAACGGCGTTTGTCAGGACTAATCCCCGGGGCTTCGGGGATTAAGTGAAGCCATCACGATCACGGAGCAGTCATCTTTCCAGAGACGCATGCTCTTCCTCCACACTTCGCCTGCTTCAAGACTCGGGATGTACACACAATTACCGTGTGTCATGGCCGTCCGTTATTGCTAATGGTTTGCCTTTTAGGATGGCTGGATGCTTCTGTTTCTCTTCACGATCTACACGCACCTGAGGGCATGATCTCCGGCAACATGGAGGTGTTCGAGACTATGCTTACAGATCGAAAGTTCTCAAGTACATGCTGCGCGAATACATGCAACTGCATCGAGGGAGGGGATGATGCTGTGAGAAAAACACAGCAAGTTCGCGAGGGTTTGGAGAATGAGTCTTGTCTCCCCAATCACCTAGGCGTTTTCGATCTGCACAACTTGAGCAGTCTTCTTGCGCGTAGACAGCGAGTGTGTTCCACAAGGCAAGCGAAAGACTTTAGCCGCAGTACAGACTGTCTCAAAGACGCATGTCCGGCAACAGAGATAGTCCTCAAAGGGTGCGATTTCGCAGAAGGCAAAGCTATCTCCGCCGCTTCGTGAACCGCACCTTGATCGATTGTGAGGCGTGATCGGGCTCTGCTTTGCGCTGAAGACATCACGATGCGCGCAATGGTGCTCTGTGCCTGACTCAAAAAAAGCTCGCGGAGGCAGGACAGATTTCCCGTACATTCCCGTCTTTCCCTGTGCGATGCCCTCCCGTTGGCAGTTGAGCCAGTCGTGGTACTGGCATCCACTAACCGAAGGTTGCGCGCGGAAAAAGTGAGTGTCGCTGCCCGTGAAAATAACTTGGCAATCTCCGACTTTGACCAATCCAGGGTGTCCAGAAAAGCTCTCGCTTGAAGCGTAATGCTCTTCAACGGAACACAGTGTCGGTATGGCATTCAACTGCCTCTCGACAGCTTTCATGAGGCTGACGGCGTCGTCGTGAACCTGCTTCACGTGGAAAAGCAAATGTTCGTTTGTATATTCCGGCGGGAGTTGGCGGGCATTCGTTTGACCAGTGATCCGTATCCAACTGTAAGTCGCAGATCGAGCGAGAACGAGCGGAACTACAGTGATGATTGGAACGTCAGACTCACCGGCGGTTGGAGAGACGACATACCGTAACCGTAGGCCAAACGAAAGCTGCCGGATTTGGTCAACATCTACCGCGAAGCGCAATTCGCCCGGTGTCAAATCTACTGCCGTACCAAGAACCTTGTGATGCTCTAAAGCCAAGAAAACGTCGCCGGCCCGCTCCAGTATCTCATCGCACGATTTGAAAACGAGAATGTCCTCGGGACGCCCGCCATCGTCCTTAGCAAAGGTATTTTCGGGAGAAGCAAAGATGACGCACCAGTCGCCGTTCGTCAAGACAGCTCTTGCGGGGTATGCACCCATCTGGGCTTTCACTGATCTCACGTAGTCTTTCAGGGAATCGAGCCATATGGACCAGTCCCATGGCAGCTTCGTGCGACCACGCAGGCTCTTGACGATCAATGACGAGACCGACTCTACTTCGGCTCCGCCAGGCGGCGTTGGAAGTTTGTCTGAGGGCCTCTTTGCCTCCACAATAAGCAAGGGACGGTACGTTGAACGTTCGTATCCGAAGTAGTCCATTCTTCGTTTTGTGCCTTGGATTGACTTGACTGTCATCTCGGGCAACATGTTCACGGGAGTAGGCTTGGCATTCCAGGTAGAGTTCTGTATCCAATTGAGCGAAAATAAGAGGCCGTCGATCACCCACAAACGGATTTGATATTCGAGAACCTCTCTCTGTATTCGCGCTTGCTCGACCCACTCCACTTCCTTTTGAATTTCCTCAGACGACGCGTTTGCAGTCTCAGGCTTCAAATTGGACAGGGCTGCGAGTGCTGGTCCGTATTCACGTTGATAGTCGTCGAGGACCCTCCGAAATCTCTTCTCGAAATCTGTCGCGTTGCGCGTAAGGCTGTCTATCACCGGTACATCTCCTCAAGGCGGTAGATCAACCGGAGTGCGGGTGGCCATCCAGCGGTGACAAAAGCTTCCAGAATGGCCATCAATTCCCTTCGGCACTGCTCGTCGTGCTGAAGCAGTGCGGGATACTGCGCCAAATAGAGCTCCGCGATTTCGACCAAGAGATCTGCAGCCATCGACTCGTACTGATAACCAAATCTCTTGGCTGACGCGACAACAGCCGCAATGCTATGAAAGACATTGGGTGGGTCAAACTTGATGAAGCTTTGCAGAGTTTGAATTAGATGATGAGCAATACTAGGAAGGGCTGCGCTGGTGAGGGCTTTGATGACGCCTTGGGCCTCACGCCAAAAGACCACCCGCTCATCCTCGGATAGCGAGTGATCGTTGTTCTTGCCGTCGTAAGCGCCCGAGGCGAAGTAGATTTGGTTGCTGATGAAATCCAAGGTTCTGGCAGTCTGCTTCAGATGCGCTTCGCCATCCGCCTCTTCGGGAGCGAGCATTTCTTCAGCAGCAAGTATCGCGACCCGCTCGGCAAGCTGAAACGCCCGCCTGCGAAGGTCTGTACCCGTGTCCTCACCTCGATCTGGACGATACGTAAAGAGCCCGCGGATATCCAAGAGAAGCTGGGTGGCGGGCTGAGGAGCGAACCCAGACGGTGTGAGGAGATCAGAAAAAAGCGCTAGTGCGCCTGAGTGATTTTGCCAGATATGGAGACCGACTAAAATCCGAAGAGTCCATTCATTAACTGAACTCGGCTCAGGGGTGATTGGGAACCGGTCCAGGACATGTGCTAGTTGCTCGACCGTCTGATCAGGGTATAGGCCGGCAAGCTGGTTCAAGCTGTATGAGAGTAATCCCGATAAAACACCGGTGCTATTTTCAGAGGTGCATGCGATCTCAATGAGTTTCCACATCAGCTGTCGGTCAGAGTCGTGCAGCCACACGAGCCTGACCGCCGCTTGAAACCGAACAGCCGGATGCAGATCTGCGAGTGCCGCCTTAAGAGCTTCGCGAATCGAATCGTCCAAGAAACTTTTTGTTGCCGCTAAGTCGTAGAGGCCCATTGCAGCATCGACACGTTGCGCGGGCGAGCCCCAAGATGGGTGTTCATCAAATTGAGCGTCATAAGCGGGGTTATGCTCAGGAACAGCACTCTTGATACCGCGGAGCAGGGTCTGTTTTACGAAGTGTCCGAGGTTAGAGCCACACTCGAGTGAACGATTCTTGGCAATGCTGGCGCAGACGGAAACAAGTACACCTTCAGAATGGAGCATTTGCTGTTCGGCTACACCAGCGGTCCTCCATTGATCGATCGAAGCAAGGAGCTCACAAAGGGAAGGTAAAATCTCCATTGCCTCTTCAATGCTTGGCGTTTCATTGTTGTGTACGCCCTTAAATCCAGAGAGCTGTTCTGTCTTGTCGAAAAGAGCTTTGTTCGCCGGGGAATCTACATCAACGCCGATGCTGGAGAGATGATCTCTTACGGTATATTGCCCACTGTAGACGCCACCCATCTTGAACGGGGGGGCGTTCGGGGGAACTTTCCCTTCATATTCCAACTGGGAGACTAGCTCCAACCCTTGAGGTGTTGTCATCGCACTCGAATCCAAACAACCAAACAACCGATTGCGCACATGCTCCGCGAGTTCCCGCTTTTCCGACGGAGAGTGGTCGGGAATAGCATAAATAGCCGATTCGATCGTCCGTCGCTGGGGTTCATTTAGCGTAGCGAATTCGAGTTTTAGGAATTCGCCTATCGTCGATGAGAGGTCGAGCGATATCAGAGCGTTATAGCTCGAGCAGAACGGAACAAGGAGTTGGGTGTACAGCCCTGGAACCTCGATAGCAGTCGCGAAGAGGCGACGAAGGATTACAGCATACTTGGCGCGATCGATGACCAGTTTGCCAAGCGCCAAGGCCCTGTCGGGCGTCTCCTTGGCCATCGCAGCGAGCTGTCTGAAAAATGTTGATCCAATCTGCAGCGGTTCCTCGTGTGAATCGCGATACCCCGAGTCCCAAATTGAACTGTAATCAGACCAGATTGTCCGCAGTCGACCCTGATCGTCTTGCCATTCGATGGCTTCAGCACCCGGTTTCAGAGGATGTTCGATCTCTACGTAGCTGTTAAGAACAGCGGTGGCGATCCGGGCTCCCCGCTCAGGCTCAGCAACGCAAAATTCAGAAAAGACCTGAGACAACTCCCACCACATGTGGTGGTAGTCCTGTCTCTTGTTGGATGTCATCGCGAAGATTTGCCCCTCCGACATCGGCGTTGTGGCTTCTGACCGTTCCACATACGAGAAAACTGCGATGTAGAAGTCCTCGACGAACTGTGGATCGACAGAGAACACGCCACGTAACTGACGGGCAATCCAAGGCCCATCAGTGAAACCGGTGGTCCTGAGGGCATCCTCGGAAAAGAGCCTCCTCAGGGTCTCTGAAGCCAAAGGAGGATTCAGGGCATAAACCTTCATTACATCCGTTATGGCTCGAGCGCGTATCCAATGCTTCAGATCGTGGTTCGTAGAAATGAGAGTCAAGACTTGGCATGCCGCTCGATTTATCACGATGCCCTGGGTGAAGAAGTTCTCTGGGTGTTCGATCAGCAGTGAATTAAGCGCTTGCAGAGCCCCAAGGACTCGAGCCGCTGGGGTGCCAGCGCTGACGGCATCTACAAAGTCCGCCCAGGCATGTGGAGCACGCACCTGGTTGTCCGCCAACATCGCACCGACCGCGTGAAGAAACCATGTTTCAGCCAAAGCTCGCTGGGAATCGTCGTTCCCGCTCATTTGCTCTGCCAACATTGACACATCTGCGTACTGCTGAACACACTCCGCTAGCACAGCGGGGCCTATAAGCCTCGCCACAGAAGGAATGCCAGCTGCTTGTTCGAATTGCTTCGTGAGATCCCAGAAGAAAGCTCGATTCAAGGCCCAAAGTTCACGAAACACAAGAACAAGACTGGGTCTCAGAAAGAGAGCGAGGTCGTGTTCGCCAGCAAGCTTCTTCAAGAACCCGTCAGGGGCAGACAAAACGAGCAATCGGCTCGCGGCATAATCGAATAGCAAGTGGTGGGAGAACGCAAGGATGAACCGGCCTACCACATTCTCCTCTTGCTCTACGAGAACCTGGCTCGACAAGAGTTCGGAGAGTGTGCTCCAGTGGGTAGTCGTCGGTAGAAGTGTGCGTGAGACGGACAGTCTCCTGTTGTCGCGCATCGTTTCCAGAACGGAAATAAGCACCTGCTCACGTAGAGCGCCTTGAGACGCCGGTGAGAGGACGCGATGATCCCAGTAGCGGTTCAATAGAGCCGCCTGCGTGTGGATAGTTGTCAATTCTTGGATCGTTAGCCCTGAGCATAGGAGCTCGCACAGAAGCCGAAGATTGAAAGGAATCCTGAGAAGTTCTCGAAACTCAGGGCTTGCAACTGATATGACGTCGCGGACTCGCGGCATCACCCCCTGGAGTTCATCCATTTCGACAGAGCTAAAGATCGGTACGGCAACGTGCCTCAAATCATGGAACCGATCGTTTTCGAAGTCGACACCCGATGCTGGCCCATCTTTCCGGAAAATCTCTTGGAGTTCTGGGCTGTATCTGAGATCGAAAGAGCGGATTGAAGCAATAACCCGCCACCTCGATGGCATCTTCACAACAAATCGCAACAGATCAAATACCGCGGCGGAAGCAGAACGGCCTCGAGCCGCGTCGAGCGCATCGACGATCAGAAAGCCAGTTTCTCTTTCATTCCAAAGCGAAAGAATCTCCTCAAGCGGATTTTCGAGGTTCAGATCCGTTTGAAGTGACTGTTCGAGGCGATCGACGGCCAAGAAAATGACGTCTCGGTGTTTTTCTTCGATCAGTCGATGGGCAAGCTCGAAGAGCACCCCGGATTTACCCGCTCCGGGGTCGCCAATGATCAGCAAGGATGAATCGGAAGCTCTTTGCTCAACAATGGTTGTGACTAGACGCTTAATCGAAACATCGTGCGGATATGCGCGTAATTGTGATAGATGCTCCAATGAACGCATTGTCCGGCGCGTGACTGCTCGCAACTTCTCTATGTCCGCGCGGATACGCGTGGATGTAGAAAACTTGGCTCCAGAAGCCTCCAAATTCTGTTTGAGCTGGGCGACCGTCTGGCTTTGACGATCGGATGCTCCGGTAGCGCAGAGCGAGAGGAGGTTGTTCCAGATGCTTTCGCCAGCGTTTGGATCGAGTGACATCGCGGAAAGAGAGGCGATTGCGACCCTCTCTTCAGAGTGACCTGCTTCGATATCCAAGCTCTTGATCTTGAAGAGCTGCAGGAAGGTACCGAGCTCCTCATCTGTTGCCGATCGACTCAGGGTTTCAGAAAATGCGCGTTGAAGTTTTGAAAGGAATCCATCGAGCGACCTGCGCTCTGCTTGGTTGTGTGCAGCCTGGACCAGGGTAGCGAAGTCGGTTTCGGCGTCGATTCGGCTCAGACACTTCGCCAAGTCTTGCCGGAGGCTGGATGGCGTTTGAGCTGAGACGACGAGTAAGAGCCGATCTCTTTCTGGAACTAGCGGTCGGCGCCAGGGAATCAGGGAGCCTGATTGGGAAGTGGCGCAGAGGAGCCACTGCTTGATGAACTGCTTTAGGACGGGTAGGAGATCTGTCAATCCTAAGGACAACGAATGCTTGACTTCTATAAAGACAAAACCGTCCGCGGCGGTCCGGATCAGTAAATCTGCTACTGGTTCGCTTGTTTCGAAGTAGATTCTACGGACCGGAGAAGCTGGTAGATCCAAATGGCCGGACTGTTCGGTAAGCGCTTGGGTTGCGAACCAAGCGGCAACCCGATTTTGAAAATCAATCCCGCGTTGAGTCGCCATCCCTCCGGCGTAGTGGCCTTTCAATTCTCCGTCCATCGCTTGTGCGCCTCTTTTGCCATAAAACGCCATGATAATTGAAAAACAAGGTTAACGTATCAATGGCAGAGAAGGGTTAAGAAGGGCTATCGCATCGACCGCAGGCACCATCGAATCGGAGCAACAATTCGGGCAGCCAAAGGCTTGTAGCATCAGTCATCGCTGGGAGATCAGTGCTGATAAGTCGGCTTGTGGCGAGTTTCCGGACGCACGATGGGAACACCGGAAGTTTCCGTTGGCAGCCGCTTATGTATCGTGTGGTGACTTCTTCTCCTACCTGTTGTTTTGGTAAGGGAATGAAAGTGTAGCGCAGGCATGAGATAGGAGACCTTGTTGCTGTCCCACCGCCGATGCCAACATTAATGCTCAACGCTGGCCAGGAACTGACCCAGCAAATCCAATCCAGCTCTTCCTCAGAACTCAATCACATTGCCAAGGCTAATGGCCCTGGGGAATATCCACAACGCGTGATGCCATAAGTGCAATATAAATAATGACATACAAGGAGCTGGCCCGAGGGTGGCCTAGGCGACTACCTATACTTACAACAGACGGAGGGCAAAGTATGCACGCTCCGTCAAGTTCGCTCTTTCGTTTAGGCCACGGCTATTGGGGGCCAATCTCCGAGGACCTCAGGCAGGAACTGCTGTTCAGCTACATTGGACGTGCCAAAGACCTCATTCCTACTGATTTTCCAGTTCCAGAAGACGACCGTCTGGCCATCATTGTTCAAGCCGCAATGGAGTCCCGTATGCTCTACTTTGCGGCTGCTATGTATGAACCAAGTGCCAAGGAACTGGACTCGTTTTTCGACGATTTTGTAATGAGAGCGATTGGCTGCAACTCATTGTTCGCCCAGGAAGGCGACCAATGAAAACAACGCGATTGACACTCAGGCCAAGCGACGTCGCAGCGATCTTGCCAGCACTGGAGGTCATGGTGAACGGGCTCGCCGACGCCCGGGAGGGCCGATATTACCACGCCGGAAATCCGTTCATCATTCCGGCCAAGCCGACCTACTCCGAGAAGTGCTTCGACGAGGAGATGGCAGCCACGGTGCTCTCTTGTCGCAACAAGCTTAAGTTCCAGGGTTCGTCGCGCAAGGCGCGACTCACCAGCTTGGAAATCTCTGCTGCTGCGTTAGCGTATCGGGTTGTTCGGCGCGAAAAGCTGGCCCCGGAAGGCGTGATCAATGCAGCCGTAGGTTCCAACCTTGAGGCGAGGCTCGAACTTCATCGCAAACGGGGAAAAAGGGCCGCAATCACACAGGTGGGCATCACCGCGTACAGGGAGGAGGCAAATCGCTGGAGCCGTTTCGTTCAGTGGTGCCGTGCCAAACTCCTGCGCTTACGGCCGCTGAAGCGAGTCTTCAAGATGACACTGTACAAAGAACAGCGCGAAACCACGAGAGCGCTTGCCATGGAGGTTGTCGTCGAGACGGCGGATCGGACGAGGATTCATCACCTCGCCGATCTCGCGCGCCGTGAGCTTCGCCGTGGGCGTCACGATACAACGCTGCGCTCGCTTCTCTCCGATCACGACAAAACACGCAGGTTCTTGGCCGAGTTCATCATGGATCGAGACGGTGTTGAAATCATTAGGTATGAGTATCAACCGTTGGCCATACGGGCATCCTTGAGAGACGACAAGTTCCTGTCTGCGCTCTGCCTTGGCGGTGAGGATTACGACAAGGCGAACCAACAGCCTGCCAACCTACACCCGGCCTGCCAGAGCAAAAAAGAGGCTCACCAGGCCAAGCGCCGGGTCCCCGAACTGGCACCTGGCGTCTCCACGATTCCGCCACAAGCGGAACCGCGTGAAACAGGAGAAATCCCTCCAGCGGATCTGGTTCGGTTCTTGGCTCATTGGTTCCTCAATGAGGTCGAGCCTGGCTACCGTCATGATGTAGCAAGCGAATTGAAAATGCAGGTATGGACGATGGCCGACCACTATCTAAGGCCGACGGCAGCAACCAATGTGCCTGATATCATCGCCGAGTGCCGGCTAGAATTGAACAGTTCTAATGCCGCAGAGGTGATCGGCCTGTACGCCAGTTGGGGAGCCCGCTGGTTGCTCGCCGTGAATCGCGATCTGGCTTTGGTATGCACCGTTATCGACAACGGATACCGGTCAGCCAACGAGCAGCAGGAAAAGCTGGACGCAATGGAGCGGCGGAGTAAACTAAAGCAGATATATCGCAGGTATTAATATGGACCTTTCCGTTCTGGACATCTTTCTGCTGTCTCTCCTCGACCGTGGCGTGCAGACTCCATACGAGTTGCAGCGCGAGGCCGGAATCTCTCAGGGGGCATCTCTGCCGTCGCTTCGGCGCCTTGTTGCCAGTAAATTGGCATCAATGGAGGAGGGCAAGACGGCTACCAACAGGCCACGTCACGTGTATCGTTTGACAAGCAGCGGCAAGAAGGAAGCCCGCACAGCCTGGAAATCGTATCTGAATAGCGCTGACGCCCGCTTGGATCTCGACTCGATCCTTAGAGTCGTGGATATGGCCGCGCACTATCGGGCCGATAAAGCGAAGATCCGTGCATTCTTGCGCCGCGCTTCGGCAAAGAAAGTGCTGGCGGCTCAGCAGGCCGGACTGGCTGTTCAGGGCACCCGGCACGCCGATAAATTGTCATACAGTGCGATGCGCGCCCGCGTCGATGCCAACCGGCTCTCCGCCGAGGCAGATGCAATTCATGGCCTCGCAGATTTGTTTGGTCGCAGCGGACTGCCCGAGGGGCAGCAGCCGCTGATCTAATGCCCCACGTGGGCCTGTCACAAAAGGCCTGACAGCCCTTTCGTGCCGCAGGTCTGACGCTCGCCTCACAACGCAGCCGTCGCCCTCCAGTAGTGGGTCAATCCGCACCTGTACTCGTGTGACGATGTGCCCCCTCCAGCCCCCTGATATTCATTCTTGTAGGAAATATTTCTCAGCATGCTTTGATAGCCCACTGGGTGCGTGGCATTGTGAAAACAATTCAGCAACTTGAGGAGGACAGCGGCAAACATAGACCGAGCGCCCGGCCAGAGAGCACCGGGGGCTGCGGACAACGGCTATGAGCTCTCAAATTTACAGCCGTTTATGGGCAAACATGGAGTTGAATGCATTTGAATCTGTAAATCTGGAAGTACCGCATGAACATTGTTCCCCGAGTACTGACCAGGTGGCGGAGCGTGACTCGGGTTTAGATTCGCTCCTCACCGATGTGGAAGTGGCCGAGACCCTCGGCCTCACCACGGAGTGGGTGCGGGCTCATGCGACCGAAATCCCCGGATTTCGGCAGTTGGGAATGTATTACCGATTTCATCGCACACCTTTTTACCAGTGGCTGAGCGGAGCCGATCCTTTGCTGCTGCCGCAACAGGTCGCGGATCTGCTCAAAGTCCCAAGGTCTTGGGTGTATGCGAATGGCGAGCAGATTCCGGGCTACCTGAGGTTGGGACGGTATGTCCGCTTCCGTCCGGTCATGATTCGGCAATTCCTTGGCGGTTCGGAGAGTTGCCAGTGATCACCTTCGATGCTACAAGTTATCCACGGCTGAAGCATCGCGGAAAGGCAAAAGCGGTGCGAGACAAACACCAGCGCCCCAAGGTTCGGGACGCTGGCAGTAAATGGAAGGTGACCTATTGGGATTACAGTTCGGGCGAACCGAAGCACCGTTCTAAAGTCTGGGCGAAGAGCATCGTGCGCACGCAGCGCGAGGCTCAACGCCTGGCCGACGACTTCATCGACGGGGTGAACTCGAAGAACAACGACCCGCGACTGTATTCCGCTGACGAAAACACTGTGGCCGGGCTGGAGAAGAAGTGCAGGGAACTGACTTGGCCACATCTCAAGAAGTCCACTCGAAATAACTACGAGTACTTCTTCAGCAAGTGTTTGATTCCGAAACTCGGGAATAAGCGAATGGATGAGCTGACAACCATGGAGTTGCAAGCTTTCTTCAATTCGTATATCGGTACGCTGTCGCCGTACACGATTAAGAACATGCATGCTGCTCTTCGGGCGGCTCTTGCCCAGGCAGTTGTATGGGACATGATCGACCGGAACCCGGCAATTGGCGTGAAGCTTCCCAAAAAGAAAGCTAAGAAGCCGACCGTCTTGCTGGCATTCCCTGAGATCAAGGCGATGCTCAACATCCTTCCGGAGCCGGCGCGGACGATGGTGAAATTAGTCGTCTTTGGCTCCATGAGGATTGGCGAGGCCCTTGCCCTTCGCTGGAACGACATTCTGAGTGACCGGATCATCATCGACGAGCGCCTGTACGACAAGGACCTGGACGAACCGAAGACACTGCACGGCAACCGCGAAGTGCCATTCGACAGCCAGGGAATCATGCAGGGGGCGCTCACCCGTATCTGGGAGAAGACAAAGTATCGCAAACCTGAGGACTTTGTCTTTGCCACACGGACGGGGACTCCAACGGAGCGGAGGAATGTGTTGCGGCATCTGAAAGACGCCGCAAAGGAACTGAAGCTCTCGAAGGGTGTTGACTTCCGCAGCTTCCGCACCATGCACGCCAGCCTGATGCGTCATACAGGAGCGCGTGCAGAGGTGACGCGTGACAACATGGGCCACTCGGAATGTGCTACCAGTCTGGAAATCTACTCAAAGACCTGGTGGGATGAACGAGAGGCAGCGGTGTCTGCGGTGGTCGATCTGGTGATGAAGTCGGATGAAAAGAAAGAAGGTCAGGTAGATCAGCAGACGACCGAAGAACCGCGGCGGATGCTGTTCAAGGCGGATGCCAATCATGCGCAATTGGCGCCCCAACTAGCGCCCCAGCACCAATAGTGGTGCATTTTAAGTTTGGTATTGAGACGTAAGTGTAAGAAAAGAATGGTCGGGGAGAGAGGATTTGAACCTCCGACCCCCTGGTCCCGAACCAGGTGCTCTACCAGGCTGAGCCACTCCCCGACACGAAAACACGCGACTGGCGCCGCGCAGAAACAATTATAGCAGAGCCGCTTCATTGCGCAAAAAACGGATGCCACGTGCATCCGTTGTGGTTATCTCATCCCGCAGCCGCTGTGATGACTGCTGCTTAATATTGGCTGCGTAATCGTGTTGGACTGTCCATAGCAATGGCGTCTGCGGTATGGCTATCCTCCCATGTGTCCAATGCCAACGCCAATCAGGTATGTCACCACGCCTTCGATGGCGCCCACTG
>Ga0326727_10022340_pt1 | contig 12243 bp, 16 predicted proteins | sample MB2enrmetagenome_FD_207643 | JGI IMG/M metagenome (GOLD analysis project Ga0326727, IMG submission 207643) | Lab enriched peat soil microbial communities from McLean, Ithaca, NY, United States - MB29MY | ecosystem: Environmental > Terrestrial > Soil > Wetlands > Peat | place: USA: New York... | reverse complement strand
GGCAATGGCCGATTTAATAAAAAGATGGCCGGAGGTGAATTGACGGCCATCATATGGCGAACAATCGTTGATAATTGTACTTACAAGTTGATGTCTTCCTTCCACCTAGTGACCCGCTTCTCGAACTGGATCATGATCATATTAACGATGATGCCGAGCAATGCAACGGTCACGATGCCGGCATACATCTTGGATATCTGGAACGTCCCTTCCGCCTCAATGATCATGAATCCCAGGCCCGAACTCGCGCCTATCATTTCCGCCCCGATGAGCATGAAGAACGAGAACGCTGCTCCCATGCGTATGCCCGTAAGGACTGTGGGCAACGAGGCGGGTAGCAGCACCTTCCAGAATAGCTGTAACTTACTCAGTCCCGCCGTACGGGCCACCTTGATCAGGATCGGGTCGACATTCCGGATACCCGTCACGGTATTAAAGAGTACCGGCCACTGGCAAACCCAGTAGATGATGGCGATCTTCGATATCTCGCCGATGCCCAGGAGCGCCATGAAGACAGGGAATAGCGTGAACGGGTTAGCCTGGCCAAGCACCTGCAGGAGCGGGTCCACGGCCGTCTCGAAGTTCTTGAACCACCCGCCGAGCAGGAATCCCAGCGGCAGCGCCACAAGCAGCGCCAGTCCGAACCCAAAGATGACACGACTCAGGCTCGCTAACGTCTGCGTGATCAGCTCTCCGGACAGCGTCAGTTTCACCATTTCAATAAAAACGACCGAAGGCGGAGGTATGAATATTGCGTTCACCAGCCCAATAGTCGGCGCCAATTGCCATATGATCAGGAAAATGACGATCGCTGCCGACTTGTGTATGATAGTTTTGAGCAAGCCTAAAACATCGAAAGACGCCGGCTTGTTTACATTAGTGGAGTTACTTGCTTCCATGGTATCACTTCGAGCCGAGGCTTACCGGTACTGGTAACGGCGCCACCGGTGTTCTTCCGCTTCCCAGGCCGCAATCTTCGATGGTGCATTTACTGCAGATCTCCTGCGACTTGACAACTTCTTCCTTTAATAGCGCCATAAGCTCATGTCGTGTCTTCGTGAACTCGGGACTGACCTTCACGTCATCTGAGTAGCGGGCCTCACGGGAGATCGGCACTTCGACGATCTTCTTTACGACCCCCGGCCTCGCCGTCATTACCGCAACTCGGTCGGCAAGGAAGACTGCCTCTTCGATGCTGTGCGTAACGAAGACAACTGTCTTTTGTGTCTGGTCCCGGATCCTGAGCAGGTCGGTCTGCAGGATCTCCCGGGTCTGGGCGTCCAGAGCGGCGAACGGCTCGTCCATTAAAAGCACCTCGGGCTCAATGGCAAGTGCCCTGGCAATGGCCACGCGCTGCTTCATGCCCCCGCTTAATTCAAAGGGATAGCGGTCCTCGAACCCCGATAGGCCTACGAGCGATAGGTATTTTTTTGCAAGATCCGCACGGGCTTTTTTTTCAATTTTTTTTGCCTCAAGTCCGAAGGATACGTTGCTCAGGGCGGTCCTCCAGGCGAAGAGCGCATACTGCTGGAAGACGACCCCCCGGTCCAGACCCGGGCCTGCGATGGGCTTTCCATCGATCGTGATCTCTCCCTCGTCCGGCTTTGTCAGTCCGGCCAGCATGTCCAGAAATGTCGACTTGCCACAGCCGCTAGGCCCGAGAATGACTAAAAACTCACCCTTATTTATACTCAGGCTAAAGCCGTCCAGGGCGACAAAATCGCAATTGCCGGCGGCATTTCTATTCGTTCTGTTGCTTCGTATCCTGAACGTTTTTCGAACGTTCAGTGCTTCGATCTTGGCCATAGTATCAATCCGATTTTTAGATATGCATTTGACCTTAAGCGACGAACTTATAAGACGATATACAAATCAGCAATTGTTGACGATTCGGTCTGTATTTCCGGGATTTTGCGGCAATTTTTTCTTGTAATATACTTAAAAGGAGTACGCCGATGTGGACACATCATAAAAAAGAAAAATTGGGGTGCCCCTTGCTGGCGACACCCGTCGAGTTAAGCGATAGGAGGCTTTATTACGATGGCATGGGCGCCATGGACGGAGAGGGCATTGAGGAAGTACCGTTCTGCGCAGGCATCGTTGAAGTCGTGGATGCAGAGGGCATGGACATGGGTGGTGTACCTGTCTGTGCAGATATGGTCGGCGCCATGGACGCGTCGGTTCCCCAGTCTGATAACTCGTATGTCGTGTTCCCCATATTGTCCTGGACATTGAACTCTACAGGTACGGGTACGTTTTGTGATACCCAATAGGTATATTGCTGGTTTCCGGAGCTGCCCGTATATATTGTCGTCGCATACGTCGTATTTCCAATTGTCAAGCTATCGCTACCGGTCGCAACTAGCTGTGCTGCGGAGAACTGTGGCGAGGCCAGGTCTTCTCCCGCGAAGCTCGAGTAATTGGCCGGGGCGATATCCGAGTCATACGTCAGATTGCCCATCTTATACACGGTCTCATGGATCTTTAGAATGCTATTATTCAAAGGATTGCTCCAGATATCGAAATATACCAGCGATTGGGGCCGCATGTCCTGGGTAATATTCACGTGAAGGACCGGCTGCCCGTTGAGGGTCTCATTTGTATACTTATACGTATGGACCATGCTCATACCGATCATATCCGACGAGGTGATATTATATTGATACCAGGCGAATTGCGAGTGGTCGAAGAGCGAGCTTGACGTAACACCGGGGGTAGAGGAAGGTACCGGCGTTACGGTAGATATTGGTGTAGCCGTAGCAGGAGCGGCCGTAGGCCCGTTTGAGCTGGAGGTGCATCCCGAGACGGTAATAATAGCTAATATCGATACCATCAAGATCATAAACGATACAATACTTTTCTTCATGCGAATTCCCTCAAGGTTTGATAGTTCCTGAAGGAAGTAATTACACACTTGATAATAAGCATGAATATTGCGGCTTTTTGTGCCAGCTTTATTTATGATTTACGCTAATTGAGGCATTAAATAGCCGGCTCATGACCATGCTAGGAGAAAGATGCTGATAAAACCGAGGCTGGAAGACCGATGGCCGATAAAAAGTAAATGCCAACGATTACAAGTATCACTCCTGCGATCCTTCGGAGCACATGGGAATATCGGGATATTTTTCTAACCTGTCCGGAAAATGTGCTGGATAAATATGCGGCGAGCAGTAGCGGGACCGAGAAACCCAGGGAATATGCCATTAGCAATAGTCCGCCATATGCTGTGTCCCCCTGGCGGGCCACGACCATTAGAATGGATGCCAGAATGGGGCCGATGCAGGGCATCCACACCATGCCCATGCTGGCACCGAGCAATAGCCCTCCTAACAGGCCTTTTTCTTCGGCTGAATGTGCTTGCGACCGGTACACTGGTATCTGCTGAAAAATGCAGAGCAAAAGGCTTTCGAGGGGGTCAAAGAGCAGGATGAGCCCCATGAATGTGATCAGTATCCCCGAAAAGATCTTTATGTATCCGATATAATAGAATAGTATGTCGCCCAGTGTGGCAGACACGACACCCATGGCCGTAAAGATCAAAGCAAAACCCATAACGATAGCTAGGGGAGCCAGCCTGTTTTTTTCGGTCGAATAGGCCATGACCCCGGGAATGAGCGGAAGGCTGCACGGCGATGCGATACTTACGAGCCCTGCAAAAAATGCCGCAGAGAACGTTGCCATTTCCAATTTCTCAATCCTTCCTGTGAATCGATCTCGCTTTCGATATTAATGAATGAAAAGTAAGGGCAATATAATACTATGTTTAGCGGAAGCTCATTTATTATTAATCGTCAACTTGACCGGGCGATTAATTAATGCAATTTTGGCCTATTTCGAAAAGTGTTAATAGATAGTTTAAAGTTTAAGCTTATGCAGCCACGGCCCTACGTCTTATATCTCATTATATTGTTTACTATCCTGGCGGTAAGCATCAGCGGATGTGCCAGCTCGTCGCTAGAGACGACAGGACAAACGTTTAACAATACGAGCGTAACCATGCAGGATGTCGACTCGGCGCTTTCCAATGGGCCGGTCTTTTTGGAGTTCGGTGCGAGCTGGTGCGAGTATTGCCAGGAGGAAAAGCCTATAATCCAGAACCTGGAGAAAAAGTATGGAAGCGTCACGTTCATCAATGTGGATTCGGATACGGATTGGAAACTGGATGGCCAGTTTATAGTGAATGGCATACCGCAAATGGACTTGATCGTGAGGAAAAACCCGGATGGAAGCTACCTATATGTGGATGCATATGGCAACACAACCATCGACATGCCACCTTCTAGAATAATCGGCTACACCGAGGAGTCTGATCTCGAGAAAGTCCTGGATGCGGCAATAGCCGCTAGAGAGTCAGGCTCATGAAAAAATGGCTTTTCCCCAAAAAGGTCCACGTACCTTTCAACCGCCCTGTTGAAGACCCTCTTCCCTTTTTCTGAAATAAGGCAAAGCAGACCTTAAATGGGAAGACCCAAAAAATTAGGAAGTATCATTCGTATCGTTCCATGCATTCTGGAACTCGTCTGTATAAAGGTCAGAGGGCGTGTACTGGCCGGGCTTGATTACTCCCTGGACTGTCATCTCATTGAGCCAGTCCTGGAGCTGGGTAGTGTTTATAGCGCCGCTATAGCTGTAATAGTGAGCGATCGCGCCGCCCTGGCAGAGCCCCAGCCTCTGGGCCGTTATGTTACCCGCCTCCTGCCGGTTATCATCAGCCCACCGTTCCGCATCCTTGTAGGCAATGATGAACTGATCGACTGTCTCCGGGTGCTGCTGGATAAAGCTGTCCGTAAATACGATAAGCGACATCCCGCCTGCGGAGCCCATCGCGTCAGCGCTGGTAGCTATAGGCCTTGCATGAATGCGGTACTCGCTGCAGCCGTAGAACGCTGGCTGCAGGCAGGCCACGTCGATGAGGCCCTGTATAAGCGCCTCCTGCTGGTTCTGCTCCGGTATGACGACATACTCGATCTTGTCAGGAGATATGTTATATTTTTGTAAAAGAGCATTGGTCTGCAGCTGGGAGTCACCGCCCATAGTATTAATGCCTATTTTTATGACAGTGCTGCTGTTGTTTATGGATGCGAAGGTCGTGAGATCGCTATTATTGGTCACGTCCCAGTGTAGGTATTCCTTGTCAGGGTCGCCATCCGTCGCTGAGACCCCGCTCTGGGCCACGGCCGTCACGTTCACGCCCGACATGAGCAGTTCTACCAGCGTCATGGGATCGGTGTCTAGCACGTCTACCTGTCCTATGGCGAGCGCCGTCGGCTGCTGCGAGGTCACGGTCTGGCCTACGTCCACAAAGTTCAGGCCGGCGTCCTTGAAGAAGCCCTGTGTAACCCCTATGAAAAATGCAGTCCCCGAACAATCGTTATTGACGCTAGCTAAAATTGTATTGTTGCTATTGTTCGTATTGTTTACAGTAGTCCCGCTATTACTCCCGCCATCAGCCAAATAATAGACGGCAACGGCGATGGCCAGGATAATAACTATGACTGATATTATGCTCAGCACTACCTTCACATTGGCCTTTTTATCTTTCATATTTACTTTCCTCTTTTACCGATCCCGGTTATTTATCGTAAAGACCATAGTTCGTTATACGGTCAGTGACCGTCACGTTCACTTCAACTGACTGATTGGATGTATCGTTAGTGAGCACATTCTCAGTATAAGTCTGGTTATTATACCAATTTTCTTGAGGGTTTATTATGAGGGACGTGCCGTTGTATATTATATAAGCCACCCCATTGTTATCTACGCTCAATATACTTAACCCGGTTGAGTTGGAGGTAAAGGGGAACTGATAGATGCCAGTGGTATTCAACGTTGTTCCGTGACAACCCGACGGTCCCACAGTGTCCCCTTCTTGAAACACAGCTTTCAAACTATTATTGACCGGAGGAAGTGCCTGATACTGCTGTATATATGCTGCTATTTGTGTGGCGTTATAAGTGGGATATCCCAGGAACTGGTAAGCAATAGTAGTATTATTACTTCCCTCCAGTGTCGCGATGGTCTGAATAGAATGCACCACAAATGCATACTGGTTAGTATTCAGCTCTGTCAATTGTTCGTCATTACTTCTAAGCGCCAACGCGAGGAGAATAGCCGCCAGCACGACGACGATAATCACTGCTACGATCAATACTGGTTTCAATTTCATTATCGTTCACTTCATATACAGGCCATTCACGGTTATCCGATTCTTTAAAACACATGATATATTAATCATAACGATACGGGCCATAAGCGCCTATATCTTTACCATTATTATCTTCACTTTGTTTTGAACCACTTACGATGAAGGTATCGGCATAGTCATGTTCGCCGATTGGCTTGATACGGTACATGAATCATTAGTATCTTCCCCTGGAACGGCATCGACAAGATATATCGTGGTTGGATAAGGAATCCAGTGGCAGAATGGGCCTCCTGGCAGGATCAGCGTAATCGGATTGTTTGGATCGTCGGCCAGGACCGATCCATTATCCTTGAGGGCTAGAATGCCATTCTCGGATTGATTCTGATCATACACGGCGTAGTATCCGCCTAACCCTGTAACGTTGTAGGCATAGTCCCCCGCTGAGTCTCCCGTCGGCAGGCCCGCCTTTTCCAGTATCTTGATCAGTGGGACACCGATGTAATTGTCAGACACGGTCAGGCCTTCATTGTTGGGATGGCTGACATTGTCCATTTTGACCAGACCGAGGGCCACGATATCCAAATAGGAGAGGGTTACCGTACCATTCGTGCCTCCGATGACCTGGATCGAATAGCTCGAATTATTCAGTAGTCCGGCGCCCAGATCTTCTACTATAGCAGTGGCGGTGCAGCCCGAGACTACGGTAATAGCAAGCACAACAATTATTGTAAGAGCCATGGATAGCACAATACTATGCTTCATATCGGTCACTACATAACAAAAAAGCGGCCTATAGGATAATATCCTGGTGTTTAAGGCCACATGCGCCTGCTTATTTCGAAATAATGATATTGGAGGCATTTATTGCCAGTATTTTCCAGTTACCGGAATGCATACTTTTAATTCCTTGTTCTTTAATGCATAAATGTCTAAGATACGGGAGTAATGGAATATGGAAAGCTATCTTTTATTGAAAGCATCGCTGCTCACCGAAGGCCTTCGCGCTTCTCTGGAAAGCCTCCGTGGCGTTGGTTCCCTCTACAAGGAGCAGAACCACGGCCTCTTCGGCTGGGACTTCGAGAACCACGTCGACGTCAAATACCCCGACGACTTCTTGCTGCCCGATGGTACGGTCGTCCAGTTCCGCATGAACTCGCGATCGCCTTATCACGTTGAATCCATCGATGGAAGGCTGGCTATATATTTCAACGACCGGGAACTCACGGATGTCAGTTGGATCAAGCGCCCCGGGTATTATGACAGGAAGACATCTGCAGGCAACGATATGATCAAGATAGGTCAGGTCGGCGGAAAGGACAATATGTTCTTCTGCTACCAGAACTATTGCTCTCACTTCGCGAAGAACCAGCAATGCGCCTTCTGTAACCTTGTCTCTACCTCGAAAACCTATGGCTCGGTCCTCAGGCGAAAGGGCCTCGACGATATCGGGGAAGTGGCCAGCGCTGCCTGGAAAGAAGGCGCCGTTAGACATGTTGACATCACGGGCGGATGCTCCAGCCCGAAAATAGAGGTTAAAGTCGTATCCGAGCTTCTGGGATCCATCCGTGTACATACCGGCTTTGACACAATACCAGGCATACTCCTGCCCTCGCCTGCCAAAGGCGAAGCCATCGATCGCTACCACGAAGCAGGCATCGCTGCGCTCGGGTACAGCATGGAGATCTGGGACGAAAAATACTATAAAGCGATCTGTCCTGGCAAAGCCGAAAGCACGTCCCATGGGGAGTTTATCGAATCCATCAAGAAAGCGGTCAAAGTCTTCGGTGAAGGCAATATATTCGTAATGTTCGTCATGGGCCTGGAACCCAAAGAGACGTTCCTGGAAGGGATCAGAGAATTGTCTTCACTGGGAGTCAACTTTGCCCCGTATATCTGGGCTCCCAACCCGGGCTCAAAGCTCTGGGGCCACCGGACGCCCTTCGCAGAATGGTATGAGGAAACGACGCTCGAAGCGGCCGATATAGTGCGCGCGAGCGGAGTGCCCTCTGGAGATAAAAACAGCTGCTACCAGTGCGACGGTAATACGCTACTGGCCGATGCCTTAAGGTTAAAAGGTAGCGTATAAGATCGCTTAGATGGATTTCCATACCTTGGCGAGCGATTGGCCCTTCACGTGAATGTCGAACTCCAGCAGATATCCGAAGGGAGTCGTGGTGGCCTCAAAGCCCCGGGCATTGAGCCGATCATTCATCGCGAGGATCGTATGCTCCGCGAACTCGACACTGGATTTACTGTCAGACAGGTGGGCGAATGAGTGGAGCACGATCCTGCGCCTGCCCGTCTTTTTTGCGAGCCATTCTATATACTCGGCCGCTTTTTTGATTTTCTTATCGCCGGATTCCTCATCGTCCTTTTCAACGTTGACATATATAACCAGGGCATCGTCAATGGTTTCTTCCTTATCGACCATGGGCATTTGCTCGACCGTCTTGCTGAACGTCTTATACCAGAATTTTACGGTATCGAACATTAGTAACTTCAACATGATCACTTATCGGTATGGCTTTTGAAAGACCAGGCCGTAGTGATAGGGCCTGAGGTTAAGCCTTTTGATAAAATAAAATCCGCTTGCTACGGCCCATTCAATACACCGCTCGGGCCTGGGCCGGATCTGCATCGGAGGGCCTCGGGGCGTTGATGCGTCATAGTTCCAGTGAATGATCCCGGCCTTGCCGCCTGACTCTAATATCCTGTAGGCCTCTTTTAGCAATTCTTCGGGGAATTCCAGGTGCAAAATATTAAAAAGCATGGCATAGCTCACGCTGCCATCGGCCAGCCCGGAGCCGCTCTCCGCAAAATCCCTAAGCTCCGCCACCACGTTATTTATGCCACTCTCTGTGGACCTGGTGGAAACTTTTTTAATCATTTCGGGCTCGATGTCGAAAGCATATATCTTACCGCAGATAACTCGAGCCGTGGGGATAGTGAATGTCCCATAACCGCACCCAAACTCGGCCACGTTCCCTACGGTATCGTCAATCCCCATAGAATGAAGGATCTCAGGCGGCTTAAAAAACCCTTCCCAAGTAAGCTCATCTGGCATTCCGCTTTCCCGGGCCTTCATGAGAAATGTTGTCATTCGATCCACGATATAATGGTGTTGGTTAAGGCAATAAAACAGCCTGACCCTGTGGAAGAATAGAGGCGGAAATAGCCATTACTGGCAATTTAATAACATATTAGGATAACATTGCAAGTGTGATAATATGGTAAAACAAGATAGAAGGGATGGATTTTGCCTTCGGCAGGAAGCATGAAAGCCGGAAGTATACGAAAAAAGAACTGACAGAGCTGATCGGCCGAAGCGATGCCATAATACGGGAGGCGAGAGGCAGATGGACGATGGCCTGGTAGCCCTAAGAGCCAGAAATCCTACGCTGGACGAATTTTTTTCCTGCGGACAGACCTATGGATCACAGGAAGAGCTCAACGACCACCAGTGGGCTTGGGGTGATGATGATGATGAAGACCTTAGGCGGTTCATCCGAGGTGGACTGGCGGCAAAATGAGATAAAAGATAAGTCTCCATTCGAAATTACTCATCTATTTTTTATTACGGCTTATACGCGCCTGCAGGAATATCTAATTAAAGATTAAATATCAAGCAGTGAGAATCGTTTTTTTAAAAAAAGATTATATGTCACTCCCATACGTGTGCTCTTCTGTCGATGACTCGTTGGGCTTTGTGAGTTGATCTCGGTATGGTGTTGGGCGGTAGCACAATAATATTGGCGGTGACGCCAAGGCGTGCCTTGATCTCCTTTGCCACGATATCCTTAACTTCCTCCTCAGGCTTATCAATAGCCTCCAGCTCAACAGTCAAATTATCCAGATGCTGAGAACGATCCACAATAATACGGTACTCCCCGGTCAGGAAAGACTTACTGCGGACAACAGCTTCCACATCACTCGGGAACACGTTAACACTCTTAATAATAAGCATATCATCCGTCCTTCCCACGATGCCATCCAGCCGCTTGAATGTCCGGCCGCACTCACACTTCTCATTGGTATAGGTGACTATGTCACCGGTCTTGAACCTAATGAGTGGCCGGGCGCGCTTCTTAAGCGTAGTCAGAACCATTTCGCCCCTCTCTCCTTCTCCGACGGGCTCCCCGGTCTTGGGATCGAGCACCTCGACCAGCATATGATCCTCCTCGATATGGATACCGGACTTGTAAGTACATGAGCCGGCGCAGGCCCCGAATATATCTGACAGGCCGTAGTACTCGTAAAGGTTCGCCCCCCACAGCTCCTCGATCTTTTCCCGGGTCTCCCTTATTCCTCCGCCAGGCTCCCCGGAGCAGATAATATTCCTGATACTCAGGTCTTTTTTAGGGTCGAGACCCATCTTTACAGCAGTCTCACCCAGATACCACGCATAAGACGGCGTCGTCCATGTCCAGTTAGGCTTAAACTGCTTTATGATCGTAATAAGCCGCTCTGAAGGCACAGTACCCGCATGAATACTAAGCGCCCCAAGCTTCTGCGCCCCCAGAACACATGGACCGCCAATGAATAATGAAAAGTTGAGAGCATGGATATACCGATCAGTATTCCTCATGCCGCTGCGCCAGAACAGGCGAGCCTGACAATCAATAAAATCGTCAAAATCCTGTGCCGTGAACGGCGAAGCCGTCGGCACTCCTGTAGAACCACTCGAAGCAGAAATATACACAATATCCTTTTCAGGCACAGCTACCATATCACCAAAAGGCAGGTTAGTCTCCTGGCGCTCTCTCTGAGTCTGCTTAGTAACAAAAGGAAGCTTCTTCACGTCGTCCAGCGTTTTCAAATCCACGTCAGGCAGATAGTCGTGGTAGAATGGAGACCCCTTCCGCGCGAACTCGATCTCTTTCCTTAAAAGCTTGAGCTGGTACTGCTCCAGTTCCTTCCTGGGCATTGTCTCTAACTTCTTATCCCAATACTTATTCTCGACCATATTTTAACCTCGATCAGTGGTTATAATACTACATAATGGCCTCAGATGCTACCGTCTGAGCCCTATTATTGCAGCATGGCTTCCGCATGGACAAGCGCTTCTGTAAAATAGGCATAGAAAACACCGATCACCCGGACGATGCCCGAGTAAATGTAATCGGATACCCTTACGCCCATTAAACCTAATTATCATCAAAGCCATTTTCCATATTTATATGGGTATGACAAGGCAATTCTTGCCCTTGATAATACAAAAATTTCCGATGGCATATGGGCAAAAACGAAAAATAAATAATATACTTTTACATTTCCCCTAATTCATTGATCTACCGGCCTTGATATCCCATCGGATCTCTTCGCCCAAAGATCGACGGGCAGAGGCCATCTTGTCGAGAAGCTGGTGGGCGTACTCCCGGAGATACATGTTATCGATCTTTTCCACATGAAGCTCGATCTCATGTTGCCGTACGAGCAAATTTTCAAGCTCGACGAGAGCCTGACCCCTGCTCGTATTTTGCCAACTGCCTTTTATCGACGTTAGGGCGACGTTCAGTCGTTTCAAGCCGATCTTTAGCCTCTGGTGCTCAGGCCGCCTAAATTCTTCCTCGGCGAATTTTTCGCAAACGGAAAATCGCTCTTCGATACCATTTTCGATATATGCGTCTTTTAAATTCGTTCTGTCGTCCGATTCGTCATCGAACGCAAAAATGATCCCTTCTTTCGTTTGACATTTTTAGTCCTCAAGCTCAATATAAATTAAGGATATATATTCTTGCGCATCCAGGCACAGTTTGACGTTTTACAAAAAATGAATGTAGTTTTATGGGGAAGTATAACGGCAAAAGTAGCCGATGTTTATACCTTAATATATAATCGGTCGGCCACAAGATACATAATCATGGTCTTTAAATGAGGGCGTTATCAGTGAGCATTAATAAGAAACTCTCTATAATATCATTTAGTGGCAATTTCGACAAGACGATAGCAGTCTTTACACTGGCGACGGGCGCAGCTGCCGTGGGATATGAAGTGAACCTCTTCTTCACGTTCTGGGGATTGAACACTATAAAACTCAAAAAGGGAAGGTCTGCCCTGGGCAAGGGAATACTAGACAGGGTTTTTAACGTGCTTAT
>Ga0326727_10022337_pt1 | contig 12244 bp, 12 predicted proteins | sample MB2enrmetagenome_FD_207643 | JGI IMG/M metagenome (GOLD analysis project Ga0326727, IMG submission 207643) | Lab enriched peat soil microbial communities from McLean, Ithaca, NY, United States - MB29MY | ecosystem: Environmental > Terrestrial > Soil > Wetlands > Peat | place: USA: New York... | reverse complement strand
ATTTGAATGTCCATGGACCGGATTTGTTGATTGAGTGTCTCGACGATCTGTAGGCTGGATTGGAGGATCTCGTGATCTGGGGTTGGGAGTTGCAGGTTTCGAAGCCATTCAAGGCTTTGTTTGCCGAATAGGTCTGTGTAGGTGTGGGTGAGTTCGTGTTTGTCTAGGAGGGCGTGGATGCGGTTCTTGATGTCTACTCGCATTTGGATTAGGCTGGCTCTGTGGCGGATGAGGGCTCTGCGTTCTCGGTTCTTTCTGGTTGGGACGTAGCTTTCGGCCACAAGATCGCCTCTCAGCAGGAACGCAAGCGTCTTAGCATCGATCCTGTCGGTTTTGATGCGGGCTTCAGCTATGGCTTTTGTCCTCAAGGGGTTGCTGAGCTTCACGTCGACTCCTTCATCCTCGAGCTTGTCATAGACCCGAATCCAGAAGTTTGCGGACGGTTCGAGGACGGCTTTGATTTGCGGGTCCACAGTTTTCGCTAGTGTGACTAAACTGAAGGCTCCTTGTGAGGTGTTGTCGAATCTGAGTTCATGCGTTACCTGGCCTAGTTGGTTCATGACGGCTGCTTGGCAGTAGTGTTTGTGGACGTCTATTCCAACGTAGACTGCCATCTCTCTTTCTTCACCTCCGTTCCGTTTTGTGGTTGGCTTGAACGCGGCAATCACCTATTCGCGCGTCCTAGCGCATTCAAGGGGCCGCTCCAGAAGGTTGCCCATTCACACACCCGACCGATTTCGGTCATGTGGGTTTCGGGCTTACCAACCGCAGAGAACTTACACAGACGAAACCTAGAGACTTTTCATCCTTTCACACACTTTTACGACGACGAATGAGAGTTCACAACGAAATTCGTGATTTAGGAGTTTTCTGCTAAATCATTATGGCCATTAGGGCCAAGTCTTGTTCAATTCTTGGTACATTCTGTTTTAGAGTTGGTTCCGTCATCGCCCTGGCCGGAGCTCGGGACTTGTTAGCAATTGGTACAAAGTCAGGTTCTTTCTCAAAAGTTTTCTGGACTTTGGGGGGGTGCGCACCATTGATACCACACACACTATTCATGTTCAGGGACGCCCGTTAGGTAACCAGTCCGACCTGACCACTATCCAGCAGCCGAAGCCTTCTCCAATGCGAATCAAACGTTCTGCCATGCATGGCCTTGATTCTCACGTCGTGTTCGATCTGCCCGCCAATTTCTTGGCTTCTGAAATCGACTATGCCGTCACACAACGATTCAAATTGCTTGTAAAATCCATCCGAATAGACGCCCGCTACAAGCGAGTGAATCATTATGTCTTCGCGCGCCCTCGCCAAAGGAACAAATCTGGTTCTCCAGACATCGATCATTTCCTTTTCGGAATTGTATTGCAGCAGAACCGACGTGTTATCGTCGATGTGCAGACGCCGCTTTTCTGGTTCTGGGATCTGCTCTGGAGATTTCATATCCTGCGCGGCACTAATGCTCCAGTCAGACAATCTAGCAGACTGCGTTTGGTAGGGCGGTCGACCTATCTTAGGTCTCCCGGGAACGCCCACTTGCGTTGTGACATTGTAAGTGTCCAGTATTCTAAGTTTCCTTCCTCTTCCAACCTCTGAACATCCAACCCAAAGCGAACCAGCGCCTCAACGACCTCGCTTGGAATGTGCTGAAATGTATGGTAGTCAGTTCTTGCCCCGCTCCTTAAACCATGAACTGTTATCGTTAGCGATGATTCATACCAAAGTGAGTGCGGCTCAAATTCAACAACCAAGTTGAGACCGTACCGAAATCCACCCGGTACCAGGTCGGACAATATAGGCAGAGTAAGCGCACCAGACAACTCACGTCATCCTCACGGATGCAAAGCGTATAATCAACCGTGCCCGACGATTTCTGTTTTGCTAAACGTCACACTGAGGTTCAGAGGAGAGGTCGCTTGAAGCCTTCTTTCCAGAATCCAAGCTGTCTATCAACCAGCAGTTTGGAGATCACCTCAAGAGGGCTTCGGCGCGTGGAATTGCGGAGAGTTCCCTTTGCGGCGACGCTTGGGGCAGCTTCGTCTGGTGCTGAACCGTCTCTCCGCACTCCAATTCATTCAGTCTCCATTTGGGGATGGAGTTGGCAGGTGGTTCGCTCGTCTCCACCCCTCCCACTTCTGTTCGCGCGCTAACGCTAATACAGAACGCAAGCAAGAAGCAGTTACATGACTGAGAAATCCAAGCTATTACATCGCGGCTTACTTGTAGAATACGCTAGCCTCGCATGGATGACGATTGAAAGCCTAGTAGCCATAGGTGCAGGATTATTCTCAGGAAGCCTCGCACTCATAGCGTTCGGTGGAGACAGTTTTATCGAGTTAATTTCCTCATACACTGTAGCTGACTATCTCAGAAGGATAGAGAAAGGAGAAAAGGGTGAGAGTGAGCGAGACGAAAAGGTTGAACGAATCACTGCGTTCCTATTATTCGCGCTTATCCCTGTAATTGGCCTCGGCGCAGTGTATTCCTATTTATCGGGAATACAAGCGGAAGCGTCTCCCCTCGGAATTGCGGTTGCTTTTGCTGCTGTCGTAATTATGCCGATGCTATGGTATGAGAAGAAACGAATAGGTCATGCAACCAACTGTCTGCCATTGACAATAGATGCAATCGAATCCATAACCTGCTTCTTAATGTCAATAGCCTTACTCGCTAGCTTACTCATCAATTACCTGTGGAAAATCGCATGGGTTGATTACGTGGCAACCGTAGCGATTCTAATCTTCGTTGGTAAGGAAGCCTTAGAATCCATTTCAGAAATACGAGAAGCCAAGTCATCATTGAGTGAAAAGTAGGTTCTGTCAACTCTCCCTTTGGCGTTTAGGGCTGTCAAAAGTCGTTTGGTGACGGTTTAGGCTAAAATCCTTTGCTTACGTAAGAATCTCTTAAGATGATCCCGTCTTTGGTGATGCGGACATCGTAGAAGTATAGTCCGTGAGGGTAAGTACGCCTATCTCTGCGCTCGCCGCAGGCTTCGCCTTCGGTTTCGCCTGAGCCGAGCATTGTTGGCTTTGAAAGCTCTCCTAGAGCTTTGACTTTTCTTCATCTTTAACGTGCCTCCGTCATTCTTATAACTTATAATTTTATGGGTTATGTTTAGTCGTCGAATTCTGATATGGCATACGGTGACTTTGCGTTCGTAAGTTTTCGGGTCGTAGCCTGCGTAGTGTTGGACTCTCACTCAAATACGAATTCGATGATCCACGATACGTTTTGCTTGAGGACCTTTCGATTGCTTTAGCTAGAGAACTTGGCGCTAAACCGGCAGAACTAGACCAAGCAATTTGGGAAATCATGGGATAAGAACCGAGTCCAAGGATGGAGTAGAGGATTCTGACCCCAATTTACCGGTACGTATACGCTGCGCTACGTGCTTTTCTGACTTTCAGTGGACTTTTTGCCCGTCAATGTGAGTATTATTGATGTTCTAGCGGGCTTTTCTGCGGTAGTAGGCACTATACGGGGCTACTTGTTCAGACATAATTGCCCTAAATGTAAGACTAATTTCACTGAATACCAGCCAATGTGCCCATTCTGCAACATCAGGCTAAGAAGATCGAGTTGGTACTTCGAGTGACTGTCCAGATTCCGCGGCAGTTTTAGTTAATCGATGCCCAGAGGATTATGGGGGTTAGCAAGTAGTCAAATCCAGCCATGCGGAGTGGCCAGTATGCTTTCATCGCAGCCCGAACGATCTTCTGCTTGGACAGTTCTGGCTGGATTTTTCTAGGCATTGATGGAAACATGTACGCCATTGTTCTCTGCTCGTGGGATTCCTTGCACTGAAGCTCATAAGCGGTGTTCAAGAGATCGCACTATTTCGAGAAACAGGTTATGTCGAATGACAGATTATTCACGTATTCGACACATGTTCTCAATGTGTTCTCATGTTTTCATGTTTTCAACGTTGTCTGTTCGCGTGTCAGGTCAGCGTCATGAATCGTCGTCGTTCTCTGAAGTGTGCCAGCAGCTTAACCTAGAATTTACAGATGAAGCGTGTAATTTCGACCCCAATTTGCCGATACATATGACTGAACTTCGTCGCTGTCGGAAGTGTTAAACCGGTAATGGCGAGACCTTCGGTCACGCGAGCTCTTGGTTAGCCTGCGTTACTAGTTCAGTTACTCCAGTCTCTTTGCAGAGTTCCCTAGGTAAACCAGCGACACACAAAAGGGCCCCGATTATGTTGGCTTCAGCGTCTATTGTCTTTCTAATTTCTGATTCGGTCTTCTTGAGCTTCTTAAGCTCTGTTTCCGTCTGCCTGAAAGTATGCCCTATGAAGATCTTAGGTGTAAATCCTGCCGCGATCTGCATGAATCTTCCACCAATCAAGAGGAATGGAATCTGCTTATCTGAATTGTATTTCTTCACCAGTTCCTCTTCATTTTCCAAGAGCTTCTGAAGTGGTTTGAACTCGCGATCTTCGGTCTCACATGCCACGAACTCAATATGCGGGCTACTGTAAGTGGCCTCGGTGAAATCGTAAGTCGGTAGATTCAGGAGGGGCGTATCTCTTGCGGCGCTCATAGTCTGTTTTAGTCCGCTCCATTGCCCAAACTTTTGGAGAGCTCTCACAATCGCCCATCGCTCAGCGGCGCAATATGGGCAATATTCCGCACCCATGAAGAAAACGAGGAGCTTTCCATCTCGTCTAATCGTGTCCTTTGAAACCTCGACGAACTTGCCGAGGACCCTGACACGCTTACACATTGTCTGGGCGCTCTACGAGGCTTAAGATTGGCGACCATTTATCCCTAACTGTATTCTCCCATCTCAAGAATTCCTAACCTACCTGCAACATCTCCTGTTGGAGTGAGGATCGTAGCAAGGCTCGCACTATCGCCCAGGTCGATTCCCGCAATCAAACTGTTACTGTTCATAGTTTGTCGAACAGGAACAGCCTTATTCTTTCTCTTATCGTCTCCCATCGTTCTTCCACTGCCTCCTTCTCTTCATCGTTTCAAACAGGCAGAGCAAGAGACAGCGACTCCAGAACTGACTGGAGTCGCAGAGGAGAAGAGACAGCCCCACAGAACGCCTTAGGATTCAGTCAAGTGGCTAACTCTAATTCAGAATGCTTCACGCAAGAATTCTTAAGCTACGAGCCTCAGATTCTTTCAGAATTAAGTTGCCGATTTCTAGCGCTGAGTTTGAGAAAGGTAGACCGATCAAAAGACTAGAAGAGCAAGTTCTCAGGTTTCTCACCGAAAGGCGAGGACAAGCCTACACCATTATGGAGATTGTTGACGAGCTTATCCAACCCCGAATAGAAGACTTCCCAAGTGTTATGAGATATGGGACGCTCCTGACATCAGTACAAGTGGTTTTAGACAACTTGATAGGGAAAGGAGAGGTTCTAGGCAAAGTCGTTGAACCGAGTAGCGGTAGATACGATACCGTTTATTTTGCGAAGGCTTAGAGTGAATACCAAACGGTTTGCCGCGCCTTTCCGCACCAAACGTAGACGACGCGTTACCCTATCTACCTCCACGTGTAGGATCACAGGCCGTGGAAACCTAAGATGGCTGACGCACTTCTTCCTCGGGCCGAGTCAAGTGGTCCAACTGATCCATTAACTCCAAGAGAGGGAGATTAAGTATGAGACCTCGAATCGACCGGACCGAGTTTGGCTCGATCACCATCGAGGGGGAGGTAGTAGAGTACGATGTGATCGTTCGGCTGAATGGCAAGGTGAAGAAAAGGAAGAAAAAGCTGTCCAAGGCGGTCTATGGCACCTCGCACACCATTTCGCTGGACGAAGCCAAGCACGTCTATCAAAAAGGCGCAGAAGAGCTGATCATCGGTGCCGGGCAACATGGTAACGTAGTGCTCTCAGACGAGGCGGCGACCTATTTCGAGCGAAAAAGGTGCCAGGTGAAGTTGCTGCCCACTCCTGAGGCGATCCGGATCTGGAACAAGACCGACGGCGCTGTGATCGGGCTGTTCCATGTCACCTGTTGATTTTCACGCGTGAGTGAGAGAAGTCGTCTAGCCACACTAGCGTGTACGGCGCAGTATCGCCGGCCATTTGTTCTCTGGTGCCCATTCCTGTCGCATGAAGGTCTAGGAACAGAGAGTTCTAGCTTTGCGCGGAATCCGAACAAGCCTTTAGCGCTTAGCGTAACTCAAGCCTTGGTGTTTTCCCTAGATTACGCAAGATCGATTGGTTCAGATTTAGCCATGCCTGTAGACATAGGTGGTCTCTCAGGAAGCTGTGAGTAGCTGCCATCTGCCGTTCTGTACACGGCTAGCCTAGCAAGCGTCTCCCAGCCTTGCCCAGATTGATGGCGTACTTGAACCGTTAACACTTCAGCGGTTGCATCTGATTTCCCTGGCCATATGGTTAAGCTGAGGTAATCTCCGTTGGACATTCGGGTTGAGAAACGGGCCTTCGATTGGGACTTGCTAGACAAGGCTACCCGCAACAGTTAGGAGACGAGGTCTCTGCACATATTAGATTTCGTGAGACGAGAATTAGAGAAGGATGGACAAGGCTTTTGAGCTCTGGGATTGATTGTCTGCTTGATTGGTGTTTGAGGCTTGGAGTCTAAGCTTGCTGATTTCTTGAAGTCCGGTAAGGATTGGGAGCGGAAGCCAACCACTGTTGGCGGTGTATTTGTGTTGAAGATGCCGCCTTTCAGAGGTAGCCCTGCAAGGTTGGCTGTGGAGTTGAATCCTGTTGATGATGCTGGTAGAGCGACAAAGAAAAGGGGTGTCCTGTTGAGGTCCTCCGATGAGCTGGCTGAGTACAAGAAGCTGATTGAGGATGAAAGGTTAACATCACTGCTGAAGAACTTGGATGCGTTAAGCCCGAAGCCTGAGAAGAAGGAAGAGCCGAAAGCCGACATTATCGAGATCTAATTGGCTCATGTCGCTTGTAGAACGCATGTCATCGAGGCATGTTGAGTCTCCTCTCATTTGGCCCGGCAGGGTCGAAGCTAGGCGTTACCAGCAGACTATAGCTGAGAAGGCCTGCGAAAAGAATACGCTCGTAGTCCTGCCGACGGCGCTTGGCAAGACGATTATCTCAGCATTGGCAGCAGCCCACTTCCTCTACAACCACAAGCAGAAGCGAATCTTGGTTATGGCGCCGACTAGGCCGCTTGTCCTACAGCACAAAGAAACCTACATGAAGATTCTGAAGCTCAAGGAGGATGATGCGGTCACGTTGACGGGCAAGACTCCTGCCCCCTACAGAAGACAGGTCTGGGATGGGGAGGCTCGAATCATCTTTGCGACCCCGCAGGTCGTCAAGAACGACCTCGCCGAGAACGCTCAGTTGACCCTGAAGGACTTCAGCCTACTGGTCTTCGATGAATGTCACAGAGCAAGAAAGGAATACGCCTACACAGACGTTGCAAGGAAGTATGTTGAGCAGTCAGCTTGGCCTATGCTTCTTGGGATGACAGCCAGCCCAGGCGCCGATAGAAAGAAGATCGAGGACATATGCCAAGCCCTCTTCATCGAACAGATAGAGTACCGGTCTGAAGAAGACGCTGATGTCGCTCCATACATTAACCCTGTTGAAGTTGAATGGAGACACGTAGACCTCCCTGAGGAGTATAGGGAACTCAGCAGAACAGTCAGGTCCATGCTGAACCATAGGCTGAGTTGGCTTAACAGGATAGGCGTAACCCACGGGAAACCAGAGTACGTGGGCAGACGAGATCTCCTCGAAGCAGGAGAGGAACTCAGATACCGACTCGAGGAGACGATCGAGGAGGAGAGAGGCCCAATCTTCAGCGCCATAGTCACACAATCCGCCTCCCTAACCCTCTTCCACTCCTTGGAGCTCCTAGAAACCCAAGGAATACCCACACTCCTATCCTTCCTCGGGAAGGTGGAGCAGGAATGCGAAGAGAAGAAGAGCTACAAGACCATAACCAGCGACCCACAATACGCCGAACTCAAAAGACTACTCGCGCAGCATCTGAAGCTCGAACATCCAAAAGTGCCACTTCTAGGCCGGATGGTTGAGAACCAGATCAAGCAGCATCCCAACTCGAAGATCCTCATCTTCACACAGTACCGTGATACCGCATCGCATCTAGTGGAACAACTCAAAGAGAACCGCAGCCTGATCGTTGAACGGTTTGTTGGTCAAGCCTCAAAGCAGAACGACCCGGGGCTAAGCCAAGACGAACAAGCTGAGATTCTGAGAAACTTTCGTGACGGAGACACAAACGCCCTGGTCGCAACATGCATAGCTGAGGAAGGCTTGGACATTCCAAGCGTAGACCTAGTCATATTCTATGAACCTATCCCCAGTGAGATCAGGTACATACAACGAAAAGGCAGAACGGGGAGGAAGACCGCTGGCAAAGCCATCATCCTAGCGGCGAACGATACCTTCGACATTGCCTACCTCTACGCAAGCAAACGTAGAGTCGAACGGATGAGGAAGATAACCTCAAGCCTCAACCATGAACTCACACCCTTGATGAGACACGGACTGAAACCGGAACCGAACCCTATGACCATGGACGAGCTAAGCGAACTTGAGAAGCACGCAACGGTCACCATCATCGAACCGCAGCTCATCAGACCTGAAGAGGAGAAGGTCAAAGAGTTCCTGAGAGAAGTTGAGAAGGCATCCAGAATCCTATGGAAGAAGACCATGAAAGCAGGAAGCAATGGTCTCCCAATCGAGGACCTAGTAGAAAGCGCCGTCGAAGAAGGAATAACGCCCGCCACAGCTAAGGCCGCAATAGAAAGACTCGAAGAGATAGGCCAGGTTGGAAAGGTTGGGTGGGATAGGATAGTGGCAACTTTAAGCGTTCATACGCGTCCGACCTCCGCCAAGCCTGAACGAGACGTGTATGAGCTCACGGTGGAGAAGATCTATCCAGGAAGCGCCGTTGTTTTGATAAACGATAAGTGGAGGGCCAGATTGGCGCATGAAGACTTCGAGGGCCCACCCAGCTTAGTCAAGAAGAACAGCAAGTTCAAGGCGAGAGGCATATTGTATCACGATCAGGGCACCTTATGCTTCAGAGTCCAAGAGGTCACACAGATCCTGTCGTAGAACTGATCAGGACGAGACGTTACTGAATCATGCGGACAAGATGGCCCGCACTACTAGAACCGCACAAGAAGAAACTACTTCCGATCCGCCCCACAGAAAACTATGCGACGGAAGGCCAACTCGTACTTCGCTCTCTGTTCGTCTGAGTACAGCTCATCATACCCGTCGGCTTCAGCGTCATAGCGAAGCCTCAGCTCCCTCTTCTCTTTCCAGCTCATGCTATCCTGCAAGACCAGACCCTTTTGCGGCCTCTAATTTTTCTTTGGACCAAGTCAACGTCCGCTCTGGAATTCATGTTCGGCCTTTCGCTCACAAATGATCTATCCTTCAGGTCTGCTGCATTCGAGCCGTAAACTCAGATGTTTCACGTAACACATTATCAAGCAATTCAGGTCTTGGCGACTGCCCCGTTGTTCTAGAGACTGTCTGAATCGATTCAGATTTTTGAACAGTTCTTCTTGTGTAATCTATATTCTGGTTCTTAGACTATATTGTTTTGTCGGGGCCGCTATGGAAGCAAGGAAGGTCCAGAGGGTCGGATATTCTACCCTAACCGTCTCCCTGCCTAGTGTATGGGTTGGGGATGTGAAGCTGAAGGCTGGCGACATTGTCTCGATCAAGCGCGAAGACGACGGTTCGCTGAAGCTTATCCCCGGCACGGAGCGCAAGCGCGAGGAGGTCAAGAACGTTGTAGTCAACGCGGACATGTGTAATTCGCCCAACCTTCTTACTCGAATAATAACAGGGAACTACATTCTCGGCCACGACACGATCCAGGTCCTCGCCAAAGACGAGCTGAGAAAGGTTCACCTTGAAGAGATTCGGGCGACGACAAAGCGTCTGACTGGTTTCAGTATTGTTGAGCAGACTCTCAAGCAGATAACCCTGCAGAGCTTCATTGACGCGACCAGGTTTCCAATCTATGGCCTGATGCGCAGATTGCACGTCATAATCTCATCAATGCTGGATGCCTCGATCAGGGCTTTGGTGGAGAGGAGGGCTGAACCTGCAGCGGAAGTTCCCCACATGGAGGAAGAGTCGGATAGAATCTACTGGCTCATAGTCAGGCAGTTGCTACTGGCACTACGAGATCGAAGCACGGCCTCTAAGATGGGCATAGAATCCTCCCTGCACATCGTGGGCAACAGGGTGGTCGCCAAGACCCTGGAAGAGATGGGGGACTCCGCAGAGAATATTGCAAACGAAGTCTTGGCCTTGAAGGATCGAGAGGTGGCCAGTGAAACCATGCTGAATGATATTGCCAAGTTCTCCACTCAGGTAGGAAAGATCTCTGAGCAGAGCTTCAAGGCATTCCTCACTGGCCACATCAAACTCGCCAATGAAGCAGTGGAAATGGTTGAAACCGCGGAGAACGATGAGCAAAGGTTAACCCAGAAAGTCTTGACGCACGTAAAGGATACGACTGTCGCCGCGAGCCTTCGAATCATAATCCGGAACCTAAGTCAAATCGCCAAATACTGCAGAACCATCGGCGAAGTCACTATCAACCGCATCATGGAGAACCCCTCAGAAATCTGCGAATACATCCTAGCATAACCATGTTCAATTTTAAGCACGTGAATTAGCCAAGCAAGGCTTGCACTTCAGCTGTGGAGCGACGAAAGGTGAGGGAGGGAACTCTTGTACATCTTTCCGGGACCTAGGAATAGCTTGACGACGTGGGATAGACCCTCTTCTCCGAGGGATCGAGCATCCCCCCAGAGACAAACTTGGCCTTAGATTCTCTGCAGTGGTTTCTCGCCTATGTGATAGACGATCTCGACAGGGCAGTGTAGAGCCTGTTCCATCTTGGTCTTCCAGTCCGTGTTTAAGCCGATCAATGCGTATATGCCAGTGACTTCGGCTTTAGCTTTTTGAACGATTCTAGCTAGCGCCATCTGGGTTTCGCCTTTGTCGACGACATCGTCCACGATCAGAACGCAATCGCCTCTCTTGAGAGCGTCTCTGGGAACGTAGAGGCTGATAACCATCGCACTCTTGTCGGGAACATAGACCTCCTCAATGAACTCTCGAACACCTACCTCCCTGGTTTTCTTTGCTATAACGAGCTTCACGCCTAGCCTATGCGCGAGGAGAACGGCTAGTGGAATTCCGTCCACGGCGGGTGAAAGTATTTTCGTAATCCGTGCCCCCGCGAATCTGTTCACCGCATGCTGAACCGCACGTTCGAGGAGGAGCGTATCAGAAATTAGCCTCGTATTGTCGAAATATCCTGAATCATCGAAGCGCATTCTCAGCCGGATTTCCGCTTCGAGTGGCATTATCTTCTGCAAGGTTTTGTTGATGTCGAGCGCTCGATCCATTGTTGGCAGTACATGGCCCTTGACGTACCTGCTCAGAACGGTATCTGGCAACCCGATGATCTGGGAAAGTTCTCTGTAGGTATAATAATTCTTAGCGAGATTGAGCAGCTCAATAGTCATCAGCTTATACTTCAGATCAGATATACGAGAATCTCCGCCCAAGACAATGCCCCCTTCGTTAGAGCCGCGAACTAGTGACTCCTTAGTTATGCGTCTTCTAGCAAGAATCACAGCAAAGCTGAAGTGAAAACGGTGCAAAGGAAGCTTTCCGAGCAGGGATATGCTATAACTCGAGGGTACCGCACCCGCGAATGCGGCACTCAGCGACTAAAAAACATAGGCAGGTTCCTACGGGCAGCAGGGTTTCAGTGGAAGAGCTTCGCGGGCTCTAATTTACCTACTTCAACTTCCTCGTTGCCGATGGAAATTCTTGGTTCTTTGGTTACTTTTTCTTCTTTGCTTTCTTCTTCGCTTTAGGCACAGAAATCACGCGTAGATCTTCGCCATTACAGGTTTAACACTTCCGACCGCCACGAAGCGGTCACTTGGCCTAGGCTACCGGGGTACGTACTGCGACCCTTTCTCTTCTAAGCCTCTTCGAGAATTTCTGGTACCATGCGTCGTCTTCGGGGGCGATGCTAGGACCAACTCGTTCCATCGCTTGATCAAAGTCTCGGCTTGAGACCTCTATTGCATCTACGTCTTCTCGTAAAGCGTTCATGGCCGCTTCTCTGCAGATTGCTTCAATGTCTGCGCCTGAATAGCCTTGTGATCTCCTTGCGAGTTCGTCCAATAACACATCTTTAGAGAGGGGCATTGAGCCTGCATGAATTTTGAAGATCTCTTTGAGTGACTCGAAGTCTGGCGAGGGAACGTA
>Ga0326727_10022336_pt1 | contig 12245 bp, 13 predicted proteins | sample MB2enrmetagenome_FD_207643 | JGI IMG/M metagenome (GOLD analysis project Ga0326727, IMG submission 207643) | Lab enriched peat soil microbial communities from McLean, Ithaca, NY, United States - MB29MY | ecosystem: Environmental > Terrestrial > Soil > Wetlands > Peat | place: USA: New York... | reverse complement strand
TTTCAATGGCAAACAAGATCAACGCCGGTGCTGTCAGCTTGGCGTTCTTGCAGCATGGTCAAACCGGCCCTAAAACCAAGAAACCCGATCCATTGTCAATTTTATGCACTATCCAAGCGCCATTCCGCCCAACCCCTTTGCGGCAATAATCTTGTTGGAATTGCGTGATTTTTTCTTACAGTGGCAGGAAGGGGATTAAGATTAAGATTCAGATTAAGATTAAGATTAGGATTAGGATTTGGAGCGGGACCGGGATGGCAGGGCGGGCACTCCGTTGCCGGTCGCGGCGCGCACGGAGTGCGCGCCCTACCTCAAGGTCAGCTATTATGGCCGGTTAAGGCTCGACGGAGTCTTACCCTGCGAATTAGATAAAGATGAAATGTATTGTCACAGCGGGGCCGACTTACGAGGAACTGGATGAGGTGCGGAGATTGACCAATTTCTCCACCGGCACGCTCGGCACCGGCCTGGCCGATTATCTGGCCGGCCTGGGGCACGAGGTGGAGTTGCTGGCCGGCTATTATTCCACATGCCATCCGGCGGTCAAGGCGCAGCGCCAGCAGACTTTCACCACCGCGGCGGATTTACGCCGGCGTCTGGCCGCGCTGGCCGCGCCCGGCATCGGCGCGGTGTTTCACGTGGCGGCAGTAAGCGATTTCACTTTCGGCAAGATATGGGAGCGCGCGCCGGGGGGGGAACTGCGCGAAATCAGGTCGCCGAAAATTCCGACGCGCGCGGAAGGTCTGCTGGCGGAGTTGCAAGCGACTCCGAAGATCATTCGGGAATTGCGCGGTTGGTTTCCGATGGCATTCCTGGCGGGTTGGAAATACGAGTTGCAACCGGCAGGCCGGGAGGAGGCCGTGGCGCGCGGCAGGGACCAAATAAGGGAAAACCAAACCGACGCCTGCGTCCTCAATGGCCGGGGCTTCTTTGATGAGGGATTTGGCCTGCTCCACAAAGACATGACGCTGATCCGGTGCCTTGACAAGGACGCCTTGTTCGCCGCGCTGGCCGCCGCGATCAACCGCCCGCCATCCACTCCGGCAGGGCGAGACTCCGTCGAGCCGTAGCTCGATTTCACGGGGAAAAGTGCTGTTGGGCGCCACGGCCCGCCAGGAGGGTTCCAATTGAGAATTGGTCATTGAGAATTTGTCATTGGTAATTCAGCCGTCCGAGAAGTGGGTTTCGATGGCCAATTATCAATCCCGTCCGGCCTTGTTTGGAAAGCAAAATCAGAGGTTGTTGTTGCGCCGAACCTAAAACTCAAAATCTTCCACGCGGCGCATGCCCAACCGGTAGGGCAGCCAGCCCACCACCATTGAGAGGACGGCGAAGCCGGCCCAGCTTCCGAGCACCCAGGCGACGGAATTCGCCCCGTGCCAGCCCCATGGGGAACCCATGGCCAGCAGCGCGACGGAGGCGACGATGTAAAGAAAGCTGGCCAGCAAACAAAGCGTGCCGCCGAAGCCGCTGACGATCTTGGCGGGGTTTTCCTCGCGGAAATTGGGAAAGAGCGCGCCCAGTCCAATCGCCAGACCGGTGAGGCTGAAGGTCATCGCGCCAATGATCAGACCCAGATAGAGGGTGTGGCCGAGCGGGATGCGCAACAGGCTGCAGGAGAGCAGGATCAGACCGACGCTGACAAACAAGGCGGCACAGTTGGCCAGCCAGAACTTTATCCGCAAGACCTGCGGCAGGCCCAGGGGCGACAGGCCGATGATCCAGAGCCGTTTGCCTTCCAGAGAGAATTGCGGAAAAACAAAGCGCGTGGTCAGCGTGGCCAGATTCAGCGCGCAGGCGCCCAGGTTCAAATAACAAACCAGATGCGCCCAGAAAGGATTGGCGTATTGCTCGGAAAAATGGCGCAGGTTGAGGATATAGACACCGAGCAAACCGAGCAGCACCAGCGTCTGGCCCCATTGCGTCGTGTCTCGCCAAAACATGCGGGCATCCTTGACCAGCACGGCCAGCGTGCCGCCCGGTGGATGGAAAAGGAAGCGGAAGACCCTTTCCACCGCGCCGACGCGATAATCGAACGGGCCATTGCGCCGGCGCCATTTCTGGAACCAGCCCCAGCGCAGGAAGATGCTGTCCCGGCTTTGCACGAGGGAGAAGCCGTCGGAGAAAATCTTCCCGGCGGAAACAAAGGAGAGGAAGCCGAAAAACAACACGTAGCTCAACAGAACCAGGAGAAAGAAAGCGGCCGAGGCCAGCGCGCCCTCGGCCCATTGCAACACGGTGGTGGAAAGCCAGAAGCTGGGCAGCCAGGGCCATTCGGCAAAGCGCGTGCGCGTCAGCAGCATGTCCAGATTGGACAAGACGCGGGTATCCGTCAGGTTGTCGGGCAGGTTTTGCGGACGCAGCCAGAAGAACAGCAGCGGGAGCAAGACCGCCAAGGCCAGGAGGGCCAGCACTTGAAAGGAGCGCCGGTCCAAAAATCGCGCCAGCGCCAGCGCCACCCACGCCCCCGCCACGCCGGGCAGCACGACGAACAACGCGATGGAGACGACCGTCATCGGATAATAATACCAGGGCACGCCGCGGGTCAGGCCGTAGGCCGCCAGCAGCGGGGCGATGAGAAACAGAAAAGCCCACGAAGCGAGCACGGTGGATTCGATGAACTTCCACTGGAAGACGACCCGGGCCGGGATGGGCAGGCTCAAGAGGTGCTGCGTTTCGCGGTTGCGGAAGAAATTGCCATAGCCGATGACCAGATTGCTGAAGAGCAGGAGCACCAGGAGAAAGGCGAAGAGCAGAAAGAACAGCCGCTCCAGCAGCAACGCCCCCAGGGCGGGAAAACTGTTGACAAACTTGAACCCGCGCGAGAAGAGCAGAAAAGACAGGGCCTGATAGCCGATGACGAACAACAACACCGCCAGGGCCATGACCCCCGAAGTTTTATGAACCGATTTCAGGCGCCGCCAGGAGTGGACCAGATTGACGCGCACCAGCAGAAGCAACAAGGCCCCCAGTTTAGGCACATTCCACCTCGATGCAGGTGAACAAGGCCGGCTTCTTGAGTCTCCTCCGCACCTCCTCCGCGCTCGCCGTCTCAAGGAACCCTTCCAGCGCCTCTTTCAGGTTGGCCAGCGCCTCTTCGACGGTTCCACCCTGGCTCGCAATATCCAACTCAGGGCAGAGCGATACGTAGCCGTCTGCCTCGGGATTCAGCACGGCGCTTAATGTCATTGTCTTCATAATGCAGCCTTTTCTCAGAATTCACGCCAGCACTCTACCCTTCCCACAGCCAACTTCAACGCCAACCAATTGAAATGCACTTAGGCATTTCCCGCAATCTGGTTTGTCAAGGCATGGGCGCAAACCACCTTGACGGCTTCGGGCAGTGAAACCCGGTCGGTGTTGATGACAAAATGGTAGAGCAACGGATCGGAGATGTCCTTGCCATAGTATCGTTTCAGGTAGCGCCGGCGGCCGCCTTCCTCGCGTTTGATCCAGCGGAGCGCGGCTTTCCGGTCAAGATGTTCGAATTGCATGGCATGAGCGACGCGGCTTTCCAGCGAGGCGACCAGCCGGATGTGGAGCATTCCCGGCAGGCGGGCGGTGATGACGCTGGCGCCCCGGCCAATAAGGATGGCATGGCCCAATTCGGCCAGCCGCAAAATGGTCTCCGCCGTGCGGCGCACCAGCGTTTCGGTGGGCGGATGGAGGCTGAACAAATCCTCGATGATGTCGTGAAGCTGGCCGACGCGGTCCTCGGGCATGAACGACGCCAGGCGGGCGGGCAACTGATGATCCCGCAGGACCGCTTCCACCAAATCCCGGTGGAAAACCGTCCAAGGCCGGTCGCCTTTGGGCAGCACGCCCTGGAGGCAGACGGCCAGTTCATCGGCGAAAAGAAAGCCCCGGCAACCCGCTTGGCGGGAGATGGTGACGCCGCGGAGGCCGCCCTCCTCCTCGCAGCGGGCGGCCGGTCCGGCCGGTTTCAGTTGAGTGTTGATGAAAGTGAAACAGCGGTCGAAACCGGAAGCGCTGCTCATAGGCCTCCTTTTGCCTTTGGCCCGGGCATTTTGCCACCGGTTGATTTGCGGCGGGGCGGGGCGGGGCGGCGCGGAACGCGGGGCAGGGCCTGCGCCGGCGGTTTGATGGAGGAGCGCAGTGACTGCTCGGCCCGCAGCCAGAATTCCACATCCTGGCCGGCGGGCCTGCCATTTTTCTCCCACAATTGATACGCCAGCAAGGCGATGTCGTCATTAGTTGGGTGTTGCGGATGTTCAGTTTCTTGCATAACTGGTTTCCTTTCGTTCATCTGGCGGCTCTGCTTTCTGTTGCATCGGCTGCTTCCTTTTGCATGGTTGCCCCGTCAAATAAATCTACCACCCTTCCGGGAAAAATGGCAACAGGATTCAAGGGCTGAATTTTGGAGTTTCAATTTGCTGTTGCGCCGGGCAGGATAAGCCGCGACCATTTGATTTATGAAATCATCAAAACCAAACACGGCCAATGCCCGCGTCCTCCAATGGGTGGATGAAATGACCAAATTGTGCCAGCCGGACCAGGTGTTCTGGTGCGACGGCTCCGCCGCGGAGAAGGAAGCGTTGACAGCCGAGGCGGTGGCGCAAGGGGTCTTGATCAAACTTAACCAGCAAAAACTGCCCGGCTGCTATTACCACCGCTCCGATCCCCGGGACGTGTCGCGCAGCGAGGACCGCACGTTCATTTGCGCGGAGACGGTGGACGAGGCCGGCCCGACCAATAACTGGGTGGCGCCGGCGGAGATGTACCGCAAACTCAAAGCTCTGTGCGCCGGGGGCATGAAGGGCCGAACGATGTTCGTGGTTCCCTACCTGATGGGGCCGCCCGGCTCGCCGTTGAGCAAGGTGGGGATTGAATTGACAGATTCCATTTACGTGGTGTTGAGCATGAGAATCGTCACGCGCATGGGGCAGGCGGCTTACGATCATCTGGGGGCGGGCGAGGATTTCAACCGCGGGCTGCATTGCATGTTGGACCTGGATCCGCAAAACCGCTACATCGCGCATTTCCCGCGCGACAACGCCATCATCTCGACGGCGTCCAACTACGGCGGCAATGTGCTGCTGGGCAAGAAATGTCTGGCCTTGCGCATCGGGTCGTGCCTGGCGCAGAAGGAGGGCTGGCTGGCCGAGCACATGCTCATCCTCGGCGCGGTATCGCCGGACGGTGAAAAAACCTACGTGACGGGGGCTTTTCCGAGCGCATGCGGCAAGACCAATTTTGCCATGCTGGTTCCTCCGCCGCATTTCGCCGGATGGAAGATTCAGACCATTGGCGACGATATTGCATGGATGAAACCCGGCCCCGATGGCCGCCTCTACGCGATCAATCCCGAAAACGGTTATTTTGGCGTGGCGCCGGGAACCAACACTGAATCGAACCCAAACGCCATGGCCACCATTTCCCACGACACGATTTATACCAATGTGGCCTTGACGCCGGATCTGGATGTCTGGTGGGAAGGCAAGACCAAGGAGCCGCCGCCGCAATTGACCGATTGGAAGGGCCAGGCGTGGACGCCGCAAAGCAAGACGCCGGCGGCCAACCCGAACAGCCGTTTTGCCGCGCCCTTGACCAACAATCCCGCGCTGGCCCCGGAGGCGAACGACCCCAACGGCGTGCCGATCAGCGCGATTGTCTTCGGTTGCCGCCGCGCCACCACCATGCCGCTGGTCTATCAGGCCTTCAACTGGATTCACGGTGTCTTTATTGGCGCGACTTTGAGTTCCGAAACCACCGCCGCCGCCACCGGGACCGTGGGCCAGGTCCGCCGCGATCCGATGGCCATGCTGCCCTTCTGCGGCTACAACATGGGCCATTATTTCCGCCACTGGCTCAGGATGCGCAAAAAGCTTTCTGATCCGCCGCGGATTTTTCACGTCAATTGGTTCCGGCGCGATGAATGCGGCAAGTTCCTTTGGCCCGGATTTGGCGAGAACATGAGGGTCTTGAAGTGGATCGTGGACCGGTGTCATGGCCGCGCCGACGCGCGCGAAGCCGCCCTGGGATGGGTGCCCGGCCCGCGCGACTTCGACCTCGGCGGCATGGAGCATTTCGACTCCGCCCGGCTGGCCAAAGCGCAGGAGATCAATGTGGAGGAATGGCGCCGCGAATCGCTGGCCCAGGACGATCTGGCCTTCAAGCTTCACTCCGACATTCCCAAGGAACTGGCCTACCAGCGCGAACTGCTGGTGGCGCGGCTGTGAGTCCCGAATCATTAGCATGCGGTTGATCTGCCGCGCGCAAGAAACAGCAACAGGCCGATGACGATCCTCGAGGTCATCCAGCGCAGCACGGAATTTTTGGCAAAAAAGGAGGTGCCGTCGCCGCGACTGCAGGTGGAGCATTTGCTGGCCCACGCGCTGCAGATGCCGCGGATGAAGCTTTATTTGAATTTCGAGCGCGAGCTGACGCCGCCACAGTTGGAGACCTTGCGCGCCATGGTGCGGCGCCGCGGCCGGCGCGAACCGCTCCAGCACATCACCGGGTCGGCGGCGTTCTGCGGCCTGGAAATTTGCGTCAATAAGAATGTTCTCGCGCCCCGGCCGGAAACCGAATTGCTGGCCGAGCGGGCGTGGAAATTCCTGCGGGATTGCGCCGCGCGCAGCGCCGCGCCGGCCGGTCTGGACCTGGGCACGGGCAGCGGCTGTCTGGCGGTGGCGCTGGCGGTCCATGCGCCCGGGACGGCCATCCACGCCAGCGATGCCTGCGGTGACGCGCTGGCCGTGGCCCGCCAGAACGCGGCGCGGCACGGCGTGCGCGTCGAGTTTTATCAGGGCGACCTTTTCGCGGCGGTGCCGCCGGCGGCGCGTTTTCATCTCATTGTGTCGAATCCGCCCTACATTCCGACGGAGCGGATCCAGGAACTGGAGCCGGAGGTGCGCGATTACGAGCCGCGCCGGGCGCTGGACGGCGGAGCGGATGGGCTGGATTTTTACCGGCGGATCGCGGCGGAAGCGGGCGGATTCCTGGAACCCGAGGGCCGTCTCATGCTGGAGTTGGACGAGGACGGGGCCGGAGCGGCGGCGGAACTTTTCCGGCGGCAGAACTGGGTTGTGGAGGCGATTGAACCGGATTACAGTCAAAAACCGAGGATTTTGGTCGCGCGTGCCAATCTTTAGCGACATGATTTAGGACTCCCCGAAAGGGTGAGTCAGTTTGTGGCGGAAGAAGCCGTCGGCGGGACGCCGACGGCGGCGGTCGAGACGACCGCGCTCCCCAAGAAATCGCCAACGATTGGGAATTGCTGATTATTATGGACAGTTTTGTCATCAAAGGCGGAGTGCCGTTGCGGGGCGAGGTGGAGATCAGCGGGGCGAAGAACGCCGTGCTGCCCATCATGGCGGCGACGTTGCTCACGGAAGAGCCGTGCGTCATCCGGCGCGTGCCGAAATTGAGCGACGTGGAGTTCATGGGCGAAATCCTCGCGTCGTTGGGCGCGGAAGTCAAAAGGGATGGAAGCACGCTGACCGTGCGGGCGGAGCGGGCCAGGGGCGTGGGCGACTATGAATTGATCCGCAAAATGCGCGGCTCGGTTTGCATCCTTGGCCCGCTGCTGGGGCGGTGCGGCCACGCGGTGGTGTCCTTGCCGGGAGGATGCGTGATTGGGGCGCGCCCGATTGACCTCCATTTGAAGGGCCTGGAGGCGCTGGGCGCAAAAATCAAAATTGAGGCCGGTTATGTCCACGCCCGGGTCAAGGCCTTGAAGGGGGCCGAGTTGTTTTTGGGCGGGCGGTGCGGCCCGACGGTGCTGGGGACGGCCAACGTGATGATGGCCGCGGCGCTGGCGGACGGGGTGACGGTGATTGACAGCGCGGCCTGCGAGCCGGAGGTGGTTGATCTGGCGGTTTTCCTCAACCGCATGGGGGCAAAAATCGCCGGGGCGGGCAGCCCGACGATCCGGATCACCGGCGTGAAACATCTTCACGGGGCGGAACACGAGGTCATCCCCGACCGCATCGAAGCGGCCACGTTTGCGGTGGCGGCGGCGGCCAGCCGCGGGGAGGTTACGATCCGGGGCGCGCGCGCCGATCAGATGCAGGCGGTGCTGGACAAGTTGCGCGAGGCCGGCGTCACGGTGGAGCGCAGCGGGCCGGCCTTGCGCATTTCGCGGCGGGGGCGGCTGAAGCCGGTGGACATCACCACGCTGCCTTACGCCGGATTCCCGACCGACATGCAGGCGCAAATGATGGTTTTGATGACGCTGACTCCGGGGATCAGCATCATAACCGAGCGCATTTTCGAGTCGCGCTTTATGCACGTCAGCGAATTGGCGCGGCTGGGGGCGGACATCGCCATCGAAGGGCCGAGCGCGATTGTCAAAGGGGGCAAGCCGTTGAGCGGGGCGCAGGTGATGGCGAGCGATCTGCGGGCCTCGGCCGCGCTGATCATCGCCGGCCTGGCGGCCCGCGGCGCCACCCAGGTCAACCGCGTGTATCATATTGACAGGGGGTACGAGAGAATTGACGAAAAACTGCGCCGGCTGGGGGCGCGCATTGAACGAGTGGAAGGCGCATAAAATCTCTCCTTGGAGTTAATTATTTATTCCCTGGATGAGGTTTTCCCTGGCTCCACATGGACCAGCACGTCGTTGACCGACGGCATCGCCTCGCGCACCCGGCTCTTGACCTGATGGGCGATATCGTGGCCTTCCCGCACCGTCATTTGCGGGTCCACCTCGATGTGCATGTCCACCCGGTATTCAAAGCCGGTCTTGCGCGCGTGGCATTTTTCAACCGCTTGCACCCCGCGAACCTCCGCCGCCGTGGCGCGAATTTGCGCCAGCAGAGCGCCACCCGGCGCCGCGTCCATCAATTCATCCAGGGCCGGACGGAGCAGCAGCCAGCCGTTCCACCCGATGATGACCGCCGCGAAGAGCGCCGCCGCGTCGTCGGCATAGGCGAAACGCCGCCCGCCCAGGAGGCAGGCGCTAATCCCGATGGCCGCCGCCAGCGAAGTGATGGCATCGGACCGATGATGCCAGGCGTCCGCCTGCACCGCGGCGCTCTCCGCCAGCCTGGCTTGACGAGAGGCGTAACGAAACACCAGTTCTTTCACCACCACCACCCCGATCAAGACGTAAAGCGTGAAAGCCCGCGGCGGTTGGCGCGGCTGGGTCAGTTGCCGGCCCGCCTGGATGGCGATGCCGATGGCCACCAGCAACAATATGGTTGACGCAACCGCCGCCGCGATGGCTTCGGCCTTGCCGTGCCCGTAGGGATGGTCCCGGTCCGGCGGTTCCGCCGCCAGCACCACCGCCCGCCAGACAACAATGGAACTGAAGATGTCCGCCAGCGATTCCATCGCGTCGGCGATGAGCGCGTGCGAATTGCCGAGAATACCCCCCGCCAACTTGCCCGCCACCAAAACGACATTGACGCCCATCCCCAAAAAGGTGGCGCGCAGGCCGCGTTCTGTCCGTTCGGTTGGCACAACTTCAGATCATGTGGCAGAACATGGCGTCGCGCAATTTCGGCTCGAACCAGGTGCTTTTCGGCGGCATCAATCCGCCCGTGTCGGCGATGCTCATCAGGTCCCTCACGCTGGTCGGGAACATGGAAAAGGCGCAGGCGTGCCCGCCGCTGTTGACCAGCTTTTCCAACTCCTCCGTCCCCCGGATGCCCCCCACGAAATTCACCCGTCCGCTGGTGCGCGGATCGTCAATGCCGAAAACCGGCCCCAGCGCGTGCTTCTGCAACAACGTCACATCCAGCCTTTCCACCGGGTCTTTCGCCGCGCAAAGTTCCGCCTGGAAACGCAGCCCGCGCCAGCGCTTTTCCAGATACAACGCCAGTTCATGCTTGGCTTGCGGCTGCGCCGGGCCGTCCTTTCGGACCTCAAAAACCCCTTCCAGTTTGCGCAGCAGATCCTCCGCGCTCAGGCCGTTCAAATCCTTCAACACGCGGTTGTAGGGCAGGATGCGCAGTTGATTGTCCGGAAAAATCACGCTCAGGAAAAATCCGCTCTCCCCTGCCCCTTGCCGCGCCCGGAACACCCGCGCCGCTGCCGCGCTCCGGTGATGTCCGTCGGCGATGTAAAGAAACGGCATCTTCTTGAACAGGTTCCGAACCTGCGAAATGTGTTTCCCGTCCCGCAAGGTCCACGACGTGTGGCGGACGCCGTCCCGTGCCGTGAAATCCGTGTCCGGCGGTTCCGTGACTTGCCGCGCCACCAGCTCGTCCATCGCCGGCACGGCGCGATAAACCAGAAAAACCGGGCCGGTTTGGCAATCCAGGGCCTCGATGTGGCGGGCGCGGTCATCCACCTTGTCCGGGCGCGTCAACTCATGCTGCTTGATCACCCCGCTGAGATAATCCTCGCAACTGGCCGCCGCCACCAGGCCCGTCTGCGAATGCTGGCCCATGATTTGGCGGTAAAGATAGAAACAGGGCCGGCCCTCCTCCTGCAGCGCCCCCTCGCTGATCAACCGGTCAAAATTCTCCCGCCCCTTGCGGTACACCTCCGCGCCGTGGACATCCACCCCGGGGGGCAGATCAATTTCCGGCTTGCTCACATGCAGAAAACTCAACAGATTTCCCTCCGCCATCGTCCGGGCCTCCTCCGATGACATCACATCATAAGGCAACTCACAAATTCTGTCCGCCAATTCCGGGCGGGGCCGCAAGGCGGCGAAAGGTTTTATTACAGCCATAGAATGCCGACAACTGAACACCAAAAACAACAAACTGGCAAGCCGCGGAGCATATCGCTTTGATCTCCTTTTTTGACTGGATTAAGTTTTCTGCAATCCGTAGTGAAGGTTTATGGAATTGACCATCGGGGGGGAGTATGACATAGCGGCTAAGTTTTGTCTAAAGAAATACTCAAGTGTTTGGGGGCGATGAGGTGAGGAGCGCAAATGACATGCCGGGATCGGTGTGATTTCGTTTGGGAACTTGCCGCTGGCGGCTGAATCAAGTACAATTGCCGGGATGGATGAGACAAACCAGCCATTGTGTGACGCCGCTGTCCGCCAGCGCCGGCTCGAGCTGGCGAGGAAGGCGTTTCGGGAGTTCTACGCGCAATGCTTCTGGTCATACCGCGAAGACGCCGAGATCACGGAGGATAAAATCGCGTTCGTCATCCGGGGCCTTCGCGAACACGGGGGACTGGCGGGCTACCAGGTCGCGGCCGAGTTATGCCATTAGGAACCTTCGAGCGGGAAGTGCTGCGGCTGCTGGCCGCGAATCGGAATCCGGACAGCTACGTGGCCGGGGCGACGGTCCTGAATCAGGACCCCGCGTCACCGCGCACGTCCAGGGACGTGGACGTGTTTCACGACACCATCGAGAGCCTTGGCCAGTCCGCAGATCGCGACATCGCGACACTGAAGGCAAGCGGTTTTGAAGTCATTGAGGCGGGCCGGCGGCATGACACGTTTTGCCGCGCTGTGGTCCGCCGCGGAGGGATGCAGACCAAGATCGAATGGGTCTTCGACAGCGCGTTTCGCTTTTTCCCGGTCGAGCCGGACGCGGAGCTGGGCTGGCGATTGAATTTCTGGGACGTTGCGGTGAACAAGGTTCTGTCCCTGGCGGGGCGGTCCGAGGTCCGGGACTGGGTTGACGTGCTGCACCTGCACGGGCGGCATCTTCATCTGGGCGCGCTGGCCTGGGCCGGGACGGGCAAAGATCCCGGCCTCTCGCCGGAAGCCATCATCCGCTGGGGGGGACGGCAAGCGGTGTATCGGCCGGAGGATCTGGCCGATCTGACCCTCTCGGAGCCGGTTACCCTGCCGCAACTTAAAGAACAATGGCTGAAAGCCGCCTCCGCAGCTCTGGAACTGATTGCCAGGCTCCCGCCCGGCGAAGTGGGTTGCCTCTATCTGGATCGCTCCGGCAAACCGGTCTGTCCCGATCCCACGACCGCAGAGTTCACGAAACTCACGCGTCACGTTGGCAGCATCAAAGGAGCCTGGCCGCAGATCGTCGAAGAGTGAAACGATACGTTTTCAACACTTTCTCGACTTAGGGGTCAACCACGTCGGTCCCAATTGCAACAAGAGAGACATTGTCGTCCTTCACGGACAGCTCGATCTGCCGCGAAATACCAAAGCGCATGTCATAATCCAGTAAACGATACTTTCCTGGTTCAAGGGCAATGCGTATTTTCGTGCGTGCGGCGCTAACCTAACTTCCTCCTTCAATTGACGTAAACCCTTGAAGAATCGAGGTTTTGCCCTTTTTATGTAGCAAGTAATATATGCAAAATACCCCTTGACACGCTTGAGACGCTCTGCCATGTTGTAGCCAGTG
>Ga0326727_10022334_pt1 | contig 12245 bp, 9 predicted proteins | sample MB2enrmetagenome_FD_207643 | JGI IMG/M metagenome (GOLD analysis project Ga0326727, IMG submission 207643) | Lab enriched peat soil microbial communities from McLean, Ithaca, NY, United States - MB29MY | ecosystem: Environmental > Terrestrial > Soil > Wetlands > Peat | place: USA: New York... | reverse complement strand
CGTGCGGGGCGCGATCCGCCATTCCCATGGCATCGACCGCCGACAGCACGCACGACTCGAGGCCCAACTGCCAGCCAATGCCGGTGTAGCTCCAATGGTTGCAGAGCGTGACACAGATGCCCTGGCTACTTCCCGCTGCGCTCCCTGTCGCTTTGGCGAGAATCCTCGCCGCGGGGAAGAAAAGGGCCGCCCCCGCCCCGGTCTTGAGACTTGCCCCTAGAAAACGCCTGCGCGAAATGCTCTTTCCCATGACAGTGACTCCTGCGAAACATCGGACTTTTTCCTGGCCTCAAACGAAGATACAACACCGGGGGTACGGCGCGGCAGAGCCGCAATTCAACATTCCAGATTCCAGATTCAAGAATCGTAGCCCGACGGAGATTACCAGGCAAGCAGAGGATTGCATCCTTCGCTTGGCGCAGGATGACATGTCATTCTGCGCCAAGCGAAGAATCTGCATTTGATTGCGGCTTTGCCGCGCTGTGCACTCTGTGGTGAATCTGCCTTTTGCCTGCGAATCGGCGGCGAGCGTCTAATCCGGCCCCCTGTCTCGGCGCGCCGTGAACGCGATGACGGAAAGACTCTTTCTTGAGTTCCTTTTGTTTTCCTGGGCGCGCGGTCGTTTTGGCGTCAATTGGCGCCGCCCCGGGGTCGCGACGACTGTGGTGCTTGCAACGCCGTTGCCGGCGGAGGTGCGTCCATCTTCGGCGCGAATCCGTTTCAGCGCCGCTGCCACTTCCTTTTTGCCGGGGAGCGAAATGATCTTGCCCTTGCAATTCTCGGCGCAACTGCGGCAGCCGGGGATGCAGTCAAAAGGGCGCGCCACAACAGGTTTGCCTGTGGCGGGGTCCCAATCGAAAACATTTGCGGGGCAAAAGTTAAGACATTCGAGATCGAGGAGGCACTCCTCGCACTTGAGGGTGGGAAACCAGGGAAAACGCTCTCTCTGACGGCCAGGCATTGACTCCTCATTCACTCCTAGCAGGGCTGGGAACCGGACCGGTCCCCCGGGCGAGGCGGTCAATGGGGCCTTTCTTTGACTAGGACGCGATCACGAAATCTTTCAGACAGCCGCTGAAGAATTTCGCTATTTACCGCACCGCGAATATCCACCGCCAGATAGTGGTCCTGCCCGAAGCCTGTCTTACAAAAGAGCTTCTGGAATAGGCTGAGTTGAGCTTCCTGGTCGCACGCCCCTACGATGACGAAGGTGTCGGGGTCGTCTTCCGCCGACCGGAGGACGTCCTCCATGAGCCTGTTGCCCCCCATCCCGCAAAGTTGCGGGTGCACGATAGCGTAATCCACATCGAGGTCGGATTCGATGTCGAAGGGAAGGGTATTCATGTCCGAGTTCTTGAAAGACGGGCACAAGCCCTTGCAGTTGCAAATGACCGCTTTGATTCGCATGGAGAAAAAGCCTGCCTCTGCCTCCACTCACAAGTAAGGGAGCATGTGTCAAATACGGAGTCAAGCCTGACCAGGCCTTGCTGGCTCCTCATGATCTGGGGAGCCCGAAACACTATCGCCTTTCAAATCAATCAACTTCTGCGCATCCGCCGCGAGCTCCGGGAAGAAGGGGCCAATTTCGCTGAGGAATCTGCCCAAAGGGTAGTTGAGAAAGGGCGCGCGCGAGAGCGAGTAACAGATTCTGTGCCCTTGCCTCTCGGCGCGAACCAGTTCCGCGGCACGCAAAATGGCGAGTTGCTGGGAAACCGTCGGTTGCGAGAGGCCTAAGACCACTTGCAGATCTCCAACGCATAGACTTTGGGTGCGCAAAATGTTGATAAGACGCACACGAGTGGCATCCGACAGGACCTTGAACAGATTAGTCAGTTCTTTCAAAGACAATACCACGTCTGTTGCGCAGCATATGAATTGCCATAAAACCGAGTCATTTGCCGCAGTATTCGAGTTGATGACTACAACCTTTCCCATTTATACTTCATTACTCCGTCCGCGACAGCTGGCGACTAACGCGTGTCGGGGCGGCCCTGGTGTCCGCCTTAGGGCACTGGGTTGCAGTGGGGGCGTGGGGCTCGAAAACGAGGTTGAACTCAAACTCGGCCGGGAGCATGTATCGCAATGACAGAGAAGTCAAGGCCCGCCAGCACAATTCGCACCGAAGAGGTATGCCGGCATTTTCAGATGGGTGACTCGGTTATCCGGGCGGTTGACGGAGTCTCGCTGGAAGTGAAAGGGGGGGAGTTCGTAGCGTTGCTGGGCAGTTCGGGCTCCGGAAAGTCGTCTTTGTTGAACTTGATAGCCGGACTTGATCGGCCCACCTCCGGTGCGGTTATCGTGAACGGAGAGAGTTTGGCTAAGATGTCGAGCGAAGAACTCTCCCGATACCGCAGGCACAGTGTGGGAATGGTCTTCCAAGCCTTTAACCTGGTGGGCACGATGACGGTGCTTGAAAACGTCGAGCTGCCCATGCGCTTTGCCGAAGCGGAGCGTGGTGACCGTTTGGCGCGAGCACATGAGGCCTTGCAACGCGTCGGCCTGGGCGGGCGCCTGAGTCATCGCCCGGGCCAACTCTCCGGCGGCGAACAGCAACGTGCGGCGCTGGCGCGTGCCTTGGCGAACCGCCCCGGCCTGCTTCTGGCCGACGAGCCTACAGGCAATCTCGATAGTCGCACAGGTAGCGAGATCCTGGACTTGCTTAGGGAGTGCAACCAGCAGCTTGGAATGACCCTGGTGATGGTGACCCACGAGCGCTCCCTGGCCGACCGCTACGCCCAGCGCCTGATCTTCTTGGCCGACGGCAAGGTGGTCGGGGAGCAGTCTGGGACCGGGGGCTGGGGACACAGCAGTTGACAACTGGCGCTGGGCGCAACCGAGGGAGTGCTCTCCGCAAACCGTTCTACGAGAAAGGGACCGGCAGTGAAGGCAAACGACTTGGTGGATTTGGCGGCACGCAACCTTCGAGAGTCCTCACTTCGCAATTCGCTCACTACCCTTGGCATCGGCGTGGGCGTGGCGTCCCTTGTCGCCATGCTCTCGCTGGGGATCGGCCTGCAACGGCTGGCCGACCGGCGGCTCGAGAGGTCTGGACTTTTTGACACTATTGTCGTCACCTCCGGCCGCAATCTGCGGGGTTTTGGCCGCGTTGGAGACCGTGAACGGATGCCTCCCGCGGAGAGCCGGCCTCTTGACGAAGCAGCTCGAATCGAAGTGACGCGCCTACCGAACGTTCTGGAAGCAATGCCAGACCTTCGCTTTGTCAGCGAAGCTCGCTACGACGGCAAACCGCACTTTGCCATGGTGGCCGGGCTCCCGCCCTCTGCTCGCGACAAAGAGGCGTTCGAGGGCATGCAGGGCAAGTTCTTCTCCTCAGATGCAGCCGACGAGGCCATCTTGCAAATCCAGTTCGCGGACGAACTCCTGGGCATACGTCCGAGGTACGGAGAACCGAGCTCAGCGCTGAATGGCCAGACGCAGTCGTTGATTGGAAAGGAACTGACTCTGCGCTATGCAGAGCGCTCCGTGGCGGCGGCCCCTGCCTCTTCGCCGGCTTCCTCTAAACCCCAATCGACAATAGGCGAGGGCCGCAACGGCGGTGTGTTTTCGGTCCTTGAGCGCGAAAAGAAATTACGTATCGTCGCGGTCACCGATCAGGACCCCGAGGGCATGCGCGGCATCTCGGGAGCGCGCGTTTTCGTCCCGCTTCAGATGCTGGAGAACCTCCACGTCCTGTTGCCCTCCGGTCTGCGCGGCGCCGAGACGGACTTTTCGAATTCGCCCGCTTATCCCAGCCTCAGCGTTCGCGTAAGAAGTCCGAGCCAAATCGAGTCAGTGCAGGATTCCATCCGCAAAATGGGATTCGATACCTTCTCCATTCTCGACGCCACGCGCGGGTTGCGGCGCTTCTTCGCCGTGCTTGACCTCTTCCTTGGCATTTTCGGCAGCCTCGCCTTGGCGGTGGCTGCGCTGGGCATCGTCAACACCTTGGTGATGGCCATCCTCGAGCGCCGTCGTGAGATCGGCATCATGAAGGCCGTCGGGGCCAGCGATGGGGATGTGAAGAAGCTCTTCCTTGCCGAGGCCGCCGTGATGGGCTTGGCCGGCGGAGCGCTGGGAGTGGCGCTAGGCTGGGTGATCGGCCGCGTCATCAACGTCGGCACGAACTTCTATCTGCGCCGCCAGAACCTGCCTCCCGAAAACCTCTGGGCGGTTCCGTGGTGGCTGGTGGGCGGAGCTATCGCCTTCGCCATCGTAATCAGCATGATTTCCGGACTCTATCCCGCCGCGCGAGCCGCCAAGCTGGATCCCGTGCAAGCGCTTCGCTACGAATAGCCAGCGGTCAACAAAAAGGAAGGCCTGGACCAGGTGGTCCAGGCCTTTTGCTGCTCAGGCGGTTTGCGGCGGACGAGCCGCCTTCTGTAGTTGCTGCCTAGGTTGTCAGACTAACTGTCGTTGTATGAGTCTTACCCCCGCCCGTGCCTGTTATCGTGATGGTGGAAGTACCGATGCCGGCGCGCCTCGACACCGTAATCGTCATTGTTGATTTCCCGGTACCTGGGGCCGGGATAGACGAGGGACTGAAGGTAACACTAACACTGGACGGCGCTCCGGTCGCCGACAACGCGATGGGTGAGCTGAAGCCACCGGAGGCCGTGGTAGTGATCGTGACACTGCTTGAACGTCCCCGGTTCACTGTGAGCGAGGTGGGTGAGGCGCTGATGGTGAAATCAGAACTGCCCGGCGCCGTCACCGTAAGAGATACAGTAGTGGTTTGAGTAACGCCCCCGCCCGTTCCAGTGACGGTAATCGTGTAAGTGCCGGGCGAGGTTGACGAGGCCACGGCCATGGTCATCGTTGACGTTCCCGATCCCGGAGCCGCGATGGAGGTGGGACTGAAACTCACGGTCACGCCGCTGGGTTGACCCGAGGGAGAGAGGCTGATCGCTGAGTTAAACCCTCCCGATATGGAGGTGGTGATTGTCGATGTCCCATTATTCCCCTGTAGAACGGAGACCGAACCGGGCGAGGCAGAGAGGCTGAAATTGGGCGACGAGGACGTTCCGGCAAGGGCATTGAGCAAGCCAGCCCCGTTGGGGCTGCCCCAACCCGTAACCAAATCGTACCCCGTTACCGCCGGATAGCCGTTGCTGCCGCTGGCGATATCGTGAAAATCGGTGCTATAGCTTGACCCAATGCCCAGCGGATAAATCAACGGATTAATAAATCCGAGCAGCGCATTGCTGTTGGCGAGAGCCTGTTCATTGACCAACGCCAGGTAGCCCGCCCAAAGTGGCGCCGCGAAACTGGTTCCGCCGTAGTCGTTTGCGGTGCAGGTGGTCTGGTCAGCGCAGACGTAATAGGTGAAGTTGGCGTTAGCCGCAACGTCCGGGCCGTTCCGGTAAGTGGTGGATCCCTCGTTGCTCGAGTTGATCACGCCCGTCAGCTTTTGCCAGGACGGAATTGCAATATGGTCGGGCGAAATCCCGCCGCCGCTGTCGGACCAAGCGGTTTCGGATTTCCAAGCGCCGCCCGCACTGGCGGTGGTTAAGTCCGTGCCGCCGACAGAGACGATATTAGCATCCTCCGCCGGGTAGGGGTAATTGGACGAACTCCACTTCTCACTGTCGCCCGCCGCCACAAAGAAGGTCTGACCCTTTGCCGCCATGTCTTCATAGTACTGGTCGTCAGTGCTGGGATCCGCCGGGCTCCAGCCCCATGAACAGCTCAATTGCGCAGCCAACGGAGTAGTCGTAGTCATGGCACTGAGAATGGCGGTATCGGTGGACCCGACGAACATGATCAGTCCGGCCAAGCCGGGGGCCATGCCCAGCGCCTGAGTCATGTCGAGCGTTTGCTCCGTGTCGTCGCAGCTCGGGTAGACACAACTCGTGCTGGTGCCATCAGTGGATAACAAAGTGATCGGTACGCTGTTCGTTTGCTTAGCATTCTTATAGTAGGTCGTCAGATCGGTGAGGTCGGTGCCGGAGTACTCGAGCAAACCGAGAGTCTGGCCACTGCCGGTGAGCGACCCGGACCCATAATAGGCCGCCCTCATGTCACTGCCTAGAAAAGCGGCAGAGGGTCCGGAACCGACTGTGGCTGCGGGCTTTGCACCCGGCTGCCTATGCACGAGAGCCGGATGGGGGATCGAGAAATCGTCTAAGCCCGAGATATGCCACAGCGGAAACCCCAAGGACGCGGAGGGCTCACGATCCGGAGCATAAAAAGTCCGATTCTCCGTAGGGTGCTGGTAGACCCCCATGGCCACATTAAAAGCCGCCTCAATGACCGTCACTGAGCCTTCTACCTGCACGTCCAAACCGTCGCGGGAACCGCCTACCACGTTGAAGCCGCGGCTTCTGGCAAAGGCGACCACCGTGTCATAGTCCTCTTGGGTGGGGCCAAACCGCTCGGTGAATTCCGGCACCGTTAGGAAGTGCCTGTAAATCGGGCTGGTAGGATCGTAGACCTCTTTCAGAAAGCTATCCAGACCAGCTTGATCGCGCAACGGCAGAACAATGTCGAGGCGCAAGACCTGAATGCCAGGCAGCCGGCTCACAAACTTCGCCTGACCGCTGGTCACTTCCAGGCGCGTATGCCGCGTCATCATCGATTGTCCATGCGCAGTACCCGCCGCGACAAACATCAGCGTTGCCGCAGCAGACAGCACTCGCCAAACACTTGCCTGACTCCTTGCTCGGAATCGCATCGTGTTGAACTCCTTTGGAGGTTGTTGGATCGGACCTTCGTCGACTACCGTCGAGAAAAGCAATGTACACTCCTGGACGAATTTAGTCAATAACCTTCTTGCCGATAGAAAAAGAGGTACCTAACGAAGGAAGTGAGAGGGACACTTTGGCTCTGATCGTGGTCGCTGCTGAATGCCGTCCAAGCCGTGGGAGGGGAGGCCGCTTTGTCGTGCATTCACACAATCTCCCTTTCATCGGCCATATCGGCACTTCTCGCCAGGACTTTAGCGAATTCTGCCGGTCTCCCTCTTGGCAGTTTGAAAATCGCAGCCTTCAAAGGCTCTTCTTGTTATTCGAGATTCCAGTCAAGATAAAGAACGTGCAGTCACACACCCCCTTCTATCGGAAGTATCGGCACTTCTCGCCAGGACTTTAGCGAATTCTGCCGGTCTCCCTCTTGGCGGTTTGAAGATCGCAGCCTTCAAAGGCTCTTCTTACTTATTCGAAATTCCAGGTAAGTTAACGAACATGCAGTCACACAACCCCTCTAATCGGCTATATCGGCAATTCCCGCCAAAACTTTAGGGCGAAGTTTGCCGCCCACCCGCCTTATCGGGGTTAGGACTTGCATTTTTCCGTTGGGCCTTCTTAATTATTCGAAATTCCAGTTAAGATAACGAACGTGCAGTCACACAACCCCTTTAATCGGTCATATCGGCAATTCCCGCCAAAACTTTAGGGCGAAGTTTGCTGCCCACCCCCCTTTTCGGGGTTAGGACTTGCATTTTTCCGTAGGGCCTTCTTATTATTCGAAATTCCAGTTAAGATAAAGAAGAAGGTGCGCAATTGTCAGTCGGTCCCGCGCTTCTGCCCATGGCCACACTCTATTGCTGCTGGATCGTGGCGGGGGAAGTGTAGGGCACAGTGGGAGGACTTGGATGGAACCTGCGGACGTAGGATCGAACATGACGAACTTGGCTGAGCTTTTCACTGGACCGGACCATCCGCCGGCCCAGACCTTGGAAGAGCGCGCGCAGCGCGAGGACCCTGCGCTCCTAAAGAAGCTGCTCGAGCAGATGCTCCTGATTCGCCGATTCGAAGAGAAAGCGGCGGAGCTTTACACGCTGGGAAAGATCGGGGGCTTCTGTCACCTGTACATCGGCCAGGAAGCGGTGGCGGTAGGGGCAATCTCGACGCTTGAGCCGGACGACTACATTCTGACCTCCTACCGTGAGCACGGGCACGCCCTGGTACGGGGGATGGACCCGGGCGAGGTGATGGCGGAGTTATACGGTAGGCAGAGCGGCGTCTCGAAGGGCAAAGGCGGTTCGATGCACCTGTTTGACAAACGCCGCGCCTTCCTGGGCGGCCATGCCATTGTGGGTGGTCAGATCCCTCTGGCCGCAGGCGCGGCTTTTGCCTCCAAGTACCTCAAACAATCGCGGGTCACGCTAGGCTTTTTTGGCGAGGCGGCGGTCAATATCGGTGCTTTCCACGAATCGCTGAACCTCGCCGCGCTGTGGAAGCTGCCGGTGGTGTTTATTTGCGAGAACAACCGGTTTGGAATGGGGACTCCGATCGAGCGCGCATCATCTCTCTACGACCTGTCACAGAAGGCCTGTGCGTACAACATGGCGCGCACCTGGGTAGACGGAATGGACGTTCTGGCGGTTCGAGAAGCGCTTAAGGAAGCCGTCGACCGCGCCCGGAAGGAGAGCGCTCCCACGCTCATTGAAGCTCGCACTTACCGCTTCATGGGCCATTCGATGTCCGATCCGGCGCACGGCCACTATCGCACCAAGTCAGAAGTGGAGGCGCAGCGGCGCCACGACCCGATCAAGAATCTGAGTGCGGCGCTCGATACGATCGGGGTTATCAATGCCGAATTTATGGAAGAGCTGGATCAGAAGATCCGCGATATCGTCGAGGAAGCGGTCGCCTTCGCGGAACGCAGTCCAGAGCCGGAGCCGCAGGAACTGTATACCGACATTTACGTGGGGTAAGAGCTGTCAGCTCTCAGCTTTCAGCTATCAGCAAGCCGATCGTTGCCGGAAGCTTGCTGAAAGCTGAAAGCTGACGGCTGATGGCTGAAGCTCGAGGAGATTTCATGTCGATTTTGACTTACCGTGAAGCGTTGAATCAGGCCATGAGTGAAGAGATGAGGCGTGATGAGACGATCGTTCTAATGGGAGAAGAGGTCGGTTTTTACAATGGGGCGTATAAGGTCAGCAAAGGGATGCTCGAGGAATTCGGGCCGATGCGAGTCTTGGATACGCCGATTACCGAGCTGGGATTTACGGGCTTGGGAGTTGGCGCCGCCATGGCGGGCTTGCGGCCCATCGTGGAGATGATGACCTTCAACTTTGCCATCTTGGCTCTCGACCAGATCGTCAACAGCGCGGCCAAAATGCTTTACATGTCGGGCGGGCAATTCCCCATTCCGATGGTGATTCGCGGGCCCGGCGGGTCAGCGCACCAGCTTGCAGCACAACACTCACAGGCGCTCGAGGCGTGGTTTTGCAGCGTGCCGGGGCTGAAGGTGGTGATGCCTTCCACGCCTGCGGACGCCAAAGGACTGCTCAAGACGGCGATTCGCGACGACAACCCTGTGGTTTGTATCGAGTCTGAAGTGCTATACGGGACGAAGGGCGAAGTTCCCGAAGGCGAGCATCTCATTCCATTAGGTGTCGCTGATATCAAACGAGCGGGCAAAGACGTAACTCTGATCGCGCACTCCAAGATGGTATTCGTGGCGCTCGAGGCTGCTGCCGAGTTGGCGAAAGAGGGCATTGAGGCGGAGGTCGTCGACCCGAGAACGCTTCGCCCTCTCGACACCGCGACCCTGGTGGAATCGGTGAAGAAGACGAACCGGGCAGTTATTGTGGAAGAGGGATGGCCGTTCTGTGGCGTAGGAGCTCAAATTGTGGATACCCTCCAGTCGCATGCTTTCGATTACCTCGACGCACCCATTTTGCGAGTAACCGGCGAGGATGTGCCCACGCCCTACGCGAAGAACCTCGAGCACTTGGCCTTTCCAGACAAACAGAAAGTGTTAGATGCAGCGAACAAGGTGCTATACCGGACGTAGGCGAACGGCTTGCCGCCCCGTTTACCGGGTGTAGGGGGACGGCTCGCCGTCCCCTGGCGGGGTAGGGCAAGCCCTACTCATACGGGTAAGCCGACATTGGGGATTAACCATGGTCAAGGTACTCATGCCGAAAGGCAGCGATACGATGACAGAGGGCAAGGTCCTGAAATGGGTCAAGAAAGAAGGGGACCAGGTCTCGGCCGGAGATGCGGTGGTCGAAATCGAGACCGACAAGGTCGACATGGAAGTGGAGGCGATGGGCGGGGGAGTATTGCGCAAGATTCTCGTTCAGTCCGGGAATAGCGTTCCCGTGGGTGAGTTGCTTGCGCTCATCGCCAAACCGGATGAGGACATCTCCGCGCTGCTCAAAGGAGAGGGCGCGGCGGCGACCCCGGCGCCTGCGCCTGACCCGTCTTCGCATCCGCCTGCGATCGGTTCGCCGGCGCCGCCCGTTGCGCCTATCCCCCCCAGCGCGGGACCGGCACTGGCCAATCCATCTCCTGCGACGGCAGCTTCGGGGCAGGCGCTGACTGGCGCGAGCGCAGCTTCTGCCGATCAGCCGGAAAACGGCGGGCGGGTTCTGGCTTCGCCGCTGGCGCGAAGAATGGCCCGTGAAATGGGCCTGGATCTTAATCGCATTACGGGCACGGGCCCTGCCGGGAGGGTTGTGCGCCAAGACGTGGAGCGCGCTGCAATGCTGTCCGGTGGGGCGCGAACGGCGCGTCCGGCGGAGGCCAAGCCGGCGGCGCAGCAACCTGCTCCGGCGCCCGAATTGCCAAGGCGGCCGGCGCCTGTCCCGACCGGCCCTGAGTTCTACGACGAGCCCCTGAGCTCGATGCGCAAAGTCATTGCCACTCGTCTCGTGCAAAGCAAAGCCCCTGTGCCGCATTTCTACCTGACGATCGAAGTCGACATGGGGCGCGCCAAAGAGTTGCGCGAATCGGCGAAGGTTCTGAACCCGGATCTGAGCTTTTCCTATAATGATCTGATCCTGAAAGCCTGCGCGGCGTCGCTCCAGTTGCATCCGCACGTGAATGCGTCCTTCCAGGGCGAAGCGATCCGCTACCACCGGCGCATTCACCTCGGGATTGCCGTGGCCGTGGACGAAGGTGGACTGATCACGCCGGTCGTACGTAACTGCGAGAGCAAGACGCTGCAGGAGATCGCTCGAGAAGCGAAGGATCTCGTCGCCCGGGCGCGCAACCGCAAGCTGAACCCGGATGAGTACGTCGGCGCAACCTTCTCCGTCTCAAACCTCGGCATGATGGGGATTGAAGAATTCTCCGCCGTGATCAACCCACCCGAGGGCGCGATCCTGGCGGTGGGCGAGGTGGCGGAGAAGCCGGTGGTCGTGAAGGGCCAGATCCAAGTGGGTCTCCGCTGCCGCATGACGCTCTCCTGCGATCACCGGGTGGTGGACGGGGCCACGGGCGCGAAGTTCCTCCAAACGCTCAAACAGATTCTCGAGAATCCGGTTTATCTGGCGTTCTGAGAGAGTTAACAGTCTACAGTTTACAGTTAACAGTTGAGATACTAAAGTCAGCCCCTTGGCTGGCGCAGAGCGAAGCTCTGCGGCTTTCCCTGGTCTGCGCGTCGCCACCATCTCGTAGGGGGACGGCTTGCCGTCCCCGCATTTCCGTTGGTCCCGACGAGGGTAGGGCAAGCCCTACCCCTACAACCGCGCCGGCTTACTGGGCTCCTGCGCCCACGCGTTTCGTGGCCGTAACTTTGCCGGCCCCAGAGTAGGGAATCCAAACCACCATAGCTCCCCCCAGCCGATTGCCCCAGGCGTAATAAGGGACGAAGGTCAGATTGACCTCCTGGGTTTCGCCTCGCGTTGTGCTTTCCAAGGTGCGGTAGAGCGGCCCTTCGGAATTAGGCTTGGAGGCAGCCACGCCTTTATGCTGCAGCAGCACCACTCCATCCAGGAGATCGGGGCGAAACTCCGAGGTAAATCCGCCGTTGGAACCAGAGTTTGGCGTCAAAGCGACGTCGAAAAGGGACGCTTTGAACTCCTGATCCAACTGCTCCAGGCAATACACTAGCGGGCCACGCTGCACAGCAACTTTTCCGTAATCCTCCGGCACGCGAGGATTGGCCTGCACCAGCCGCGGGGTCATGTCCAACTGCAGTTGAACGGTGTCCTCGGCCTGCCAAGCGCGATGAATGGCGAAGTACTCGCCCGCTTTTGGTTTGCCGCCGGCGGGCTTGCCGTCCACCGTGACCGCTGCCTTGCCAGACCAGCCCGGAATGCGCAGGTAGAGCGTGAAGGTCGCCGCTTTGGCTGGGCTGACCTTGAGGGTGATGTCACCATCCCAAGGGTACTTGGTGCGCTGGACGACTTTAAGTCCCGTGCCGTCCTCAAGGTGCCAATCCAGCGTGGAAGTGTGGTAGAGGTTGACGTACACCCCAGTCGGGCTGGTCGAGTAGAGATAGCCGGGAATGGATGCAAACGTTCGCTCCAAGTTGGGGGGGCAGCAGGTGGTATCGTACCAGGGCTGGCGAGG
>Ga0326727_10022332_pt1 | contig 12246 bp, 11 predicted proteins | sample MB2enrmetagenome_FD_207643 | JGI IMG/M metagenome (GOLD analysis project Ga0326727, IMG submission 207643) | Lab enriched peat soil microbial communities from McLean, Ithaca, NY, United States - MB29MY | ecosystem: Environmental > Terrestrial > Soil > Wetlands > Peat | place: USA: New York... | reverse complement strand
AGAGGGCCTGGTAGCGCACATTGTAACTGCCGTTCACCGGCTGAACGGTACTGAAGTCCCAGGTGATATCCTGACCTGCTGCTCCCGGGTCGACATAAGCCACCTGCTGCTTGATGATGGAATCGCCCGCCTGAGGCAGGTTACGGTGTTTGAACAATACGGTGACGCGGGGCTTTTGTGCCGGGAACCCGCAAGTAAAAGGAATCGCCGAAACGGCTAAACAAACCAGAGAAAGTAAACAATAACGGTTCATGATTTACATTATGTAAAAATACAGACTACTAAAATTGCAATTAACATTACAAAATTAGTAATATATTTATATATACACAACGGATAATAACAAAAAACAGGTGGAAAACGCCGATAATGCCTGTTCTTAAAAGGCTATATTATAAAACATTACAAAAGAGGCCTTTTTTTTATATATGGAAAGCTGCCTTTTTACCCTTTTCGTGATGCTATTTATTGACAAAAAACAGCCCTGTTTTATGGCTCGATTTGACAAATCGCGTGATGAATCCGATGGCACCACGAAAGGGTTCTTTTTAACCACGAATTTCACCACCAAGGAACATCAGGGTTTCTTTGTGATCCTTTGTGTCATCCTTTGAGTACCTTTGTGATATGCCTTTTCACCACTAAGAGTACCAAGGAATTTTCACCAGGGAACACCAAGGAGCTTTTTTCTGTTATTCTGTTAAATGAGTCGATTTATTACCTATCCTATTGTTACTTTGTGCCCCTTCGTGTCATCCGTTGCGTGCCTTTGTGATATGCCTTTCTGATTTAACCAAGAAGTTATTGAACGTAATTCTGATTGACCTGGTTCATAGAACCCGATAAAAACGTTGTATATTTGCCAAACGAACACAAGCAAAAGATAGGGAGAAATGGACTACCCGATTATACACAACGCCTCGAAAGGACGTTTTGAATTGACGATGGAAGGGAAAACCGCCGTAGTTGATTATTTCCTGAATAAAGAGGTGATGACCATCATTCACACGTATGTACCACGCGGGTTAGAAGGTCGTGGCATCGCTTCCGCGTTGGCCAAACACATATTGGACTATGCTGTGGAAAATGAGATGCAGGTTATTCCGGCATGTTCCTTCATTCAGGTTTACTTTGAAAAGCATCCTGAATACAAAATACTGCGAGTCGATAACTTCAAAACGGGAGAGTAATCGCCATGCTGATTCTTGCAGGTCCCTTATTCCCTGATTTCACAAATATAACCCTTGACAATATCTTGTTAATAGGGTCGGTGCTTTTGTTTGCAAGTCTTCTGGCAAGCCGGACAACGAAATTTGGTGTCCCTACCCTACTCCTCTTTTTGTTTGTTGGCATGTTGGCAGGCGAAGGCGGTCCGGGAGGAATTGTTTTCAACGACCCAAAAATAACCAAATTTATCGGCACCATCGCTCTTAGCTTTATCTTATTCTCGGGCGGCTTGGAAACAAAACACCAGGATATCCGTCCGGTGTTTTGGCATGGTATTTCGCTTTCCACCCTTGGCGTAATTATTACAGCCGTGACGGTGGGGCTTTTTGTCTCGTGGGTGGCACATTGGTCGATCGTTGAAGGGCTTTTGGTAGGCTCGATTGTTTCATCGACAGATGCTGCAGCCGTCTTCTCCATCTTACGTTCACGCAGCATCGGACTGAAGGGACACATAAAACCCTTGTTGGAATTTGAAAGCGGAAGCAACGACCCAATGGCCTACCTTTTAACCATCTCTTTCACCTATTTGCTTACCAACAAGGATGTTTCCGCAGGTGCAATAGTGTTCTTGTTTTTCAAACAAATGATTTTGGGTGGCATCATAGGCTACGGCATGGGATTGGCCATGCACCGCATTTTCAACTGGATCAAGCTGGAGTTTGAAGGACTGTATGCCGTATTGCTCATCACGCTGGTACTATTTACCTTCTCTTTCACCGACTTTGTAGGGGGAAATGCTTTTTTGGCCGTCTACCTTTCAGCCTATGTTTTGGGAAATCACGATTTCATTCACAAGAAAAGCCTCATCAAACATTTCGACGGACAGGCATGGCTCATGCAAATCATCCTTTTCATCACCCTTGGGCTTTTAATTGTCCCCAAACAGCTTATCCCTTTTTTGGGCATCGGATTACTTATCTCTGCCTTCTTAATTCTCGTAGCACGTCCTCTGAGTGTTTTCACAGCGTTATTTTTCTTCAGGATGAGAATCCGTGAAAAGTTTTTCGTCTCATGGGTTGGGTTGCGTGGTGCGGTTCCCATTGTGTTGGCCACCTACCCGCTCATTGCCGGCATTGGTAAGTCACAGGATATTTTCAACTTAGTCTTTTTTATCTCTTTTACCTCCGTTCTGATACAAGGAACCAGTCTGCCAATTGTGGCAAAATGGCTCAAGCTGACAGTGCCGGTAAACTTGAAAAGGAAATCGGTTATTGATTTAGAACAGGCCTGGGGAACAAAATCGATCTATAAGGCCGTTACCGTCGATGCCCGTTTCCACTGCACCGGGAAATCCATTGTGGACATGAAGCTCCCGAACACCATCATCATAGCCCTGATTGAGCGTAAAAACAAATTCTTCTTCTCCGATGGTGCCACCAAAATCATGGATGGCGACGTGCTCTACGTGATGGCGGACAACGAAAAAGCAATAACAAGCCTCTATGCCTGCCTTTCATTGCAAGCATAGAGGCGGTTCATACATGGTGATTATTCCTGTTGATGTCGATATATCGAATAGTATCCTGACATTGGCCGCATATGGTGACGGCAGTGTTGTTCCTCGCGATGATGGCTTTCTGTTCATACTGTAATGTCGAAAACAAATCGCTGTCCTGAATTCTTTTGCTTTAAAGCATCTCTGCATTTAAAATAAAACAGCGACTACTTCGCTCTGAAGCAGCCGCCGTTTGGCAATGAAAAGTTATTGTTGAAAATTACTTCATAAATAACAATTCACGATATTTTGGCAAAGGCCACATTTCATCATCAATCGTTTCTTCCAATTTGTCGATATGATAACGAATCTTATCCAGATATGGCCGAACAGTCGTGCTATATGCAAATGTTTTTTCTTCCACATTTTCGATGTTGTTCGCAACCTTACGAGCCTCAACCATCTCATAAGTCATGGTTTTAATGGCTAAAATGCGCTCCCCTATTTCACGAACCAAATTCATTCTATCATCTGCCAGTTTCTCAAACTCTTCTTTTTCAAATACCTCTTTAAGACCACGAATGTTCTCAATTAAACGGTTTTGATAAGCAATAGCAGTCGGCACAATATGATTGATAGCCAAATCGCCCAGAATACGTGCCTCAATTTGAATCTTTTTCGTGAATTTCTCAAACTCAATTTCAACGCGGCTATTAATCTCCACTTCAGAATATACGCCTAAGCCTGTCAGTAGTTTGACAGCATCTTTGTCAAGGTATTTTTTAATCGCTTCAGGTGCCGACGTAATGTTTGTCAAGCCACGTTTTGCTGCCTCATCTATCCATCCCTGTGAATATCCGTCACCTTCAAAACGTATAGGACGAGACTCAATAATTAAGCGTTTCATGACTTGGAAAATGGCTTCATCTTTCCCTTTTCCTGTTGCAATAACCGAGTCGACTTCATCTGCGAATTTTGTTAGCTGATTAGCCATCACTGAGTTTAAAGCAGTCATGGCAGCAGCGCAGTTGGCAGAAGAACCGACGGCACGGAATTCAAAACGATTTCCTGTAAAAGCAAATGGAGAAGTACGATTACGATCCGTACTGTCTAAAACGATATCAGGAATGCGTCCGATTCCTAATTTTAACGCGGTCTTTTCTTCCGGCGTCATTTTTGAATCAGACACTTTCTCTGCAAGATTATCAAGCATATTCGTTAAATAAGACCCGAGGAATACCGACAGAATAGCAGGAGGAGCTTCATTCGCACCTAAACGGTGAGAGTTTTCAGCACTCATAATGGAAGCACGCAATAAATCCTGATTATCATGCACTGCCTTCAACGTATTCACGATGAATGACAAAAACAACAAATTGCCTTTCGGATTCTTTGCAGGGCTATAAAGATTCACTCCGGTATCGGTACTCAACGACCAGTTGTTATGTTTACCCGATCCGTTTATGCCTGCAAATGGTTTTTCGTGAAGCAGTACGGCAAAATCGTGCTTTGGAGCAATATGTTTCATCAAATCCATCACAAGTTGATTGTGATCATTGGCAAGATTCGCTTCTTCAAAAATAGGGGCACATTCAAATTGGTTTGGAGCTACTTCGTTGTGTCGTGTCTTCAACGGAATACCTAATTTATGACCTTCCAATTCCAATTCGCTCATAAAAGCCATAACGCGAGTCGGAATGGATGCAAAATAATGGTCTTCCAGTTGTTGATCTTTTGCAGAAGCGTGTCCCATCAATGTGCGCCCCGTCAACGCCAAGTCCGGACGCGCATTAAACAATGCTTTGTCAATTAAAAAATATTCTTGTTCCCAACCCAAATTGGCATTTACCTTTTTGACATCTTTGTCAAAATATTGGCAAACTCGAACTGCAGCCTTGTCAACAACACTCAAAGCACGAAGCAATGGTGTCTTATAATCTAAAGCCTCTCCCGTGTAAGCAATGAAAATAGTAGGAATACACAGGGTTTCACCAACTATAAATGCAGGAGAAGAGACATCCCATGCAGTGTAACCACGTGCTTCAAACGTATTACGTATACCGCCACTTGGAAATGAAGAAGCATCCGGTTCTTGTTGTATCAATAATTTGCCTGAAAAACGTTCCAATATTTCATTGTTTTCGCCAAAGTCAAGCATCCGTTCATGCTTTTCTGCCGTAGCATCATTCAACGGCTGAAACCAGTGTGTATAGTGAGTTGCACCACGTTCCCGAGCCCATTTACACATGCCTGTTGCAATATGATCAGCCACTTTTCGATTGATGGTAGTTCCATCTTCAATTGCTTCGACAACGGCGTTAAAAGCATCTTTTGAAAGGTAGACCTGCATTTTTTTTCTATCAAAAACATTAATTCCGTAAAAATCGGAAAGATTCGGTGGAGTTTGCACCTCACGAGGTGTCCGAGTTGCTACCTCTTTCAACGCGGAAAAACGTAATTTTGCCATGATCATTTCTTTTTTTAAATTTTATAGCGACAAAGATAGAGTATCTTTTTTATATACCCCTTATTTTTGAATTGTTTTTTGAAAAAATAATAGTTAAATCGGTTTTAACCTCACTTTTTGACAGAAATATTGGCAAAAAATGAACATTTTGATCAACAATCCCACTGTTGAATCTGCTTTAGATTCTTTCTTCCGCTATTGGATAACGTACCCATGCATTAAAAAAACGAATAGCGGATAAAAAAAGGGGTACCCCCATGAAAAAATAAAAGTATGACAGGTCATAGGTTGGTGCAACATGACTATAACGAAGTAAAAGTCCACCTGAAATCATGAATGCCATAAGAATATAGGAACGTTTGCTGAAAAAGGAGAATATATAAGGCTTGCTTTTCGACAATGAAACAATGCGCGATATATGTTTTGAAGAGATACCCACAAAAAGCAATCTGAAAAAAAGAACACCTCCGATACAAGCTCCTGTCATTTCTATTCCCCATCCGCTTCTTGGCTCAAAATAAACCAAGCCTCTCCAAAACAACATCCCGCTTGCTACAAGCCATACCATAGCTGCTATAAAAAGCAAATGCCGTTTATTGATGCGGAAAATATTAATCCTCATAAACCGTTATCTTTCTTGTAAATCGATTTCCATCAATCTCTGCCACAAAATTACAGTAAAAAGAGATCATTCCAACATGGTATTTGATGAACAAAATAAATTAACTTTGTAGCCTCATTTAAAGGATCGAATATATTTCTATTCCATTATCATTCAAAATCATGGACAAAAAAATGAATATCGCTGTCGTGGCCGGAGGAGAACAGTCGGAAGTTGTTGTCTCCATTAAAAGTGCCAGAGGAATTGTTTCTTTCATGGATCAATCCCGATATAACCCTTTCATTGCAGTTATTGAAAAGAACAATTGGCATGTTCTGTTAGATGATGGTTCTTCTGTTCCTATTGATAAAAATAAATTTACCTTTCAACTTGATCATCAGGAAATCCATTTTGATTGCGCCTACATTACCATTCATGGAATTCCTGGAGAAGATGGCAGATTGCAGGGTTATTTCGAAATGATTGATATGCCCTATACTTCATGCAATGTGCTTACTTCTGCATTAACATACAATAAATTTGTTTGTAACAGATTACTCAAAGGATTTGGAATTTCTGTTGCTCCTTCGATCCGGTTATCCCGACAAGAAAATTATCAAAGTGATCATATTCTTGCAGAAATTGGTCTTCCCTGCTTCGTAAAACCAAATTTAGGAGGATCAAGCTTCGGTGTCACCAAAGTGAAATATGCCCACGAAATGGATTCGGCCATTGAAAAAGCCTTTAACGAATCAAACGAGGTGTTGATCGAAAAATTTTTAGAGGGAACGGAAGTAACCAATGGCATTTTCAAAACACATGCAAGACAGGTCGTATTACCGGTGACGGAAGTGGTTCCTAAAAATGAGTTTTTCGATTTTGATGCCAAATACAAGGGAGAAGTGGAAGAAATTACCCCTGCCCGCATTTCGCCAAAACTTACACAAGCAATACAACAAACCACTTCTAAAATATATAATCTTCTGAATTGCAAAGGAATTGTTCGTATCGATTATATCATTACAGATGGTGATAAAATCAATTTATTGGAAGTGAACACCACACCCGGTATGACACCTACAAGTTTCATCCCTCAACAAATTCCTCATGCCGGGTTGACTGTTTCGGGTGTATTATCTGAAATTATTGAAGATTCAATGAAGCATTCTCATGCGTAACGCGTAACTTAAATTATAAACTTCCTTATGGATATTCAAATTCCTTCTCTCGAATATCTCTCGCAAGCAGCACAAGCGGTTGTCCCTTTTTTGAAAAACTACAGGGTTATTGCTTTTTATGGTTTAATGGGAGTCGGGAAAACAACCTTTATCAATGCTTTATGCAAAGAATTGGGTGTCACCGACAACATGAATAGTCCTACTTTTTCCATTATCAATCAATATGACGTGAAAGGAGGAACACCAATTTATCATTTCGATTTCTATCGGATCAACCGTATCGAAGAAGCATTCGATTTCGGATATGAAGATTATTTTTACAGTGGCAACTATTGCTTCATCGAATGGCCTGAAAAAATAGAATCCATTCTACCTCCCGATACATTGAAAATATATCTTTCAGAACAAAAAGATGGCTCTCGTCTGATTACTTTTGAACAAAAATAGCATTTACTTACAGCGATTCTTTTGTTTTACTGTTTTTCAACTCATACGTTTTGTCATACAAAAATTTGCCGTATGTTTTTGAATTTTTAAAATAGCTTTGCTGTTCGGTTGAAATAGGCTCACCTATCCGTAAACGAATAATCTTTCCTCGTTTATTTACTACTTCCGTTGAAATTAACAGAGAACGAATCAGCGGATGAAGCAAACCTGCAAGTAGAAAAAACCAACTATTGTGCCCATAAAAATAAACAGGAATTACTGGGACTTTTGCTTTTTGAATAAACTTCACTGACGACAACTGCCATTCCCTATCTTTGATTTTTAGGTGTTTATCAATATGTGAAACCTGTCCTGAAGGGAAAAAGAAAAGTGGATGGCCCTCTTCCAACCATTTTTTTGCAATACGTAATCCGGGAAGACTCGATTTTTTACTGGTTGATTTCTGAAAAGGATTTACTGGAATAAAATGATGTGAAATGGGTTTTATATAGCTCAATACAAAATTAGTCAATCCCTTGATATCAGGACGTACACCACTGATCATTCGTATCAACGACATGCCGTCGAATGTTCCGTATGGATGATTTGAAACTGTAATAAACTGTTTGTTATCGATGAAATAATGTATATTTTCGGGGTTTTCTACAACAGTTCTGACTCCAAATAAACGGAAGATTTCATCTAAAAATTCGCGGCCGTTTTGTGTTCTTCCTTGCGCAAGCAAACTATTGGCATATATCTTCTCTTGCGCTGTTACTCTGTAAATAATCCTTGCAATCTTCTTTCCCCATCTTTTTTGAAAAAATGGAGAGAAATCACAAAACTCACTGAAACTAACCACGCTCTTTAAATTTTATCTGTAGTCGTTGTATCGTCTTCACCAAATATAGACAACTGTCTTCTGAAAATTTCTTCCAAAGACAACTGGAATGTTTCTGTATTTGCTACACCCGGAATTATAGCCAATTTATCCAAAATTAAACGCAACAGATGACGATTGTCCCGCGCGTAAATTTTTATAAACATCGCATATTTACCGGTTGTATAATGGCATTCAACTACTTCCGGAATCACTTTTATATGATCAACAACATCTTGAAATTCAACATTGTTTTTCAATACAATTCCCACGTATGCACATGTCTGATAACCTACTTTGTATTGATCTATAACAAACTCTGAATTTCGAATGACTCCTTGTTGCAATAATTTCTGTACACGCTGATGAATTGCTGCACCGGAAACATTGCATTCACGTGCTATTTCTAAAAAAGGAGTCCTTGCATTCTGCGAGATAAAATGTAAAATTTTTTTATCCAACTTATCCAATACATGTCCCATAGCATTTCGTTTAAGTTTTTTGCAAATGTACACTTTTTTATGAATAAAACAATAAAAAACAACCCTTTCTGCTTCAAAAAAACACTTTGAAATAAGGGTTGATAACCTTGTTGATTAATTGTTCTTTAATTGATATAACATTTTCGGGTTGCCTGTTGTTTTACTGTCATTTTTTATTATGAGAATTATTTTCATGAACACACAAAAATAGTTTTCATGTTTTATTCAAATTCATCCACCTGTTTTTGAACTACAGCCAATGACATAAAATCAAATTTGTTGCTAACTTTGTTTTTTATAAATAGGTTGTTGATAACTATTTTACTTCTTATCATTGAACGATTTAAATTATTCACAAGCTGTTTACTGTTTCTTCAAAACTAATTTATCCTTTCAAAACACCTTCATCTGAAAAAGTTATCAGCATTTTCAACAACCTATTATCATCAATCATAGGTTAGTTTTAAAATTAAAAATATGAATATAGAAAATAGATGGTTCATAACTGGTTTTGTTGATGAACCGGTACCTGATTCTCTTGATTTGATTCAGGAAATAAAAAGATTGAAAAAAGAAAAGAATGCTTTTATTTTAGCTCATTACTATCAAATTGCAGAAATACAAGATATTGCAGATGTTGTTGGAGATAGTTTAGCTTTAGCACAACAAGCTGTGAATATTAAATCTGATCTTATAGTTATGTGTGGTGTGCATTTTATGGCAGAAACTGTCAAAATACTTAACCCTTCAAAGAAAGTATTGCTTCCTGATTTACATGCTGGTTGTTCTTTGGCTGACAGTTGTCCTTATGATGATTTTAAGCTGTTTGTTGAGGCTCATCCAGATCATAAGGTGATTTCGTATGTCAATACATCTGCGGCTGTTAAGACGCTTACTGACGTTGTTGTTACTTCAAGTAATGCTCGGCAAATTGTGGAAAGTTTTCCTATAGATCAGAAGTTGATTTTTGCTCCGGATCGAAATTTGGGAAATTACATCAATAGTATAACAGGTAGAAATATGTTGCTATGGAACGGAGCTTGCCATGTACATGAACAATTCTCATTGGAAAAAATAGTGGAATTGAAGAAAGATTATCCTCAGGCTTTGGTATTAGCTCATCCTGAATGTCAACGTGTTGTACTTAATGTTGCTGATTTTATTGGTTCTACGTTAGCTCTTTTGAATTTTTCTAAAGAATCGGAAGCAACGCAATTTATTGTTGCAACTGAAAGTGGCATCATTCATGAAATGAGAAAAGGTTCACCAAACAAAGAATTTATTCCGGCACCTCCTATTGATAGTACTTGTGGCTGTAATGATTGCAATTTTATGAAAATGAATACATTAAAAAAATTGTATTTATGTTTGAAATATGAGTTTCCTTTTGTGGAAGTAGAAGAATCCATATTATTGAAAGCTGAAAAACCTATTTATAAGATGTTAGAATTAAGTAAAAAGTAAAATAATGAAACGAATCCCGATGTTCGGGACGAGTTCCATATGACCTTTAAAAACAAATTATTCACAAATGAACATAGTTACTATGTTCAGGATAAGTTTCATACGTGCTTAATGTAAAAAATAAAAATAATTATATGACATATAAGATGCGTTTTGCCTTTGTTTTGTTTTTGTTTTTTCAAATAAGGTTTTCTGATGGTCAAACTTTTGATGCAAGGTTACTTCATATAATTAATTCGAATTCAACTCCCTTTCTAAATAAAAGTTCTACTTTTTTATCGAATACTACGGCTGATGTTGCTGTGGGGTTGCCTGTTATTATGCTTGGAATTGGTTATGTTGATAATGATGAATCGTTAACGGAAGGAGGTTGGTATGTGGGTTCTGCATTGGCAATATCCAGTTTTTTTACTTTAGCTACAAAGTATGCTGTTGATAGACCCAGACCATATGTTACTTATCCCGGTTATTTTCAACCCCGTGGATTGGAAGGAAGTCCTTCTTTTCCATCAGGTCATACTTCGATGGCTTTTAGTACAGCTATGTCACTTAGTATTTATTGTCCAAAATGGTATGTTGTTGTTCCATCTTTTTTATGGGCAACATCGGTAGGTTATAGCAGATTGAATGAGGGAGTTCATTATCCTTCGGATGTTCTCACAGGAGCAATTTTTGGAACTGGTAGTGCTTGGTTGACTTTTAAATTAAATAAATGGCTTAATAGACCTGTTCAAAAAGTTTCTCATCATACGTTGAAATGGGTGCATCCTACAAATCAATAATCAGTTTTTTATCTTTTTATCGAAGTTGGTGAATCTACCCATTTATATATTTTGTCGTTTCGATGAACTTTTTCTAAAACAGAAATTGAAAAATAGTCTCCTTTTTTAGCCATCTCTATTGGTTTCAAATCAACACGAATTTCTGAAATTTTTTCAAGATGACTTCCCGTAGTAGCTCCAATAAAAAGTAATTCGTCACCAATAATCACATCGTTTGTTTCAATAAAACATTCAGCAACACTTATTTGATTAAAATAATTGGTTACTTTTCCAATGTATACTTTTCGCTTTGTAGCTTCTGATCCGTAATTTTTACTCCATTCTCCAAGACGCTGCCCTAAATAATATCCATTCCAAAAACCTCGGTTGAAAACTTGTTTAAGGAGAACTTCCCAATTTGCAATTTTTTCTTCCGTGAAAGAATTATCAAGATAGGCTATTATAGCTTCTTTGTAACATGAAGTTACGGTACGAACATATTCCGCACTGCGCGCTCTTCCTTCAATTTTGAAAACACGTACGCCTGCATCAATCATTTTATTAAGAAAATGAATGGTTTTCAAATCTTTAGGCGACATGATATATTCATTGTCAATTTCTAATTCGATATCTGATTCATTGTCTTTTACCATATAACCTCTCCGGCAAACTTGCATGCAGGCGCCGCGATTAGCCGAAGCATTCATTTCATGTAAACTCAAATAGCATTTTCCTGAGATTGCCATACAGAGAGCACCATGCGCAAACATTTCAATGCGAATGAGTTTATTCTTTTTCCCTGTAATTTTTTTATTTACTATTTGACGATGGATTTCAGCTACCTGATTTAAATTTAATTCACGGGCTAAAACTACCACGTCGGCAAATTGAGCATAAAATTGAAGAGCATCAATGTTTGAAATATTAAGTTGCGTAGAAAGGTGTACTTCCAGACCAATTTGATTGGCATATTGCATGGCGGCAACATCGGATGCGATGATTGCTGTGATACCTGTCTCTTTTGCCTTATCGGCAATTTGATGCATGAGATTCAAATCTTCATCATAGATAACAGTGTTTAATGTCAGGTAGCTTTTAATACCTTTTTCTTGACAAATTGATACGATAGTCGTTAAGTCATTTATTGTGAAATTATTAGATGAGCGAGCACGCATATTGAGATTTTCAATGCCGAAATAAACAGAATCGGCACCTCCTTGTATTGCTGCAGCGAGCGATTCCCAGGAACCGACGGGAGCCATCACTTCAAAATCTGAGAGTTGCATGTATAAATAGTTATTTAAAAAAGTTGTATGTATACCGTG
>Ga0326727_10022330_pt1 | contig 12247 bp, 10 predicted proteins | sample MB2enrmetagenome_FD_207643 | JGI IMG/M metagenome (GOLD analysis project Ga0326727, IMG submission 207643) | Lab enriched peat soil microbial communities from McLean, Ithaca, NY, United States - MB29MY | ecosystem: Environmental > Terrestrial > Soil > Wetlands > Peat | place: USA: New York... | reverse complement strand
CACCGCATCAACATTTTCCTTCACCGGCGGGACACCCTTGCCATAGGCAACCAGGACGCGCGCGAGCGGCCCGACTTCCATCGGCTCGTTCTTGTAGCGCGGCGCCTTCATCCAGCTATACCGGCCATCAGTGTCATACTTATCGAACTTGGGCTTGGTTTCGCCGTTGGCCGGGTTTAGCCCCTTGGGATCGCCTTCATACCAGCTATGCTTGATCTGTTCGGTGATCAGAGTAATATCGACGGGCTCGACCTTCATGAAATTGCGATTGAAAATCGCCCCGCGAGGCATCAGATAGCTGTCGGGCTCCTTCGGCCCCATGGGAAAATCGCCATAGGCCAGAAAATTTTTCGTTCCGCCGATCTTCCCCCAATCCTTGTAGAAAGATGCAACGGCAAGTACATCCGGGATATAGACATTGTCTACGAAGTCCATCGTCTCTTTCCAGAGATACTTGAACTCGGCGATCCTGTCAGGCGTAAGGTCCATGGCGCAGGTTACGCCGCCGTACGTCATGCTCTGAATATGCGGGTTCTTTCCTCCGAATATGGCCATCAATCTGGCTGTGCGGGCCTGTTGCCGCAAGGCGGTAAGATAGTGTGCAACCGCCATCAGATTGGCTTCGGGCGGCAGCTTGTATGCCGGATGGCCCCAGTAGCCGTTGGCGAACGGACCTAATTGACCGCTGTCGACAAACTTCTTGACACGTGCCTGCACCGCCTTGAAATCGTTTATGCCGGCCCCGGGACTGTTGGGGGAGACCTTTGTCGCAAGCTCCGCCGTCTTCTTCGGGTCGGCTTTCAGCGCGCTCACGATATCGACCCAATCGAGCGCATGCAGGTGATAAAAATGCACCACGTGATCGTGCAGGTACTGTGAGCCGTGGAGCAGTGTGCGGATAATCCTGCCGTTGTCGGCTACTTTTGCCCCGAGGGCGTTGTCTAAAGAGCGGATCGAGGCCAGGCCGTGAATGTAGGTGCAGACACCGCAGGCGCGCTGTGAAAAAAGGTATGCGTCCCTCGGGTCCCTGCCCTGGAGCATTATCTCGATTCCTCGAAAAAGCGTGGAACTGCTCCAGGCATTTGTTACCTTGCCGTTCTGCACTTCCACTTCTATCTTAAGGTGACCCTCAATCCTGGTGATCGGGTCTATTACCACTCGTGCCATAATGGTTTCTCCTTATTTGAAAATCGATTCGCTTAAATTTTTTTCGTCACCAAAATGTCCCAATCGATCAGGATGATTTAAAGAAAGGAGTGAATTTGTCCCAGAAATTGGGTTCGCTGCAACCGATACAGGGATGTCCCGCCTGAACGGGCCAGCTCGTCCCATCGTTCCACTTGACTATGGGGCAGTTATTATAAGTTTCAGGGCCTTTGCACCCCATCTGGTAGAGGCAAAAACCTTTTCTGGCTTCTTCAGAGTTGAAATTGGTCACAAATTCGCCCGCTTCGAAATGACCCCGCCTCGGACACTGATCGTGAATCAGCTGACCGTATGCGAAAAGCGGCCGTCCCTTGTCATCCAGTGCCGGCAGCTTACCAAACAGCAGGAAATTAACGATCGTTCCCACGAAATTTATCGGGTTTGGCGGACACCCTGGGATGTTGACGGTCTTTAGCCCTGTAACTTCAGCCACACTCTTGGCCTGTGTGGGATTCGGAGCGGCCGCGGGTAGTCCCCCATACGACGCGCAGGTCCCAATGCAGACAGTGGCCATGGCCTTCGGACCGATTTCCTTTACCAGTTCGAGCATTGTCTTGCCGGCCACCGTTCCGAAATTGCCGTTGTCTCCGGTGGGAACGGCGCCGTCCACCACAAGGATGAATTTCCCGGCGTTCTTGGTGACGGAATCATGCAAAGATTTCTCAGCCGCTTCCCCGGATGGCGCCATAATAGTTTCATGATAGTCGAGCGATATGATGTCGAGAATTAGTTCATCGATCCATGGGTACATCGTTCTAAGAGTGCTTTCGGCGCAACCCGTGCATTCGGCCAGTGCCAGCCAGATAACAGGCGGCCGTGGAGCACTTGCCAAAGCAGCGGCCACTTTCCCCACGTAAGCTGAGGACAGTCCCATTGTTGCAGTGAGGACTGTACAGTACTTCATGAAATCTCTTCGTGAGATTCCCTTTTGCTCCAATCTTTCCAAAAGACCTTTTCCTTGACTCATGAGCATCTCCTCCAGGCCATCAAACAAAAGACAGTATGTAGATAGTTCCGGCACACCCGTAACACGCAATCTAAACCTTTTAGATGATGTTGGTATGGAAAGCAACGATTTTGTTATTTATCTGTGCGCGGCATGATAAGGTGGAACCTGCTTTGAAAAACGGCCAGTTTTTGCTTTCCCTTTTATGAAAGCCGGATTAAATAGCCTGTCGGATTGCGGTCGCGCCAATGCGACATCCGTTGCTGCGCCGCTTTGAATAGCTCAATTGACGAGCTGAGTTTTGCTAAAAGAGAAATTTCCTATGTTCAAAAAAATTCTCAGGTATTTACGGCCCTATAAATTACCTTTTCTGATCGCCCTCGCGCAGGTTTTCATCATGAGCGGCTGCGAACTCCTCAAACCCTGGCCGCTCAAGATCATTATAGACAACGTCCTCAGCGCTAAACCCGCTCCATGGGGGTTCGACAAAGTCTTTACGCCCTCAGCCCTTCTGTTTTTGGCTGCGGTCGGCCTGGTCGTTATCTATTCCGTCCTCGGCGGCATTACGCTCCTGAACAACTATACTACCATCAGGATAGGCCAAAAGATGGTAAATGATATGCGTCGGGACCTCTATGCCCACCTTCACCGGCTCTCCCTTGCCTTCCATCACCGCCGCCAGGTGGGAGATCTTCTCTATCGCGTTACCGCCGACACTTACGCCATTCAGAGCCTTACGATGAACGGGGTATTCCCGATTGTAACCGCCGTGATTCTGCTCTCCGGTATGTTCTACGTGATGATAAAAATCGACTGGCAGCTCACGCTCCTCTCCCTTGCGGTCTGCCCTGCGCTGTTGGTGTCAATTCTAGTGATGAGCGGCAGGATTTCAGCAGCAGCCGTGCTTGCGCGCCGGCAGGAAAGCGAAGTCTATTCCGTTGTGCAGCGGGCCATGTCGGCCATGCGCATCATCCAGGCATTCACCAAGGAAGAAGAAGAACAGCGCAAATTCATGAGCGCCAGCGACCAGAGCCTGGGAGCGAGCCTCCGGTTATACACCCTTCAAACGTTTTATTCCGGCGTCGTCAATGTGCTGATGGCCGTGGGGACTGCGCTCGTCGTCTGGGTGGGCGCAAAGCACGTTATGTCCGGGCAGATCACGGTGGGAGAGATAATAATCTTCACGACATACCTGGCCTCGCTCTATGGTCCGATCAACACCATCTGCCAGACATGGGGGTTGATACAGGGCTCCAAGGTGGGTGTCGAGCGTGTTTTTGAGGTTCTCGACGTCGAAAAAGATCTCAAAGAAGGCGCCCGGACGTTTCCGAAATCCGGAACCAGAGGTGAAGTAGTCTGGGAAAACGTCTCCTTCAATTATGTGGCCGACCAGCCGGTGCTGACAAATATCAATCTGAGAGTAGAGCCGGGGGAGAAGATCGCATTCGTTGGGCCGACCGGTGTCGGAAAATCGACGCTCGTCAGCCTGATCCCTCGGTTTTATGACCCCCTCGAAGGAAGGCTTCTAATCGACGGTGTCGATATCAGGGAGTACCGGTTGAAATCGCTCCGAACTCAAATCTCCATGGTGCTCCAGCCACCCCTCGTCTTTCCGGTTTCCGTTCGGGAGAATATAGCTTACGGCAAGCCGGAAGCAGGCATCGAAGAAGTCGTCTCCGCCGCGAAACTCGCTCGAATCCACGATACGATAGAAAGACTCCCCGATAAATATGACACCATCGTGGGCGAACAGGGGGCGACACTCTCCGAAGGAGAGCGCCAGCGCATCACTATCGCTCGCGCCATTTTGCGAAATTCGCCGATTCTGATCCTCGACGAGCCGACTTCTTCGGTTGACGCCGAAACAGAAGCCTTTATCATGGAAGGGTTGGAACAACTAACCTCCGGTCGAACTACGTTCATCATCGCCCACAGGCTTTCGACCGTGCGCAAGGCAGACAGGATTATCGTGCTGGGTAACGGAAAGATAATTGAACAGGGTCCTTTCAACGAACTGATCGCGGCTCGAGGGCATTTCGCCGCCCTTTACGAATCTCAGTTCGGCATCGACGGACCGGGAAAGGCTGTCCATTAGGCAACGGCCAGGCTGAATTGGATTTGGATAATGAGGCAAAGGATCTGCGTCAGCCTCACGCCCTTGATTTGGCTACATTGAATGTATTTTTACAATGGATATCAATTTTCATTTTTGCTATCTTATTATAGCCTTCCTTGAAAACAGATGTGTTACGACACCCAACCTGGCTGGCGCATACCTTGCATAGGTGGTTTCACGGCGCCACAAGGCCCGTTCGAAATTGTGCGTTCAATGTAGAGGCGGTTTGTGAAGCTTACGAGCGTATTACTCTTATTATTCACTGTCATTGTCTTCTCCCGACCGGTTTCCTGTTCAGCCGAGGATGTCGCCGCCGAGCAGTACTTGCAGAACATGTCGATTTTTTCTCGGGTGTCCGCCAACTCTATTAAAGATATGATGCAACAGGCCCAGCATTCCGCCCCGGCTGCCGCCTCCGGATATGATCCTTTCTCTTATATCAGGCATGGTCAGCTCTCGGTTCCTCCCGGCACTCGGCTCATGATTTTCGTTCCCCATCCTGACGATGAATCGATCGCAGCTTCCGGACTGATTCAAAGAGTGCTCGAAGGGGAGGGAAAAGTCCGGGTAGTCTTCGTCACAAACGGAGACGGTTACACTTACGCCGTTCGACTCAGGGTGAAGAACGCGCGCGTTAGTGCCAAGGATTTCATAGAATACGGGAAAAAAAGGCAGGAGGAAGCGGTTCAGGCCATATGCGAACTCGGTCTTCAGCCCGAAGACGCCGTTTTTCTTGGCTTTCCCGATGACGGCATTGACGACCTGTGGGAATCCTATTGGTCTAATCTCCAGCCTTTCATATCCCCTCACACGCTCTTTGACAGGCCGCACAGAAAAGGTTTGAAGCGATGGGTCAAGTATTCGGGCGTAAGTCTCAGGGATGAGATCGAAAGGGTGATTAAAGAATTTTCGCCTGACTGGGTCGTGCTTCCGGATCCTCGCGACTATCACCCGGATCACGCGACCGCCGGGGTGTTCGTCCTGGATGCGCTCGAAACGCTCTACTCCAATGAGGATACCCTTCCGGCAAAGGTGCTGACCTATCTGGTGCATTACAAGGATTATCCAATTGCCGGTACATGGTCAAAGGAGATTTCCAGCACAGGCGTTGGCGGCTGCTGCAAGGTTTCGGGGAAAACTCTGGCCGATACGAACTGGTTGACATTGCCTCTGAGTCCTGAGGAGGTTGAGGGTAAGCGTCGGGCTTTACTCTCTCATGCCTCCCAGCTCCAGATGCTGCAATGGTTTTTTCGCAATTTCCTGTTACCCTCCGAAATGTATGGCTGCCTTACTTTGACGCAGGTGATCACAGTCCCCCAGGAGTATGCCGCCTACTATAAACACCTCGATTCGGTCGATGAACCTGCCGCCAGGATCGAGAGTGGTCCGTAAGCTCTTGCTCATGAGTCGAACTATTGTTTTGTTGCTGGTTGCGATATCGTTATGCAAGCCGGTTTTCGCCCAGGGAAAACCAACTCCCCTTTCTCTGCCTTCAACAGGGAGGGACTCCAAATGCGAAAGATGGACCACGGCCGATATAAACGGGGTCCAGTGGCTGATCGATCCGGAGGGAAAGCTTTTTTATTCAAAAGGTGTAAACATTGTCTCTCCCGGCAAGGATAGCGAAAAAAGCAGGGCTGGACGGGCATTTTGCTGGTCCAATTTCTACTCGTCCATCGGCGAATGGCGTACACGGACCGCAAGACGGCTCAAAGAGTGGGGATTCAATACCTTGGGCGGCTGGTCGGACTGCTCGCCCGACCTTGGACTGCCGCTTATGGTGGATTTGGAATTAGGCAGGAATTCGCGCTTTCACTGGTTCGATCCCTTTGACCCGTTGATGGAACAGACCACGCTGGAGAAGGCCAGGCAGCTTACAGCCCCTTACAGGGATCTTCCTCAACTCGTCGGATATTTCAGCGATAATGAGGTTGGCTGGTGGAATTCCTCACTTTTTATATGGTTCTTGAAGGCGCCATGGGAAAACTGCACCAAACGCTTCCTTTGGAAAATGATCTATGACAATTATGAGGGAAATTGGAAAGCTCTCCTGGTCGATTGGTCCCCTCAGTTCGGCGCGGGAGGTTTTGAAGACTTGAAGAAAGCGGGTGCCGGTCTGAAGCTGAAGGCCGGCGGGAATGGCATCCGATTGGTGGACCGGTTCATGAGCGCTTGCGCCGGACGATATTACGAACTGATGTACAAAGCCATCCACACCGCTCACCCGGGCGCGCTGGTGCTCGGCGACAGGCTCCCGCTCTATTATCATCAGGACGCCATCCTGGCGATGGGCGATAATGTGGATGTAATCTCAACCAACTATAATGTTGACATCCCCGACGGCTGGGTCGCGCCCTATTTTTTTGAGGGTTTGCGCAAACTCGGCCATAAGCCTGTCCTGGTATCGGAATTCTTTTTTGCGGCCGATGAAAACAGAAGCGGCAACTTGAACGAGACCGCGCGAAATGTTCATGCAAAACCCGGCCACCTTATGACCGTTCCTACTCAGGCCGAAAGGACCTGGGGAGCGGATAACGCCCTGCTTAACTTTGCCCGGTTCCCCAACGTGGTCGGCGCGCACTGGTTTCAGTATTCCGACGAGCCGCTCGGCGGACGCGAAGATGGTGAAGACTACAATATGGGCCTTGTAGATACATCGGACCAGCCGTATCAGACGCTGACGCTGGGTGTTAAGGAGCTAAACCCCAAACTGGAGTCGGTGCATGCAAAAAGTAATTGTGGATCTGAAAAAATAGCGCCCGATTGCTCCAAAGCAGGGTCGAGTCTGCCCGCCGGGATTCAGCCGGTCAAAATAACACGGGCCGATTACCGAATTGATGTTTCCGACCAGACGCTTATCGAATGGGAAAAGGAAAAAACGCTTCTTTCCGGTTTTACCGCTCCGGCCCCATATGTCCCCTTTGGGGATGTGCACCTTACGTGGAGACCTGAAGGCTTTTACCTTTTCAGTCTCTCGGATACCTACGTTGACCCGAAATTCCTGGACTACCGGGATAGATTCCCCGTATCCGAGGCATTTCAGCTTCATTTTACAGTCGAGGCTGAAGGCAAGCCGAATCATTTTGCCGCCTGTCTCATACCGCAGGATAATCCTCACTACCCTGACGGGTTTGAGATTAAGGCTGAGCTCTTTCGAATGGAAAAGGGAATTCCCGTGCAGAAGCTGCCCTCACAAGGGTACGTGCAAAGGATAGAAAAATCTCTGCCTCACATGGCTGTCGAAGCATTCTTCCCTGCAAAGTGGTTCGGGCTGGACGAACTCAAGCCGGGAATGCGACTGAGGATGAACATCGCGCTCGTGAGCTATTATCGTGAATTTGCCATGACTTGGGCTGGAAACCCCGAAATGAGCCGGATACTGGCGCCGCAGGATTTTAGGGATATAGTGCTGGAGTGATCCGTTTAAAGGGAAACGTGCAGGCGGAAGAAATGACCGCCGGCGTGGCCGCAGCCCACGCTTATATCAGCCTGGGGCAAATTCGACAAACGCGTGAGCGGCCCAAAATCTTGACCTCTCTTGAAGAATTCGCCCTCATGCATTACAAGAGAGTTGGCCCTCAACCTTTGGCAAAGTGCAGGAAAAGCATTAAATTGAAACATTGCTGCAAAGATTTGGTGTAACCAATTCTTTTTAGCTTCAACTCTAACCGGCAGAAAATATGTTCGATAACCTTTCGGATAAATTTCAGAAGATATTTAAGAATCTGCGGGGCCAGGGAAAGCTCTCCGAGGCCAATATCAAGGAGGCTCTCCGCGAGGTGAGGATGGCTCTGCTCGAGGCCGATGTGCATTATAAGGTGGCTAAGGATTTCGTTGCCGGCATTGCGCAGAGGGCCGTCGGGCAGGAAGTGATGCAAAGCCTTACGCCCGGTCAGCAGGTCATAAAGATAGTGCACGAAGAGCTGACTTCCCTGATGGGCGGAAGCGCGGAACCCCTCAAACTCTCCGGGCGTACGCCTGTTCCGGTCATGCTCGTGGGGCTGCAAGGTTCGGGCAAGACAACGACCGCGGGAAAACTTGCCCGAAAGCTCTCCAATGACGGCAGAAGGCCTTGCCTCGTTCCCGCCGATGTGTACAGGCCCGCCGCAATCGACCAGCTCATTACGCTCGCCGGCCAGCTAAAGCTTCCGGTCTACCCTTCAACTTCCCGGCAAACCCCGGAACAGATCGCCAAAGAGGCCTTGAACTTCGCCCGTCAGGAAAATTGTGACACTCTTCTGGTGGATACCGCAGGGCGGCTGCATGTAGACACCGAACTTATGGAGGAGCTTTCGCGCCTGAAAGGCATCCTCGAGCCGGCGGAAATCCTCCTGGTCGCGGATGCGATGACGGGCCAGGACGCAGTACAGATTGCGGGTTCGTTTAACGAAAAGCTCGGCCTCAGCGGGATCATCCTTACAAAGTTGGACGGCGATGCGAGGGGTGGAGCTGCGCTTTCCATCAGATCGGTTACCAACTGCCCGATAAAGTTGATAGGCATTGGCGAAAAGCTTGATGCGCTGGAAGTTTTTCACCCTGACAGGATGAGTTCGCGAATACTCGGGATGGGAGATGTCCTGTCCATGATCGAAAAAGCTCAAGAGGCTTTCGACGTGGAACAGGCCGAGGAGATCGCGCGCAAATTCAGGCAGGATACATTCAGTCTCGAGGATTTTCTCCAACAGCTTCAGCAGGTTAAAAAACTGGGTTCCTTCGAACAAATACTCGGTATGCTTCCGGGCATGGGGATGCTCAAAGAACTCAAGAAGGCCCAGTTTGATCAGAAAGAGTTCGTGCGCATGGAGGCCATCATCAAATCGATGACCGGAGATGAACGCAGGAACGTAGACATATTGAATGCGAGCCGCAGGCGCAGGATTGCGGACGGAAGCGGGACAAGCGTTCAGGATGTAAACCGGCTTCTCAAAAGCTATGATGAGTCACGCCGGATGATCCGCCAAATGATGGGCGCTGGGGGCGGTGGCAAGAAAAAGAAGGGAAAATTAAGACGAAAGGGGTCATTTTTCCCTTTCTAATGCGTTCATTATGCATTATATGAAAAATTTTAGTGCAAAATCGCAAAAGGAGACTTGCGCCTACGGTCTGCACCGGGTAAAAATAATTTTACTGCGAAAAGCGCCCTGAAAGTAACCGATTGCCTCCAAAACGGGGGCGTGAACGAAACAGGAGGTCTAGAGTTAATGCCGGTTAAAATTCGTTTGGCACGTGGCGGGAGGAAAAAAAGACCCTTTTACAGGATCGTTGTCGCCTCCTCTGAGGCACCGCGGGACGGCAGGTTTATAGAGAGAATCGGGACCTATGATCCGCTCCCGGCAGAAACACAGGTCCAGATCGACAGCGAAAGACTCCAGTATTGGCTGGGTCAGGGCGCAAAGCCTACCGAAACCGTTCGCAATCTGATTCAAAAACATGGGAAGCTGAGCTAGATTTCCGATTATTGTCGCAGCGCATTCATCCGGAGGAAATCATGTTGAAGGAACTGATCGAGTTTATGGCGCGTGCATTGGTTGACAACCCGGAAAAGGTTAGGGTTTCCGAGATTGAAGGTGAGCAAACCTCTGTCATCGAACTTCGGGTAGCGAAGGAAGACCTGGGCAAAGTGATCGGCAAGCAGGGGCGCACCGCCCGCGCCATGAGAACGATCCTGAGTGCTGCGTCGACAAAAATTCGTAAACGGGCCGTTTTGGAGATAATCGAATAACACAAATGGACAAAGCCTTTCTGGTCGCTGTTGGAAAGGTAGTAAAAGCTCATGGGGTCCGTGGTTTGCTCAAACTCCTTCCTTACGGCGAGACCCTTGCGGAAATTCAGGCCGGAGAGAAGCTGTTTTTAGCCGAAGGCGCAACGCTGCCGCAATTGACCCTTGTGAACATTCGTTCGCAAAATCGTGTCTGGATCGCTCAATTCGAAGAAATTGCCGGCAGGGGTCAGGCGGAGGCGTTGGCGGGACAGGATCTCTTCATCGAAAAAGACCGCCTGCCTGTCTTGCCTTCCGGCGAATACTATCATTTCCAGCTGATCGGGCTTTCGGTTCAGACAAAAGAAGGAGAGTTGCTGGGGACTCTGAACGCCGTTTTGCAAACCGGAAGCAATGATGTCTACGTGGTGAAAAGCGAGGGAAAAGAATTGCTCATCCCGGCAATCGAGGAGGTCGTCACTCAAGTGGATCTCCTCAACGGAAAGCTCATAGTGGAGTTGCCGGAAGGCTTGCAATAAATGATCTTTGAAATTTTGACCATTTTCCCCCGCATGTTTTCTTCCCCCCTGGAAGAAAGCATAGTGGGAAAAGCCCGTGACCGGGGACTGATCCGGGTTAGGGTTCATAACATACGCGATTTTGCCGTAGACAGGCATCAAATGACGGACGACCGGCCCTTCGGAGGCGGAGAGGGTATGGTCATGAAACCCGAACCGATTGTAAGCGCTCTTAGAGCGATTCAAGCCGGCCCTTCCGCCCGAATCGTTTTGCTGAACCCGCAGGGACGTTTGTTCAACCAGGAGATTGCTCGGGAACTGAGCCGCCTTGAGCGGCTCGTTCTTATTTGCGGCAGGTACGAGGGCGTGGACGAACGAGTTGCCCGGTATTTCACGGACGATCAGATATCCATCGGGGATTATGTTTTGACGGGAGGAGAGCTTGCGGCCATGGTAGTGGTTGACGCCGTTACGCGCCTGCTTCCCGGAGTGCTCGGAAACGTCGGTTCTGCTTGCTCGGATTCGTTCAGTCAACCGGTTCTGGAGCACCCTCAATATACCCGCCCTCAGGACTTTGAGGGCATGAGCGTTCCGCCGGTCCTGCTGTGCGGTAATCATGAAAGCATTCGCCGCTGGCGGCGTGGACAGGCCCTGTTGAGGACAAGTATTCGCCGCCCGGATCTTTTCGCCCGCCTTAGTCTCAATGATGAGGATCTGGCCCTGCTCGAATCGGCCAGGCGGGAAATCGAGGAAGAAACGTGAATCGCGAACCCGTGAACCGTGACTGTAAAAGCTGTCGCAATCCGCTGTCCACGGGTCACTAGTCACGAGTAAATGATGGCGCAACTTTTCTTGGCGCTTCTCCATTATCCCGTCTTGAACCGGATCGGTGATACGATCGCTTCGGCGATAACGAATCTCGATCTTCACGACTTGGCGAGATCGTGCCGCACGTACGGCGTGCCGGCCTGCTATATTGTCACGCCCCTCATAGACCAGCAGGCCCTCGCAAACCGGATCGCGGCTCACTGGATCGAGGGAATAGGAGGCAAAATCCTCCCGGAGAGGCGCGAGGCGATCAAACTTTTAAAGGTGGTGGAAAGCCTCTCTTCGGCCGTACAGGATATCGCTCTAAAAAGTGGACGGCCCCCTGTCCTCTGGGCTACCACCGCAAAGAATGGAGTGAGTGCCTTGCCTCACCTCCGGGCCAGGGCTTTGCTCGAAAGTGAAAACCGGCCCTTTCTGCTTCTTTTTGGGACAGGCTGGGGTCTTGCACCGGAGGTTTTTGACCTTGTGGATGCCGTGCTGGAACCAATTCCGGGCGTTAACGGCTACAATCATCTCCCTGTTCGGGCGGCGGCCTGCATCTTGCTCGACCGCCTGCTGGGGCGAAGCTGAAAAAGTGAAGGGTGAAGAGATCACCGTTCACTGATCATTTGTGGAGGAATAAAATGGGAATCAGTTTGCTCGAAGCGATTGAAAGAGATCACATGCGCTTCGATATCCCGGCGTTCAGGATCGGCGATACCGTAAAAGTGCACGTGAAAATCCGTGAAGGCGATAAAGAACGCGTTCAGGTGTTCGAAGGCCTGGTGATCCGCTCCCATAGGGCCAAGATGGGCGCCACTGTCACGGTCCGGAAGGTTTCCTACGGGGTCGGTGTGGAACGTATTTTTCCCGTTCATTCCCCGCAGATCGAAAAAATAGAGATACTGCGTCGAGGCCGCATCCGCCGGTCCCGGCTCTACTACCTGCGCCAGAGG
>Ga0326727_10022328_pt1 | contig 12248 bp, 9 predicted proteins | sample MB2enrmetagenome_FD_207643 | JGI IMG/M metagenome (GOLD analysis project Ga0326727, IMG submission 207643) | Lab enriched peat soil microbial communities from McLean, Ithaca, NY, United States - MB29MY | ecosystem: Environmental > Terrestrial > Soil > Wetlands > Peat | place: USA: New York... | reverse complement strand
CGAGCCGTTCCGGTGCGGCTTCGAGCACCAGCTTGATGTTCGCCCAGTCCAGCTCCTGAACGCTCTTCAGGAGCCGCAGGCGTTCGGGAAGAAAATTTCCTTCCAGTTGCCGAACCGAGGCGGCGACTTTCTCGCGGCGCGACTCCCAACCTTCCGTGTAGGGTTCAACGGCCTGCACCTGCCAACCGGCGGCCAGGAAAATAGCGGCCACATCGCACCCCATCAGGCCAAAGCCGACAATTCCAATGGTGTCTTGAATCATCTAAACCCCGTTTCCCGTTCCCCGTTCCCCGTTTTCCGTTGTCCGTTTCCGAGGTTCCGTTTTTCCTTGCTGGGAACGGAGAATAACGAACGGGAAACGGGGAAGGGATAACGGGGAACAGCTTTTTCAGTGGGCGACGGCCGCTTCCTTTTCGGATACGTCCAGTCCCAGCTTGCGCAACCAGGGAATGATCTTTTCTTCGGCGCCTGGATTCAAAGCCAATGGCGCGGTAGCGGTTGGGCCGCATATTCCCAGCTTGCTGAGCCCGAACTTGATGACGGCGGCGTTGGGACCAAAGCTGCCCATCAGCGCGAACAACAGTGCTTTCTTTTGCAGGGCTACGGCTGTCGCCTGATCGCCGCGCTTCCAGGCCAGGTAGATATCGACACACAATTTCGGATTCAGGCTGCCGCCCGCGAAAATACCGGCTTTCGCCCCTAACTCAAAGGCGGGAAGGGCTAACGTGGGCAGACCAGAAGCAACCGCGAAATCATACTCCGCAGTCATCTCGATATAGCGCTGCATGGTGATGAAATCGCCGGCGCTGTCTTTCATACCGATCACGTTGGGGTGCGCCGCCAGTCTCGCAATCGTATCCGGTGTGTACGTGATCTTGGTCATTTGGGGGAAATGATAGATAACTACGGGCAGGGGCGAGGCGTCCGCTATCGTCAGGAAATGCCGGATCACGGCCGCCTGATCCAGGGGGAAGTAGAAGGGCACCTGGACCAGCACGCCATTGGCCTTGGTCCGGGCGGCGGCCCGAACCTGCAACAAAGTCTTCTGGGTGCCGCTGTCGCCGCAGCCAACCAAGACCGGAACTTTCCCCTGCGCTTCCTCCAGCGTGGCCTCGATCGCATCCTGACGCATGGATTCCGTCATGGCGGGAAACTCGCCGGTCGTGCCCAGCACCACGAGGCCATGCATGCCGCCATCCAGGCAGTAGCGCACCACGTTGCGCATGCCTTGCTTGTCCACCTTTTCATCTGGGGTAAGCGGGGTCACCATTGCGGGATAAACGCCTTTGAATTCCATTGTTTTCAGTCCTTTGCTTTCCCCCGGGGATCATCCGGGCGCTTGAGATAACCAGCCACGCCGCCTGGTCTCGCGGGGCGCTCTTTGAATGATATCAGAGCACTCAGCACTCAGCGCTCAGCACTCAGCAGTCAGCCAGCAAACTCAGCAATCAGCACTCAGCAATCAGCACTCAGCAATCAGCATTCAGCCAACCCGGCATTTGGCAGTCAGCACTCGGAATCAGCCAAAGCAAAACAGACGGCTACCTCTTGGCTGATTGCTGACTGCTGAGTGCTGAATGCTGGTTTTGGTGAGTGCTGGGTTACTCGAAATGCGCCGTCTTGAAGGGAATCTGAACCACGGCTTCCAGTTCTACGGGATTGCCGTTCCTGATGCCCGGGCGGAAGCGCCATTGCATCAGCGCGGCGCGGGCGCAGGCGTCCACGCGCTGCTCAACGCTATGCAGGACACGGATGTCGCTTACGTTGCCATTGGCGCGAATCACGGCGTACAGCACAACCACACCTTCCTTGACTTCCTGCTGCAACTCCGGTGAATAAGCGGGATCCACTTTGCTCAGCGCCACCGGCCCGGTAAGCTCACCCGGTTCCCGGCTGGGGTGCAGCTCAGCAAAACGGATGATCCAACTGCCACCCGTGGAAGTGAAGTTCGGCATATTGAGCATCATCGAGTAATACTTTTTCGAGCCAAACACCGTTTCTTCGATCTTGGATGGCGCGGACACGCCGGGCCGAGTCTGGCGGGCCAGCTCCGTAGGACTCTTGAGCGCAGTCAAGAGTGTCTTTTGCGCCGTTGCGGGAACCGGTTTCTCGGGCGTAGCGGCCCGCAAAGCTGCGGGACCGGCGGCGGCGATGGGTCCGGGATTGACCGGGCCTGCAGCGACCAGGATGCCTTCTAACCGGGAGTCCATGCCTGGGGGACGGTCGATTCTTCCCCCTCCGGGAATCTCCGGAATGCCCGGAGCGTCCGGTTTCCCTTCAGGAGTGGCGGCGAATTCGCCGCGGCGGTTTCCCTGCGGAACCGCCACCGGACCGATCGGCGTAGTCGGGTGTAGTCCCAGGGCCACGATCTGTTCTATGGGGTGTTCCGCGGGACTCGGCGGCACCAGCGGTGGAGGTGGGTTCTCCGGGAACCTGACAGCCCGCGAGTGGTCGCCAGACTTGATCCACGTGGCCTTCTGTTCGGGTTCGGGCAAGTGTGGCGCCGCCACTTGCGGCTCCAGTTTGGCCATATTCAGCTCACCAGGACGGCGAGCGCCTTGGGTCAGGGGTGGTGGCTCCACGGCGGGCGTAACCAGCACAGCGCCAATGGGCTGCAATTTTTCCTGGGACGAATCGGCCGCTGGCGGGGGCGGCACGACGACGGGCATGGCCACGGCAGGCGCAGTCATAGAGGTTTGCGCAACTACCGGAGGAGGGGCGACCGGCTGCGGCGGAGCGGGCGCGACCAGGCGCGCCGTGGCGGCCGAGACCGCAGTCACCGGCACCGCCTCCGGTGTCTTTGTCCAAGCCACGATGTTGGGCAGTGGGACCTCGTGTCCAAGATGCAGATCTGGAGGCGTAATCACCGTTTGCGCGGTGTTGTCGGGATGCCGAGGACGGGAGACGATTCGCTGCCGGGCGTATGCCGGCTCGCCAACCCGTGGCATCTTTGCCGCGGGCGGCTCGGAGTCCGGGTTCAGGGCGGGCAAGTAATCCGAGACCGGATAATACACCAGCCTGGAATTCGTCAACGGATTCTGCGCCTGCACGCGTTCGTGCACCACATGCGCGTAAGAAAAACCCCAGAGCGCCGCCACGACCAGCGCATGGGAAATGACCGAAAGGCGCAACGTTGCCAGGGGAAAACGCCGGGGCACAAATACGTCGGGCCAAAACGGCGCGGGCGGTGAGGTAGGCTCCATCGGGGCAGGCCGGCGAAACCGGCCCACCAGCAGATCGGCAAGATTGCCGAAAAACACTTTCGGCCAGGGCGGCAGCTCAACCAACAGGCGCGGCGCCCAAAATTCCCCGCCTTCTTCCGGAGAAGGCTGGGTATCGCCCTGAAATACAACGTACATTTCTCTTCGGGAGTAAATACGCAAATTATAACGAAGTAAACATTACCAGAGTGTGCAACAAGGCGCGTCCGCTTAGATGCACCTCGTTGGTATACAGTGGCAGGAGTACAGAAAGAACAGAGCATATGGACAACCGAGAGCTGCTCGACCAACAGATGGCGTACTACCGCGCGCGCGCACAGGAGTACGATCAGTGGTTCCTGCGGCAGGGACGCTATGACCGAGGACCCGAGCAGCGCGGCGAATGGTTCCGCGAAGTCAAGGAGATGGAGGCTGTCCTTCGCCTCTCCGTACGCGGGGCAGAGGTGCTGGAACTGGCATGCGGTACCGGTCTCTGGACGCAGCATCTGGCGGAAAACAACCGGCACATTCTAGCCGTCGACGCCTCCCCCGAGGCAATCGATGTCAACCGGCAGCGGGTGGGATCGGGCAATGTCGACTATTGTCTCGCCGACATCTTTGCCTGGACCCCAACCACCACCTTCGACGTCGTCTTTTTCTCGTTCTGGCTTTCGCACGTTCCGCCTGAGCGGTTTGATGCCTTCTGGGAAACCGTGCGCACGGCGCTCAAACCCGGCGGACAAGCGTTCTTTATCGATGGCTTGCTGGAGCCGTCGTCAACCGCACGAGACCATGTTCCGCCCAACCCATCCGGGGTCGTTCGCCGCCGGCTCAATGACGGACGAGAGTTCGATATTGTGAAGATCTTTTACCAGCCCGAAGTCTTGGAGCAGCGCCTCAGCGAGCGCGGCTGGCGGGGCTGGGTGCGCTCAACCGGCAAGTTCTTTCTGTACGGTTCGGTGGTACCGGTGCCACCTGCCGAATAACCAGCGATTCCAGTTGGAGACGGCGGCAAGGAATGGTTTCAGCAGGATCTCCGACGACTCATCCGAAGGCCGGCAAGAAAGGCCTCAATAGCAGCCCCGACCGCTTCCGGCTGGTCGACATAAATAAAGTGGCGAGCATTATGGATTATGAGGGTTGACGCCTCCGGAGCGTTCGCAAAGATGCGCCGGTAGAATGACCGAATTTCGGCGTCGGGCAAGCCTCTCTTGTAGGAATCAGCCGCGATTAAAGCGAGGATTGGCACCTTCACCTTGCCAAGATCCGGCCGGAGATCTGCGGGCAACATCTCCATGATGTATTGGGCAACCGCGTCTGGGTCGCTGCGTGCCGAGAATTCCGTCATCGCGTTTGCTTTCTCAGGGTCGTTCATGCGAGCCGTCAGAAATGCGTGTAATGCCGCGCGAAATTCTTGTGCGTTTTTGCCTCGAGCCAGTTCATTGGCGAGCTTATCCGCTGCAGCCCGTCGTCCTACCGCATCCACATCGGCCAATGGCGAGAAGACGGGAAAACCGTCAAGGGAGATCACGGCGCCGATGCTGTTTGAGTGCTCGATCGCAACTCGGAAAGCAATGAACGCTCCCAGGCTGTGTCCGACCAGGATTGGTTGCTGCAGCCGTTTTTCGCGGATGAGACGCGCGATATCAGCCACAACCTTATCAACGACAGGTGCCTTTACCGGAGCCCGGCCGCTGAAACCAGCCAGGGTAAGCGCATAGACTTCCTGGGTGGGAGGGAGGCGTCGCACCATGTCGCTCCAGCTCCATGCTCCGCCAGCCAAGCCCGGAATAAGCATCAGCACCGGGCCGTCCTTGCCGTACCTATCGGCAGCTATGCTGCCAATAACGATGGCGTCGCTTGGCGCTAGCTCTCCGGACTCTTTTGCGAGTGGGGTTCTAGATAAGAGGCCAACGCCAAGAGGTATAGCTGAGAGCATGAGACTCCTTCGAGAAATTGACACTGCCGCCTCCGTTCAGTAACCGGATTCGAAATTCGAGACCTCGCGAATCATAGTGTGAAGGACCTCGCCGGACGGAGCCAGAACCAGGATATCGGCCGGCATGCCTTGGGCGAGCATGCCCGGGCAGGATGTGTCTGCCAACACGTGCGCCGGGTTGATGGTTGCCAGCTTGACGGCGTCCTGCAGATTCCAACGGGCGAAGGCCATCACATTGCGCACCGCCCGGTCCAGGGTGAGCACACTGCCCGCCAGCTTCCCTTCCTCCGAGAGGCAAGTTTCACCGTTCACTTGCACCGTAGTAGTTCCCAAGCGGTACCTGCCGTCGCCCATGCCCGTGGCACTGGTTGCGTCGGTCACCAGCACAGCGCCCTCGCGGCCTTTGGCGTGCAAAAAGAACTCAACCATCTCCGGCGCGACATGAACGCCATCCGCGATGACCTCGGCAAAGAGAGTGGGAGTGTTAAGAACGGCGGCAACGATTCCGGGATCGCGGTGGCTCAGGGGGCGCATGGCGTTGAAGATATGGGTCGCGTGGCGCGCCCCCGCCGCGATGCCTGCCCGGGCTTCGGCGTAACTGGCGTTGGAGTGCCCCAAAGATACGCACACGCCGCGCCGGGCGGCTTCGGTAATCAGTTCGCCAGCGCCAGGCAATTCCGGCGCTACCGTCATGAGCTTGATTCGTCCCCGGGCAGCATCCCAGAAACGATGGAAAAGCTCGAGAGAGACGGGCTGTAAATATTCGCGCGGGTGCGCACCGCGCCTCTCGGGACTGAGGAACGGTCCTTCCAGGTGGATCCCGGCCGGACGGGCACGCACCTCGGCAGGCGGGCTTTTTTCGCCCTCTTCAATGGAGGAGGCCAGCGTGTCGAGCGCTGTCAAGATCTTGTCCAGCGGTGAACTCAGCGTGGTAGGCAGATAACTGGTAACGCCGTGGCGCGCCAAGTGCCGCTCCAGGGCCGCTAAGCCGTCCGCGCCGGCGTCCATGACGTCACATCCCGCCCCGCCGTGAACATGCAGATCAATAAAGCCTGGCGCAAGAACCGCTGCCGGAAAATCAACCCGCCGGAAATGCCGCGGCGGTTCCACCGATTCCGGCGCGGCCACGGAGGCAATCACGCCATCCTCGATCAACAGCAGCGGATTTTGCAAATAGCGCTGCGGCGTAAGACAAACACCGGCGCTAAGAGCTACTCGCATAAGAGAGAGTGTACATCGGGGGAGCAAGTCACCATCATCGGGTGATCGGGTGATTGTGGATCAGGTGATTATCCCCAGGGCGCAGTCAAATCCGTTGTCTTGAAGTCCGTCAGCGGTTTCGCAGATTTTATGCGTCGCAAAGCGACGCAATGAAGAGAGCCCGGGGTTTCAACCCCGGGAAGATTGGGGAGTAGAAAGTTCCCAGCCCTGCAAGGACGACTGCGGTGGTGGGCTAACTTCTTCACAAGATGGCAAAGTAAGCGATATTGGCACTAGATGGGATCCCAATCGGGAGAAGGGAAAGGAACCCCCAAAACGCACCCCCCTTGACAACAGAGCTAAGCGCGGACACGAGCCTACACACGGGTAAGAAGATGCGTAAAAAACGCGACACGCGGGTGCTGCTGAGCGCGCGCGAGAGGTGTGCAATATGCAAACAAAACTCGCAGCGAAATGTAGGGCGCGCGTGAGCTGACGCGGATGTGAGTCCGCATGGGGAATCAAGTGCATTGCGTGATTTCCCCGAACGCGGTTTCGGGACCGCGGGCAGTGCCCGTGTGTCTTCCGCAAGCTCGAGCCAATGCAGAGGTATTGCTTGCGACCCAACAGTCGTACTATGACTTCAAAAAGCGGACAAACTATCCCAACCTTCGCCAAAACCAAGCGAAAGGTTGGCCATCCCTCTCAAGATGTGCCCTTCGGTGAAATCCACTCTAAAACGCAAACATTAGCTGCAAATCCACGCTGCGGTTGGCCGAAGTGGCACCAACCAGCCCGCTGGCTAAACCGTTCGGCCCCAACCCCAACACCGGCTATTGCCTATGCCGGGCAGTACGCGACTTCTTCGACCGGACCGAGCAATACGGGCGATTTAGGAGGAGAATGTCTGTATGCGCTTCTTACTGGGTATGAAGTCGCGCTCGTCATTCATCCTTGCGGCAGGATTTGGCACGCTGATCGTCCTCATTGCGATGCTCGGGTTCGGAGCGATCGGGCGCGCTCGCGCGATCTACAACGAGATGGAATCGACGCAGCAGACCTACCTCGAGGCGGAGGCATTCCGCCGTGACATCGCGGCCGACATGTATCTTGCCGACATCTTGGTGCGCGATTATCTGCTTGATCCTTCGCCTCAGAGTGCCCCCCTGCATCGCCAGCAACTGCTGGAGATCCGCAACTCGCTGCAAGAACGCTTGGATTTGCTGGCGCAGCGCATGGGCGAGGGCGACACCCGCGGGGTGTCCCAGCTGCAAACCGAAGTACAGGCCTATTGGGATTCGCTAGACCCAATCTTTGAATGGACTCCGCAGGACAAGGCTTCGTTGAGTTGGTCGTTCCTGAGGCACAAAGTTCTGCCACGAAGAAAAGCAGTTATGGACTTGGCCCGCGAGGTGGCGAAGCTGAACAAGGAAAACCTTGACCGGGAGCGTCAACGAATTCGGCGAAGCCAGGAAGTGCTGCACAGCTTCCTGCTCAAGATGATGGGATTTGCGCTGAGCCTCGGCACGGTCGTCGCCCTGGTAACAATCTATCGCGTGGCGGTTCTCGAGCGACGCCACGACGAACAGACACACCGAATCGAAGAAGCCGAAAACAATCTCCGGCGTTTGTCGCGTCGCCTGGTGCAAGCGCAGGAGGTCGAACGGAAAGCGCTTTCGCGCGAATTGCACGATGAAGTGGGCCAGATGCTGACCGCATTAGGCATTGAATTGGCCAACTTACAATCCCTCAGGAGTTCTGACGAAGGGGCATTTCGTTCTCGGGTTGACAACGCCAAGCGCGTGACTACAGAAGCCGTGCGGGCCATACGCGACCTGGCCATGGGGTTGCGCCCCTCCATGCTCGACGATCTCGGTCTGGCGCCCGCGCTGGAATGGCAAGGCCGTGAGTTCTCTCGGCATACGGGGGTACCAGCCGTGATTACAGTGGACGGCACGCTGGACGATTTGCCGGAAGCCCACCGCACCTGTATCTATCGAGTCGTCCAGGAAGCGCTGACGAATTGTGCCAAGCACGCCAAGGCCAAAAATGTCCTGGTGTTCGTACATCGCAGTGGCGAATTCGTGGAAGCAGTCGTTCAAGACGATGGGGTGGGCTTTAATGCGGCTTCGCGGGCGGGTGGATTAGGGCTGTTGGGTGTCGAGGAGCGGGTGCAAGAATTAGAGGGAACACTCGGGATCACTTCTCAACCGGGCAAAGGGGCAACCCTGCGCGTTCAGATCCCCGTAAAACATGGGGAGACGACATGGGCAAAATTCGCATCCTGATCGCCGACGATCACGGCATCGTCAGGAGAGGCCTCCGACTCCAGTTGGAGCAGCGTGAAGAATTTGAGGTGGCCGGAGAGGCCAGCGATGGACGCGAAGCCGTCCGCATGGCGGAAGAACTTGGCCCGGCGGTGGTCATCATGGACATCGCCATGCCGAACCTCAATGGCATTGATGCCGCCGCCCAAATGGTCAAACGGAACCCTGAGCTCAAGGTAATCATCCTGAGCATGCACTCCGACGAAAGCTATCTGACCCGAGCGTTGACGGCCGGAGTGAAAGGCTATTTACTGAAAGAAACTGCCGATGTGGATCTCTATCGCGCCGTTCAAGTCGTGGCGCAGGGGAAGGTCTTCTTCAGCCCGACGATTGCCAACACGCTGCTCGAAGATTACGTGCGCCAGTTACAGCAACGCGAGCTTCAGGATTCCTATGACCTGCTGACCAACCGGGAGAAGGAGATCCTGCAACTGCTGGCAGAGGGTAAGTCCAACAAGGAGGTCGCGATCGCGCTTGACCTCAGCACCTACACCGTCGAGACGCATCGCACCCATATCATGCACAAGCTGAATCTCCACAATTCTGCCGAGATCGTCCTCTATGCGGTGCGAAAAAAGATAATCTCCTGAACCGTTCAGCGAGAAATACCCCGATTTTGTCCGGCGAATACCCTACCGACTGTATTTTCTTCGAGCGTCCTGCAATCCCATACTGTTCGTATCGAAAGCGAGTGTCGTATAGCGCCGAGGCTTAGGCTTTTCCCTAGTTTCCGCGCTAACCTCCGCTCGTGTATCTCCTCCGCTGGCTCGGCGTTCAGGAACACGGCCTCCCTCCCGCCGTACCGGTTGGCAGAATGGAGCAACAATGAGCACCGCCGTTAGCATAAGAACCGCCGTCGGTGTGAGGAACCCATCCGACCTCTTTTTTGAGCAATTGTGCCGGGCGCGAGATCGCGTGCTGCTGCTGGACTACGACGGAACCATCGCGCCATTTTCGGTGCAGCGCAATCGCGCATTTCCGTATCCGACGATCCCTGAGCTCCTAGATTGCATCATGAGCACGTGCCGCACGCGCGTTCTGTTGATCAGCGGGCGCTCGGCGCGTGAAATCCCACCGCTGCTCGGCCTGAATCCTCACCCCGAAATCTGGGGGACCTACGGAACCGAGCGGCTGCGAGCAGACGGCCGGTATTTCGTCGACCACGTGAGCGATGACGTGCAGCATGCCCTCGCTGAAGCGGATGCCAGGCTTCGGGACGCAGGTCTGGCCCAATCGGTCGAAAGGAAGCCGGGTGCAATCGCTGTCCATTGGAGAGGTCTGAATCCGCCCCAGATGGAAAACGTCAAAATGGCAGCTTACCGCGTACTGTCGCCGCTTGCCCTGCAGAGCCATCTGTTGCTGGCGGAATTCGAGGGTGGAGTAGAACTTCGCGAGCCAATGCGCGGCAAAGGCGATGTTGTGAGGTCAGTACTTTCCGAGCATAGCCTGGACGTGCCGGTCGCGTATCTCGGGGACGACACAACAGACGAGGATGCATTTCGTGTTTTAAACGGCAGGGGCCTGACCGTACTGGTCCGGCCTACGTACCGCTTTACGGCTGCCCAGACGTGGATCCGTCCGCCGGAGGAACTTGTGCAGTTCCTCACCGATTGGGTCCGCGCTTGCGGAGGTGATCTGTGACGAGTAGCCGTTTAATTGTGGTTTCCAATCGGCTGCCGTTCAGCGTTGAGCAACAGAATGGCAATGTCGCCCTGCGCCCCAGCGGCGGCGGATTGGTTACCGCACTGCTCCCGGTTCTCCGCGAGAGCGGCGGATGTTGGATCGGATGGACAGGCTCCGATTCGGACGTGGATATCGTGGGGGCCCTAAATCAATGCACCGGGCCAAATTATTCGTTTGACACGGTGACGTTGAGCGCCGCCGAGAAGACCTGTTTTTACCAGGGATGTTGCAACCAGATTATCTGGCCGCTGTTTCACGACCTACCCTCGCACTGCGATTTCGATCCTGCGTATTGGGACTCGTATTGTAGGGTAACTGAGAAGTTTGCCGATGCCGTCGAGCACGCCTGGCGAAGCGATGATTTCGTCTGGATTCATGATTACCACCTCATGCTCCTTGCCGACTGCCTGCGGGCGCGTGGTTTGCGTTATCGCATGGGCTATTTTCATCACATCCCATTCCCCCATCCCGACATTCTGGAAAAGCTTCCTTGGCGAAACGAGCTGCTCCGCTCCATGCTGCAGTTCAACACCATTGGTTTCCAGACCGTCCGTGACCGGCGCAACTTTGTGGCTTGCGTCCGCCAGTTTCTCCGGAAGGTTCGCGTCCGTGCCGGCGGGGGTAAACTCCTGGTCCGCTCGGAAAATCAGTGCGCCATGGTCGCCACTTATCCCATCAGCATCGATTATGAGGAATTCGCCAGTGCCTCGGCCGACCCGGCCGCGCTAGCGGCCGCCAGCCAAATCCGCCGCGATCTCAACGGAAGGCGAGTCATCCTCGGCATTGACCGACTGGACTACACCAAGGGAATTCTTGAACGCCTCAAATCTTTTGAGACGCTCATGGCCACAAATTCGGGTCTGCACGGCGAGGTCTCGATGGTGCAGATCGTGGTCCCCAGCCGCGAGGAAATCGGCGAATACCAGCAATTGAAGCTTGCCATTGAGAGGCGCGTCAGCCAGATTAATGGCAAGTACGCCACTCCGGGATGGGTACCCGTCCATTACCTGTACCGGCATCTTTCGCGTTCGGAGCTGATCGCGTTTTATCGCGCAGCCGATGTTGCGCTGGTCACCCCCCTCAAAGACGGCATGAACCTCGTCGCCAAGGAATTCTGCGCCTGTCGGGTGGACGAACTGGGGATATTGATTCTCAGTGAGTTTGCGGGCGCTGCGGCGGAGCTCAAATGTGGCGCCCTGATTGTCAATTCCTACGATACGGATGGGGTTGCCGAGGCGCTGCGTTGTGCGTTGCGGATGGATGAGCGGGAGCAACAAACTCGTATGCACGCAATGCGGGAGACCATCCGCAGCCACGACGTTTTCCACTGGTCCCGTTCCTTCTGCGCACAGGCAACTCCGCTGAAAACCGCCACGCGTCCAGCCGCAGTTCATTTTCCCTGTGCATCCGAGTCGCGGGCGCCCTCGAACACGGCAGCGGCGGTTGCTTGAATTACTAAAGTCTCCCTTGGAAGCGTTTACCTATGGGAGTTAGCGCGAGCGGCCTTCCGTTCAACTCTCCTTACGGGGCCGCCCGCCTTTCTTTTCCGTATGAACCCGCCGTGGCGGCCGAGGCGATCTGCACACGCGCTGGTTCCGTTTCAAATTCGTCTCAGCGAGCTTCAAGGTTGAAGCAGTCCCCCGAACGTGTTCAGCGAGTGTGTGGGACCCAGTCTGATACAGTGTTTAGCTTGTCTTAGAAATTGCCTCCGGAACGGCCCGGTACATCGTCGCAAGACCAACCCCTAGCTCGTGTGCAATCGCGCGCCAGGAGGCTCCAGCGCCCAAACAACCCGAACATCTTAAGCCCAACGGGGCGTCGATGAGAAAACAGGTGGTGACAAATGAAGCGCTTCAGCCTTCGGTGAGCGACAGGGACGGCTGAGACACTTGCCAAGCA
>Ga0326727_10022327_pt1 | contig 12248 bp, 9 predicted proteins | sample MB2enrmetagenome_FD_207643 | JGI IMG/M metagenome (GOLD analysis project Ga0326727, IMG submission 207643) | Lab enriched peat soil microbial communities from McLean, Ithaca, NY, United States - MB29MY | ecosystem: Environmental > Terrestrial > Soil > Wetlands > Peat | place: USA: New York... | reverse complement strand
GGAACACTACGACGTGGCCCAGGGCGTCAAGCGCATCCTGCAACGCTACAAGGACTTGCAGGACATCATCGCCATTTTGGGCATCGACGAGCTCTCGGAAGAGGATAAGCTCACCGTGGCCCGCGCCCGCAAGGTGCAGAAGTTCCTTTCGCAGCCCTTCCACGTGGCCGAGCAGTTCACCGGCATTCCCGGAGCCTACGTGAAGGTGGCCGACACGGTGCGCAGCTTCAAGGAGATCATCTCGGGCAAGTACGACGACATTCCCGAGCAGGCCTTCTACATGAAGGGCGCTATCGAGGAAGTGCTGGAGACAGCCGAGAAGCTGAAGGCGGCGGTGTAAGAACAGTTTTCAGTTGTCAGTTTTCAGTGGTCAGCAAGTGCAGGGCCTGCGTCAAGCGGTCTTTAACTGATAACTGGCCACTGACAACTGAAGGGGATTTATGGCAGACGAAAAAAATCAACTGCGGGTCCGGCTGGTTACGCCTGAGTGCATTCTCTTCGAGCACTCGGCGACCGCGGTCGAACTGCCCGCAACGACGGGCTACATGGAGGTTCTCTACGGGCATGCTCCGCTGGTGACGGCGTTGGGCGCCGGTGACGTGACCTTGCACGGCGGCCCGGACGGCCCGGAGAGCGTCAGCCGCTATAACGTCAGTTGGGGCTTTGCCGAGGTGCTGGGAGACCGGGTTACCATCCTAGCCTCCGACGCACTCAGGCCCGAGGAGATCGATGTGCCTCGCGCCCAGGAGCAACTGGCGCGTGGCCACAGGCAGTGGAACGAAGCCGACGAGAGCGAAGAGGCTTATGCCGAAGCCCTCCACGTTATTGCCGAAGCCGAAGCCAAGCTGGCCACGGCGGCGGGAAGACACTGACTCTGGAGCATTCGATGAACCCCAGTGGCTCGGATCTACAGCAGGCTTCGAGTCATCAACATACTCATCAGCTTCAAAGCGATGCTATCCGCGCGCTGGCAAAGCGGCTGGGACGCCAACTCTCAATTCTAGAGGCCGGGTGTGGACAGTGCTGGCCGCTTGATCTGACGGGCGTCGACTTCAAGCTCACAGGCGTCGATCTCGACGCCGTGGCGCTGGAGTTGCGCAGGAGCAATGCCCAAGATCTGGATGTGGCGATCTGTGGCGATCTGTGCTCGGTCGAATTGCCTGAAGCTTCGTTTGATGTAGTCTTCAGCAGCTTCGTCCTGGAACATGTGCCACGCGCCGACCTGGCACTCGAAAACTTCGTGAAATGGTTGAATCCCGGTGGATTGTTGATCCTCCGTCTGCCGGAGCGGAAGACAGTTCATGGATTCTATACGCGCGTCCTTCCATTTTGGGCCCATGTGCTGTATTACCGGTATGCCCACCATTCCCCGTTCGCCGGTCAACCGGGTTACGCGCCATACCCCACTTGCTATCATCCGGTCATCGCTCGCGATCGGCTCCTGCCCTTCCTGGCCAGCCAAAGCGTGATGTGCCTGAGTTGCTACGGGGACGGATTCAGACGTGATCGTTTGGGTTTTACCAAGAAAGTCATACGCGGGATAGCGAGGCTGACATCGATGTCTTCTCTTGGCGGTTTGACCGCTGAATATAAAGATATCTTATACATAGCGGTCAAAAATGATGCGTCCCCGGCACAGAATTAGAACGGTTTCGGAATATATATAGGACGCTTTCAAGCTTCAAGTCTAGCCGGGCCGATAGTGGCTGGCCGGCGCTTTGGGAAGGTCAACCCATCCGCAGCGTCTCCGCGAGGCGCAGAGATACCCCACTCGTACTGAGTGCAGTACTCTCCTCTGGTCCCGAATACTCGCTGATCTGCGGCATAAGAGAACCCGCGCCATTCAACCGCTGCTTTGGCCGAAAGAGGAAACGAGCCCCTAAAACTGAGCTGGTACGGGGAATGACCGATGCCAACTCAGTTCCGTAATCCTAGTCCGTGATACTGGGCTTCCAGTTACTCGGTGCCAGCGGCCTTCTGCGCCGCCCAGCGCTTTTTGACCGCCTCGGCGATCCGTTTCCGCCCTTCAGGAGACAGGTTCCTCTTCTTCTTCTTTGCGGGCTTGGCGACAGCAAGTGAAACCGGCGCTGTCTTCCTGGATCCCCCCACTGCCTTCTTGGGTCTGCCTGCGGTTCTCTTCGCCGCCGGCGCGTTGCCACCGCTCAGCAGTGCGCGTGCCTGCTGCAACTGGGCAATGTCGCGATCAATGCTTGCCAGAATGTCTGAAATTGCCATGTATTCTCCCTAATTGATTCAGGCAACTGGTCCAACCGCCGTAGGGCCCAAGTTACAATGCCGTGCAGGGTCAGCCACTTGCTTCATAAATACGATACGCAAATGCCACCTCTTTTACAAACAAAAATTATAAGTTGCGTCCGGCGTTCATAGCTGGGAGTATCTTTCTCGATAAATCCGGGGTGAAACAAGAGGCTAGGCCTCTGACCGCGTAAATTTGTGCCTTCCCACCCTTGCGGCAAGAATAAGTATGCCGCAAGGGTGGGGCGCCCACATGGGTACAACAACAAGCGGTCAGGGACCTGGACTGGTTAGGGAAGAACTCTTGCGGCGTAAGTTTTTGCCGTTTTTGTCAGGGTCCAGCTTGAGTTGTGCTGCTTACTAGAAAGTTTACGGCGCGACTAAAGTCGTGCCCTTTCAAAACATCGACTTGTACAGAGATTCCTTAGCCTTGAATGAATGTATTTTTCAACGAGTTACAATCCTGCAGCGGCTAAAGCCACATTCCATTTCGGTTTCTACGGCACGACTCAAATCGTGCCCTGACGCAAGACTGACTTTAACCGCGAGCTGATAGCCGCAAAGCTTCAAATCGCGGGTTCTTCGACTCCGCTGCGCTTCACTCAGAATGACAAGCGAGGGCGGGGCACCTATGACATTACATGGATCAGCAAAACACAACCGGCGCCGAAGTTATCGGCGCCGGCGGGCAGTGCCTGATGCGGACGATTACCGCAGGACGACTAGCGGCGAGGCGTCCTCTTGCAAGGAAGGTGTGAGCGGTTCATCGCGGAGTGGCTGGTGGGCTTTGTTGGCGGGCGCAGTTTCTTTACTGTTGTATGCTTCACTGCCGCCGGACCTTCTGCCGCCCTGGCCTTCGCCGACGTACCGGTTGAGCCGCTGGATGCGTCCGCGCAGGCACTGGTTGCACTGTGTCGCGTCCTCATCGACACAGGCCTTGCCGGGATAGATCTGGTACATCTGGCGGTAGGGCGAGGGGGTGAGAATGGGCATGAAGACATTGGCGCCGCTCTCGAGGCCGTGTTCGCGGCCATCGACGGTGTTGATGGTCGCCAGGGCGGTGGTGGCGGGTAGGTTGGCCTCGGGACAGACCAGCCGGGTCAGGGCGACGGCTTTCAGCACCATCAATTCGCTGCTGGGAACCTGCTCTTCGCCCGCGGTGGGCACATCAGGCGCGCCCAGCGGCGTCTCGGGATGGGCGATAAAAGGCCCGATGCCCACCATGTCCAGATCGAGTTCGGCGAATAACTCGATGTCGCGCGCCAGAATCTCATAAGTCTGCCCCGGAATGCCGGCCATCACGCCGCTGCCGATCTCATAGCCCATCTTGCGCAACTCGCGCAGCAGCTCGACGCGGTCGCTGATCGCCGCGCCGCGCAGGGGATGAATGGCGGCATAAAGCTCGGGGTCAGAGGTCTCGAAGCGCAGCAGGTAGCGGTCGGCTCCGGCCTGACGCCAGAGGAGCAGCTCGTCGAGCAGCCGCTCGCCCAGGCTGAGCGTGATGGCCAGAGGGGTTTCGGCCTTGATCTGGCGAATCACACCAGCCAGCCATTCGGCCTCGATGCCGAAGTCTTCGCCAGCCTGTATGACGAGCGTGCCAAAGCCCAACTCGACAGCCTTGTGGGCGGAGGCCACGATTTCCTCGCGGTTCATGCGGTAGCGCGGCGTGACCCTGGTGGCGCGCAGGCCGCAGTAGTGGCAGTGGCGCACGCAGTAGTTGGAGATTTCCACCAGTCCGCGCAGGTGAACGGCATCGCCGACGTGGGCGTGACGCGCCTGGTCGGCCTGGGCAAAGAGTTGATCGAGCACGGCTGGACGCGTTTCCCGCAACCAGCCGAGAATCTCTTCGTGAGTAAGTCGCTGCATTCTGTGGCTCCGCTTTACACGAAGACGCCGCGCTTGCCGGTGCGGACGGCCTCGATCATAGGTTTGGCACTGCATTACAAGGGTTTGGCAATGCTCTTTTGCCTGTCGTCCATGGCCGCAATCTGGTGGAAGTACTGCTCGCCGGCCTGCCTGGTCTCTGACGGTATGGTTTTGTACATTGCGTTTGTATACTCCCAGGTCCCAAAATCGGGACCTAGGCCACCCGAAATTGGTAAAACAACAAGCGGTCAAAGATCCGGTCTCGGGGCTGACGTAACCCTCTTGATACTCCTGATGCTATTCGCTGGCCAGGGCGATAGCAGTGATTTAAATCACATTTACAAGATGCGGGCGCGGCAGTTTCCGCGTCAAAATTTTTCCCAGTGCAGGACGTCGGTCAGGGCGCGCTTCTCGACAACGGGCGCCTCGGCGGGGTAGCCGAAGGAGACAATGGCGATCAGCTTGCGGTCCTGGGGGGCACCGAAGGCCTTGGCCACGGCGGGTGCGTAGGGCTGCGGCGCGCCGGCCACCCAGCAGGCTCCCAGCCCGAGGGCCTCGGCGGCGATAAGCAGATTTTCCGTGGCCGCGCAGCAATCCTCGACGGCGCAGGTGGCCTCGCGGGCGAGAACCAGCACGGCGAAGGCGGCGTTGGCGACGAACTCGGCGTGGCCCAGCATGGGCGGAATCCGGCCGAGGGCTTCCTTGTCGGTGACGGCGATGAAATCCCAGGGCTGATCGTTCATCGCCGTGGGCGCCAGACGGGCGCAGTCAACAATCTCCTCGATGATCCGCCGCTCCACAGGCTGCGCGGTGTAGGTACGAATGGTGCGGCGGCTCTGCAACGCTTCGATGGCGTTCTTCATGCATTCTCCTTGATGCGTTTTACTGCCTGATGTTTTCAACTGGCGGCGGCAAGAAAATGAATACACACTACCCCTTCAGCCTTTCAGTCTGCCCCTCGCCATATGGCCGAAAGCTCTTCCGCCTGCATCTTCCATGCTAAGCCAAGGGGCGTATTCCTGCTGCGACTTTGGTCACAGGATGGGGTTTGCCGGCGGGGAGTGCGAGTTTATGAGCCGGTTTGAAGGTTTGTGCGCCGGGTTTGGCGGTTTGCGCTGGGTTTGCGGGTTTGCGCGCCCCGGATGGACAATGAAGTTGGACAATGAAGTCATGCAGAGAAGCGGAAAGCAGACCATGAGCCAGCCTGAGAGCCAGAGCCAACCCCAAAGCCAGCCTGAGAGCCGGCCCAGCAGCCAGCCGGGTAGCCAGCCCGAACGCATCGAGCGGGATTCGCTGGGTGAGCGCGCGCTGCCCGCACAGGCGCTCTACGGCATTCACACGGCGCGGGCCATCGAGAATTTTCCGCTCGCCGGGCGGCCGGTGCATCCGGCGTTGACGCGGGCCTTCGGCGAGGTGAAGCTGGCCTGCGCCTTGACCAACCGCGCGCTGGGCGTGTGGGGCGATGAAGCGGGGCCGGACGAAGGTCAAGACGCGGGGCAGGCGGCGGGTTGGGGCGCGGCCAAGGCCGAGGCCATCGAGCGCGCCTGCCGGGAATTGAGCGAGGGCCTGCTCGACGGTGCCATCGTGGTGGACGCGTTGCAGGGTGGGGCCGGAACCAGCACCAATATGAACGTCAACGAGGTGGTGGCCAATCGCGCGCTGGAACTTTTGGGCCTGGAGCACGGCCAGTACAGCCGCGTCTCGCCGCTGGACGACATCAACCTGCATCAATCGACCAACGACACCTACCCCACCGCGTTGAAGCTGGCCGCCATACGTCTGCTGCGCACGCTCGAACAGAGCGTCGTCGCCCTGCAGGAGTCCTTCCAGAGGGCCGAGAAACGTTTTGCCCACGTGGTGAAGGTGGGCCGGACGCAATACCAGGACGCGGTTTTGACGACACTGGGCCGGGAGATGAGCGCCTACGCCGAGGCCATCAACAGGGACAGGTGGCGGATTTACAAATGCGAGGAACGGCTGCGCGTGGTCAACCTGGGCGGCACGGCCATCGGCACCGGGCTGGCCGCGCCGCGCGAGTACATCTTCCGCGTGGTGGACCAGTTGCGCGCCCTGACCGGCATCGGCTTCGCGCGGGCGGAAAATCTGGTCGAGGCGACGCAGAACACTGACGTTTTTGCCGAGGTCTCGGGGATTCTAAAGGCGCACGCGGTTTCGCTCATCAAGATTTCCACCGATCTGCGGCTGCTCTCCTCGGGACCCGATGCGGGGCTGGGAGAGATTCGGCTGCCGGCGCGGCAGGCCGGCTCGTCGATCATGCCCGGCAAGGTGAACCCTGTGATCCCCGAGGCTGTGACCCAGGCGGCGATGCTGGCCATGGGCAACGACACCGTGATCGGGGCGGCTTGCGCCGCCGGCAGCCTCGAGTTGAACGCCTTTTTGCCGCTGATTGCCCACAGCCTGCTGGAGAATCTGGAGATTCTCGCACGGGCCTGCGACCTGCTGCGCCGCTACTGCGTGGACGGAATCGAGGCCGACGAGGCGCGCTGCCGGGCTCATGTGGAGAACTCGACGGCCGCGGCCACGGCGCTGGTGCCGGCTCTGGGCTATGAACGCGCCGGAGAGGCGGCCCGCCTGGCGCGCGAACAGGGCCGGACCTTGCGGGCGATTGTCACCGAGAATGAATGGATGAGCGCGGCCGAGTTCGATGAGGCGATCAGCCCGGAGGCGGTCTGCCGTTTGGGCTCGCCGCGGGTGAGCCGCTGAAGGCGAGGGGAAAACTTCGATTCTGTTGGCTCGACCGGCGGCCGTTGGAAATTGCCCGTTGAGGAGTGGGTGAATCGTTTTTCGCATAGGTGAATCTGTGATTGCATGGGAAATAGCAACTGCGGCTCGCCTCTGGCTAAGTGTGGGGCGGGTTTTTTTACCGCGTCGCGATGTGATCAAAAACAGCTTCAAGCTTTTTGGCCAGGCTCAGGGTGGGCTGTTGACTCCGTTGCGCTCAAAACAACCGCAGGTCCTTCGACTCTGCTGCGCTGTGCTCAGTATGACAGCGGTTTTGGAGTAGTTCTGGAGGACGTGATTTGCAAGATTTGAAGCCGTTGAAGGAGACGTTGAGATGAGCACCACCCCCATGAGTACTACCCCCAAAGGCCTGCGCCTGCACATTGGCCTCTTTGGCCGCCGCAATGTGGGCAAGTCGAGCCTTTTGAATGCCATTACGCGCCAGCAGGTTTCCATCGTCTCGGAGATTGCCGGAACCACGACCGATCCGGTGGAGAAGCCGATGGAACTGCTGCCGCTGGGACCGGTGCTGTTCATCGACACGGCGGGCATCGACGAAGAGAGCGTCGCGGCAGGCAGCCTGGGAGCCCTGCGTGTGGAGAAGACGCGGAAGGCGCTGGAGCGGACCGAGATTGCCGTGCTAGTGGTTGGGCCCGGTGTCGGTTCGGGCGCTGGTTCCGGTCAGTGGGGCGAGTTTGAAGAGAGCCTGCTGCGGGATTTTGCCGCCCGGCAAACCCCCACCCTCGTGGTCTTCAACAAATGCGATGTGGCCCCGCCCGACCCGGCACTGGTAGCCCGATTGCGCGAGGCCCGGTCTAGCGAGGCTCGGTCCAGCGAGGCCCAATCAGGCGCGGGCGGGCAGGGCGAGGCCAAGTTGCGCGTGGTCGAGGCCTCGGCACTGACCGGTCAGGGCCTGCCGGAGTTGCGTGAGGCGCTGCTCGAGCTGGCGCCGCCCGAGTTCATCGATTCGCCGGCCATTGTTGGCGATCTGGTTGGCCCCGGTGAGCTGGCCGTGCTGGTGGTGCCGATCGACAAGGAAGCGCCCAAGGGGCGTCTGATTCTGCCCCAGGTGCAGGCCATCCGCGATCTGCTCGACTCCGATTCCTTGTGCATGGTGGTCAAAGAGAGGGAGTTGCGCTCGGCCCTCGACCGGCTGACGAGGCCGCCCAAGTTGGTGGTCACCGATTCTCAAGCCTTCCTCAAAGTGGCCGCCGACACCCCTCTCGAGGTGCCCCTGACCAGCTTCTCGATCCTGATGGCGCGCTTCAAGGGCGATCTGACCGCGCAGGTCGAGGGCGCATTGGCCATCGAAAAGCTGCGCTCCGGCGACCGCGTGCTGATCGCCGAGGCCTGCACCCACCACCCCATCGGCGAGGACATCGGCCGGGTCAAGATCCCCCGCTGGCTGACGCAGTACACCGGCGTCAAGCTGGAGTTTGTGCCCATGCAGGGCCGCGACTTTCCCGACGACCTGGCCGACTACAAGCTGGTAATCCACTGCGGCGCCTGCATGTGGAATCGCCGCCAGATGCTCAGCCGCATCCTCAGTTGCCAGCGGGCCGGGGTGCCGATCACCAACTACGGGTTGACCATCGCTTACAGCCTGGGCATCTTCGAGCGGGCCCTGGAGCCGTTTCCGGCGGCGCAGGCCCGCTACCGCACGCTGTCTGGCACCGGACGGAAGGCCTGACAGGCTTTCTGCCCGGCGCGACAGGGTTGCCTGTCATTTGTCCCATATAGTGATTTATTTTTATGCAGTGAATTGCGGTTAGTGGTTTAAATTACAGGAAATTTAGGCTATTTCTGTTTTTTGTGGGTCTCTGGCTCACAGGCTTCGGTGACGGCCATCACGAAATTCCCTGCCATCGGGCTCGTAGAGTTCATTGCAAAGAGAGATTGCCGTGAACGGCGGCGCTTTGACCTGCGGCTATTTGCACGCCGCGGCGGAGAGCCGTGTCGAAACAAGTCTCTCAGGGGCGGAAATCACTCGGCCCCGGAAAGTTCGGCGGACAGGACAACTGATGAGCACACCGATCGAAGCAACGACAGTGAAGGCTGCGGCTCCCAAGGGCGATATGATTTCGACCTTGGCGAACAAGTGGAAGAGCAAGCCGGGCAGTTTGATCATGGCGCTTCACGAACTACAGGTCAAGGTAGGTTTCGTGCAGCGCGAGTCGGCCATGCGGCTGGGCCACGAGATGGGCGTCCCACTGGCGCAAATCTACGAGGTTGTAACGTTTTACAACTACTTCAAGACCGAGGCTCCGGGCAAGTACATCATCTCGGTTTGCCTGGGCACGGCTTGCCACCTGAAGGGCGCGGGCGGCGTACTGGCCAGCCTGTCGAAGGAACTGAAGGTTCCCGAGGGCCACAGCACACCGGACAAGGAATATCACCTGCAGGCGGTTCGCTGCCTGGGCTGCTGCGGTCTGGCCCCGGTGGTATCGGTCAACAACAAGGTGTACGCCAAACTGAAGCCCGATGATGGGCGCCATGTGATCGAGTGCATCCAGATCGACAAGCCCATGATCGAGATCGAGCAGGAATCGGTCACCGACTAACTCCCGTCCGCGGGACTTTTTCAACGAAACCACAGGAAGATTATGAAACCTGAAGAGCTTGAAGTAAAAGCAGCTGCGCAAATCGCCAAGTATCAAGCTTACGATGTGCGCTTGTTCACGTGTTCGAGCAGAGGCTGTCAATCGGCCGACGCCTTGGGAGTTATCACCGCGTTGAAGGCGGAGATCAAGGCCAAGCAGCTCGACGCCAGGGTGCAAGTCAGTGGGAGTGGATGCCTGGGGCTTTGCGGCCGCGGCCCGCTGATCCGCATGAAATCCAAGACGCAGAAGGATGTGATGTTCTGCGACGTAACGGCGGCGCTGGCGCCGAAGATTGTCGACCAGGTAGTGGTTCCGGTGCTGGGCGGCACGAAGGTCGAGCAGCCGGGCGGTGAACTGGCCACGAAGACGCTGGATCTGAACGATCCGTTCTTCGCCCTGCAGGAATACGTGGTCATGGCCAACAACGGCAAGCAGGATCCGGAGAAGCTGGACGACTACATTGCCTGCGGCGGCTACAAGGGCCTGCGCAAGGCTCTGGGGATGAGCGCCGAGGATATCTGCAAGGAGATTCTGGCCTCTGGACTGCGCGGCCGTGGCGGCGCGGGCTTCCCGACGGGGCGCAAGTGGGAGCTGACGCGCAAGGTTGAAGGTGATGTGAAGTACATCATCTGCAACGGCGACGAGGGCGACCCCGGCGCGTTCATGGATGGATCGACGCTGGAAGGCGATCCTCACGCGGTCATCGAGGGCATGCTGATTGGGGCCCGCGCGATCAACGCGACCCACGGCGTCTTCTACATCCGCGCTGAGTATCCGCTGGCGGTGGAGCGCATCGAGAAGGCTCTGCGGCAGGCGCGCGCGGCCGGCCTGGTGGGCAAGAACATTCTTGACTCGGGCTGGAACTTCGACTTCGAGCTTCGTCTCGGCGCGGGCGCTTTCGTCTGCGGCGAGGAGACGGCACTGATCGCCTCGATCGAGGGCAAGCGCGGCACGCCGCGTCCCCGTCCGCCCTTCCCGGCGGTCAAGGGATTGTTTGACAAGCCGAGCTGCATCAACAACGTGGAGACCTTCGCCAACGTGACGAAGATTCTTCAGCACGATGCGGCATGGTACGCTGCGCGGGGCACGGCCGAGTCCAAGGGGACGAAGCTGTTTGCCATGACCGGCAAGAGCAAGAACAACGGCCTGATCGAGGTTCCGATGGGCATGACGCTGCGCACGATCGTCGATCTGGTGGGCGGCGGCACAGGCACCGATCACAAGGTCAAGGCGGTTCAGACGGGCGGCCCCTCGGGCGGCATGATTCCGGTGGAGCAGTTCGATACGCCGGTCAGCTACGAGCATTTGAAGGCTCTGGGCTCCATCATGGGCTCGGGCGGCATGATCGTCATCGACGATCACGACAGCGTGGTCGACCTGGCCCGGTTCTATCTGGACTTCTGCGTCGATGAGTCTTGTGGCAAATGCGCGCCGTGCCGTATCGGCGGCAAGCAGATGCTGAACCTGCTGGACCACTTCGTCGCGGGCAAGGGAACGGAAGAGGACATCAAGACGATCCGCCGGATCGCCACGGCGATGCAAAAGGCCTCGTTGTGCGCCTTGGGCCAGACCGCGCCCAATCCAGTGCTCTCCGCCCTCCACCACTTTGAACCGGAATTCCGCGCGCGGATGCAAGCGCCCGCGGCCAAACAAGCCTGACCACTACGGATCGAGAAGAATCTGCCATGAGCCATACTATTCACGCTACGATCAACGGGCTGCCCGTTGAAGCTGCCAAAGGCACCACCATTCTTGATGCCGCGCGGCAGGTAAATGTGCGTATTCCCACGCTGTGCAAGCATCCTGACCTGGAAGCGACCGCGGCCTGTGGAATCTGCATTGTGCAGGTCAAAAACAGCGGTAAAATGCTGCGCGCCTGTTGCACGGCCATCGAAGACAAGATGGACATCCTCACCGAAACGCCGGAGATCGTTGAAGTCCGCCGCTCGGTGCTCGAACTCACCCTTTCCCGCCACCCCAACGAGTGCCTGACCTGCCTGCGCAACCACAACTGCGAACTGCAGACGCTGGCCGCCGACTTCGGTCTGACGAACACGGTGCTGGACAGCGTCGTCCCGGATATTCCCCTCGACGATTCGACCAAGGCCGTGGTGCTGGACGCGCGCAAGTGCATCAGCTGCGGGCGCTGCATCCAGGTCTGCCAGCAGACGCAGAACGTCTGGGCGCTCAGCTTCCTCAACCGCGGCTTCGCTACCCAGATCGCCGCCGCCGGCGGCATTCCGCTGGCTGACTCACCCTGCGTGCGTTGCGGCCAGTGCTCGGCGCATTGCCCGACGGGCGCCATCGTCGAGTACGACGAGGGGCAGGACGTGTGGGCCAAGCTGCAGGACCCGGACGTCTACACCGCCATCCAGATCGCTCCGGCGGTTCGCGTGGCCATCGGCGAGGCCTTCGGCTTCCCGGTGGGCTCCAACCTTACCGGCAAGCTCTACGCGGCCTTCCGCCGCATGGGCTTCAATGCGGTCTTCGACACCAACTTCGCCGCCGATCTGACCATCATCGAAGAGGCGACGGAGTTCGTGAAGCGCCTCACCACCGGCTCGGGACATCTGCCGATGGTCACCAGCTGCTGCCCTGGCTGGGTGGACTTCATGGAGAAGTTCCACAGCGACATGATGGACCACTTCTCGACTTGCAAGTCGCCGCACGAGATGCTGGGCGCCATGGCCAAGAGCTACTACGCGGAGAAGGCGGGAGTTGATCCGGCCAAGATGTACATGGTCTCGATCATGCCCTGCACGGCGAAGAAGTTCGAGATTCAGC
>Ga0326727_10022326_pt1 | contig 12248 bp, 7 predicted proteins | sample MB2enrmetagenome_FD_207643 | JGI IMG/M metagenome (GOLD analysis project Ga0326727, IMG submission 207643) | Lab enriched peat soil microbial communities from McLean, Ithaca, NY, United States - MB29MY | ecosystem: Environmental > Terrestrial > Soil > Wetlands > Peat | place: USA: New York... | reverse complement strand
CTTGTCGGTGAGCGCCTCGGCGGCCTGCTTGTACGCCTTGTCGGTGGCGCTCCAGAGCTGGAAGCGGAAGGAGCGCTCGTCGCCATCGAGCGGAGCCAGTTCGATGGCGCCCTCGCCGTGGCCGATGGAGCTGTCCTGCTTGTAGTCGCCGATGCGAACCTGGACGAGGAGGAAGCGGGCAGGCCCGCGCGACTCAGCTCGGATGCCGCCGAGCGCCGCATCGGCCTCCCAGCTATCCACGTCCATCACGCGATAGTCGATGAAGTACGGCGCGGAGACATCTTCCAGCTTGAGCTGCTGCTTGGAGCGGGCCATCTCAGCCTGCATGTCGCGCAGAATGGGATCTTCGGACTGCGCGGGCTTTGCGTCGGCGGCAAAGGCAAAGCTCGCAAACAGCAGCGCCGCCGGAAGAAGTATCGATCGGGTCATAAACTTTTTCATCTCGGCTCTCCGGCGCTTACCGTTTTTCTGTCCTGCTCTTCGAAGCCCGGCGGCGGCAGGATGGGCAGCCGCTCGTTGGAGTGAGCGCGCTTCTGTACCTCGATCTCAGAGAAGAGCATTGCGGGCGCCACGGCCGAGACCGCAACTCCGCCGGATTCGGCTCCGCAGACACCGTTGAAGACCGCCGGCTGATCGCCGGTGACCAGGATGCGCGTCATCGCCGCCAGCGGCGTGCCGACGATATCGACGCCGCGGACCAGTTCGTCCGGCCGTCCATCGGCGTAGACGCGCCAGACCATCACCGGCAGCACCTGGAAGGCCTGCGGCATCGCTCGCTGCGTCAGCGTGAAGCCGCCCTGAATGTCTTCGAAGTAAAGTCCGTAGGGCTTGCCCTGGCGCTTGACCTCGTCGAGCAGCTTCTGCCGCATCTCGGAGTCTTTCACCGTCTTCGTCGAGCTGACAATCAGGTTGCCCTGGCGGCCGACGGGCATATAGCCGGCCTGCGCGCGTCCGTGTCCGTTGGAGTGGTCGAAGCCGTTGATGGGCATGCGCGACATCAGGAAGTTGCGCAGGACTCCATCTTTGATAACTTCGACGCGCTCGGCCGGCACGCCCTCGTCGTCGAACTCATACCATCCGGCCAGCGGCGTTCCGCGCAGCGAGCGCTCGGTGGGATCGTCGGTGACGGAGAGAAAGGCGGGCAGCACGCTCTGATTGAGCTTCTTGGTAAAGGTCTGGCCCTCCTTGTCGCCGCGCTGGCGCTGGCCCTCAAGCCGATGGCCGAGCACCTCGTGGAAGAAGACTCCGGCAGCGCGACCGCTGAGCAGCGCGGGGCCGTCGTAAGGCTCGGCGACCGGAGCCTCGCGCAGCGCCTTCAGGTCGCGAGCCATACGCTCCACCATGGCATCGATCTCGGCGGGCTTGGGAAACTTGTCGATCGATTCGGCCTGCATGGTCTCGACGCGCATCAACTCCATGCCGTCTTCGGCGCGCGTTTCAGCGCGGATGACGAGACGTACCGTGGTGTCTGGCGAGACGATGCGGCTGCCTTCGCTGGAGACGAAGCGGCGCAGTGATCGCTCCGCGCTCACCATCACCGCCGAGTTGTAGATATACGGATACTGGCGGAAGCCAGCCGAACTGCGGCGCACGAGCTCCTCCAGCTTTTTCTGCTCGGGCAACGGAGCGGCCTCTTTGTAGTCGGTGTGAACGCGCGCACTCTCGGAGGTGAAGTCGGCGGAGAGATCATCTTCCTTGGCCTTGACGTGCGAGGTCGTCTCCACGTTGAGGAAGGCTGCCGAAGCTTTGCGATATTCGTTGTAGGTCAGCTCCCAGAGTGCGTGAGCCAGCGCGTTGGGATCGTCGGCGGAGGGAAGGCTCTCGCTGCGGATCGCCGAGGTGCGATGGTCGCCATGGGAGTTATCCATCGCAGGCGAGCCGACGCGCATGATGACGTCGCCATTGCGCTTGCGCGCGGCGGTACTCGTCATCAGGCTGCCGTTCATGCCAACGGCCATCACCACCTGATCGTCTTCCACGGCATAGCTGATGTAATAAGCCGCGGGCGAAAGTTTGCCGAGCTCTCCCTTGGCGCGCAGAAGCTCTTTTTCCATGCCGGCGAGTACGGGGTCAGACTTGGCGGCCGTGGCCGCGGCCGCGCAGACGGGCACTCCGCTGAGCGCAAGCAGCACACAGGCGCAAAACAGTTTCTTCATCCCAGTTGGGTCTCTTCCTGCGGCACGCCCATTGGCTGGCCGCCATGTGAAAACAGATCTGCCGAGAAAAGTGTAAAGCAGAGCCGGTGAATTCGCGCGTGAATTCCGGCCCGAGGGGTGAAGTGAGGGGAAATACCACACGAATTAGGCAAGAAAAGAGGCCGCCCGTAGGCGGCCTCCGGTGCAAATCAAAGGTTAGAAGTTGAAATGAACCGCAAGCTGCGCGCTGCGCGGTCCGCCGCCGCCGAGGTACGGATTGCCCGTGCCCACGTCCGGCGTGGTTGTGGTCTGGATGAAGCCGTTGCCTGAGACGTTTCCATTGGCCACGATCTTTCCTTGCGTGCCGGCCCCGGATCCGACGAATTTGTTGTTCGCGAATCCATCCAGTCCGAAGTTTGGCATCAGCGGATTGCTGAAGTTCGGATGGTTGAAGATGTTGAAGAAGTCGGCGCGGAGCTGCACGGTGAGCTGCTCGCCGAGATGCGTGTTCTTGGTCAGCGAGAAGTCATAGTTGGTGTAATCGGTGGCGTTGAAGGCGTTGCGGCCCTCGCTGCCCGGATGCGAGGTGCCGGCAACGCAACCGCCGCTTCCGTTGTTGAGCGAGGTGTCCCAGGTGCAGGGCGCTACCAATGCGTTGGCGTTAAGCAGGTTATAGGCGCCGTTGGCCGGATTATACGCATGCTGCGTCTTCGTGCTGCCCACGATGTCGGGGCGGCCGAAGAATTCGTTGGAGCCGTTGTAGTTGCCCTCGAAAAGATAGCTCACCGTGTAGGGCTGGCCGGTGGCGAAGTTAAAGTTGCCATCCAGCGACCATCCGTTGGTGATCCACTTCGCGGTCTTGTAGCTCGGCAGGTTATAGGTCCAGTACCACTGCACGCGCTGGCGCACGTCGAAGTTCGAACTGGCGCGCTCGCGATGCGGATTCCAACTGTCGTCTGGCTGCGCGGCATTGGGAACGAAATCCAATCCGTCGCTGGCGGTGTCGATCGAGTGCGCCCAGGTGTAGTTGAGCGTCGAGGTGAAGCCGTGCCAGTTCTGGAGCTTCAACATGGACTGCAGCGAGTTGTAGTTCGAGATGGAGCTGGTTTCTACCTGGTTCAGCGTAGTGAGCGCCACCGTGCCAAAGTTCGGGGCGTTGTAGCTGGCGAAGCAGTTCTGCCCGTATCCGATGGTGCTTCCGTTTCCGCAGTTCTCCGTAGTTTGGGTCATAACCGCCTGGTTCAAATCGCGGAAGTGGAAGAGATGGCGTCCCTGCGATCCAACGTATCCAATCTGCAGCGCGATCCTCTTTGCGACCTGCGACTCCAGGTTCAGGTTGTAGGAAACATATCGAGGCGTGACCAGGCCCTGAGAGACGGTGAAGAGTGTGCTTGGCGTGTAGTTTCCGAAGATCATGGTACCGCTCGAGATGGTTGCAGCCACGGGCGAGCCGAAGAGAATGTTGTTGAATGCCGGACCGGCCTGTCCGGCGGCGGCGCTGTAGGACTGGTTGCCGACGAAGAAGTCCTGCGAAGCGCCGTCATAGAACATGCCGACGCCGGTGCGGAGGACCAGTTTGCCATTGCCGAACAGATCGTCCGCCATGCTGAGGCGCGGCGAGAAATCCTTCCAGTCTTTTGGATAGAGGGAACTCGGTGCTCCCGCAGTGCCTACCGCTACCTCGTTACCGGTTTTTACATCGAAGAGGCTGAATGCATGGCTCCGCGCGCCGACCACGCCGTAGTAATCCCAACGCAGTCCGTAATTGATCGTGATGCGGTTGGTCGTGCGCCAGGAGTCCTGGAAGTAGATGCCATCACCGTTCTGATAGGTATAGCGCGTGCCAGCGCCTTCGGCGGAGCTGCCACCGTCGATAATTCCGGAGAGGAAATCGTCCAGCGTATTGAAGCTCAGCGATCCGCGGTGGCCGCTGTTGATGAAGCTGTTGATGAACGTCCGTCGGTACTCATAGCCCATCTTGTAACTGTGCTTGCCTGAGACGATCGAGATGTTGCCGAAGAGCTGGGTGTTGGTGTCGATGCGTCCACGGGAGGCGCTGGTGGAGGCTCCGATCGAGCTGTATCCGGAAACTTTGATCGAGGGCAAACCTAGATCGCGGGTGGCGTCCTTCCCCGCATCGCCAGAAGGAATCGTATCCAGCCCGATGCTGGAGGGATTAAAGCCGGAGTCCTGTGGCAGGAAGAACTGCAAAAAGCGGTTGTAGCCACCGCGCAGCTCGATTACCACATTCGACTGCGGTACCGAGGTGTAGGAGAGCGAGGCGATGTTCACGTGCGTTGGAGTCACCACGTTGGCGCTCGGCGCACCAGCGACCGAGTACAGCATGTTCAGCGGGAAATTCTGATTTCCATGGGCGTAGAAATAGCGCCCGGTGAGGAGATCTCCAGAGCTCAGCCATTTGAGATGCTGGTCCAGCTTGACGATGCCGTTGTCGCTGTTGTTCATGAAGGGAATGGTAAAGGTGACGTTCTCGTTGGAAGCCGGCAGCGTTCCCCACGGATTCCGATTCAATATGTTCTGGACCACCGGATTCACCGGCCCGTAAGTGGCTACATGGTTGGCGATATCCGCCTGCGAAGGCACGGTACCGGGCTGCGGCAGACCGCCGTTCTCACGCTGTCCCTCGTAGGCGAGGAACCAGAACGATTTGTCTTTGATGAGCGGCCCGCCGGCCGAAGCTCCGAACTGGTGATTGTGGAACGAGTTCTTTGCCTGTTCCGTGCCGGTTCCGGGAATCACACTGTTGAAGTAGTTGCGGGCGGCCAGCGCATCGTTGCGGTAATACTCGAAGGCACTGCCGTGAATCTGATTCATGCCGCTCTTGGTGACGACATTGACGGTTGCGCCGGAGCTGCGTCCGAACTCGGCCTCGGGGCTGCCGGTGACCGGGATCTCAGCCAGGGCGTCGACGGGAAGAATGGTCGAGGGGCATCCCCAGACGCCGGCCTGGTTGATCGCGGGCAGATTGCGATAGCCGTCGTTCATGTCGGTGCCGTCGAGCAGATAGTTGTTCGAGCGGCCGCGATTGCCGTTGAGGGTGAAGAGTCCGTAGGAGCCGGCCGACTCGGTCGAGCCGACCGGGTCGCTGGTGGTGCCGGGAACGAGTTCGAGCAGTTTGGTGAAGTCGTGTCCGTTGACGGGCAGCTCGGTGGCCTCGGCGGTGGTGATGGTGCCGCCGGTGGTGTTGGAGCTGGTCTCGACCAGGGGCACCTCGGCGTGAACCTCGATCTGCTCCTTGATCTCGCCGGTGGTGAGCTTGGCGTCGGCGCGCGCCGGCGAACCTACGCTCACGGGAATATCGGTGAGCGTGATGGTGCGGAAGCCTTCTTTTTCAACGGTGATGCTGTAACTTCCCGGCGGCAGTTCGGTGGCGACATAGTCTCCCTGCCCGTTGGTGGTTGCCGAGCGGGTAAGGCCGGTCCCGGGACTGAATATCTTGACATGGGCCCCGACCACCGCTGCTCCGGAGGCATCCGTTACCGTGCCCTGAATGCTTCCGCGAAAGGTCTGCGCGGCAGCGCCAGCAACGAAAAGAGAGGCGAGCAAAAAAAGAAAAACAGCAAGCATACGGCTTCTCATGGCCGAGCTCCTTCTCAGTTCCTAATTTTGTGTCGCGAAGATTGGGGCAGAAAAAGGTGAGCGAATAATAGCACGAGAGATGCTGGTTGCGTGAGAAGGAATTGGGAGGCGAGTGAGAGCACAAAAAAGGAGGCCCCAAAGGGCCTCCCCGGCAGTCGATCTTGATCCGCCTGGCTTTTGCGCCGGAAAGTAGCTACTTTCCGTGATGTCCTCCACCGCCGCCCGAGGCATGTCCACCACCGCCGGCGTGTCCGCCTCCGGTGCTATGTCCGCCGCCGCTCGGGTGAACGCTGCCGGGACGGCCGCCTCCGAAGCTGGGACGTCCGCCGCTGGCTGCCGCCCGGTTGGCCGTCGCGCCGGGACGGCTGACGTTCGGCCGGGCATAGTTTCCGCTCGCGGGACGGTTGTACGATGCGCTTGAGCGTGCCGCCGTGTTGGTACGCGAAACTCCGGTGCTTCCGTGGTACGCCGTCGAGCGGTTATAGCTCGCACCGCGCACGGCGTAGGAGCCGCGGGTTCCGGCGTAGCTGCGCGGCGGCGAGCCTGCACGGTTCACTCCACGGTTGATCACCGTGGTGCTGCGGGTGACGTAGGTGGTGTGGTTATAGACCACGCCGCGATATCCATGCCATCCGCCCCAGTGGGGTCCCCAGCCGACTCCCCAGTGACCCCAGCCCCAACCCCAGTGTCCCCAGAAGCCGATGGCGATGCCGATGCCGAAGCCGATCGCCAGCCCGCCCCAGAAGACTCCCGGTGCCGGAGCATAGTAGTAGCCCGGATAGACCACCACCGGAGCTCCGTAGACGACCCAGGGATCATAGGTGGGGACGTAGACCACAGTCGGATTGGCGGGCTGAATCGTGACCGCGCCGTTGTCATTCTGCACCGTCTGCTGCGGCGTGCTGCGAAGCTGTCCAGCGGCCTGCGCCCTTTGCCGCATCCTCTGCACGGCGTCCATCACATCCTGCGGCTGGTTGTAGTAGGCGTTGCCGAGATCGGTGGTCCACTGCAGATTGCGATCCATCTGGGCCAGCACGGCGGGGAAGGCCGTCAGCGCCTTCACGCTGGGATCCCAGTTCTGCGCATCCGCACCGGCGCCAATCTGCTCGGGAGTGGCATTACCCATGCTCTGCCGCCAGCGATCGGCCTCAACAACCTGGGTGGGATAGGTAGCCGCCGCCAGCACCTGCGCCACCAGCGGGTCGGGATAGAGCGCAATCGGCGCGACCAGTTGCTCCAGTTGCTCGTTGGAGAGCGGCTCGGCGGCCGGCGGCTGATTCGTCCCGGCCGGCGGCTGATCCTGAGGCATCTGCGGCGGAGGTGGCGTGGAAAGATCCTGCGCCACTGCCTGCTGGCTCATTGGAACCATGATCATAAGCGCGCTGAGCACGATGGCCAGCGCCTGGCGGACGAACTCCCCGGCCCGATGCTGCGAAAACCCAGCGCCCCGCCCCAGAATGCCGTTCATCCAACTCCGGCTCGTATTTTGTATGTTGAATTTCATCTCATTCCTCCAGCGCAACCTGCCTGCAACTGCCGGCAGTGGCGGGTCATGAGCATACTAACCCGGAAGAGTGATAGGAGTTTCGCAAGGACAAGAAACGCATCCGGCTTCCGCGCACGGCGACCGATTCGCCCGGATTGTAAAGAAGTGCGAAGCGTAGACCGGGCGTGCGCCGCCGCACCGAAGGGACTCCGGCACAGGTGCCGACGCGACCTCCGAGGAGGCCTATCCGGTGTATGTCTTGCCCGCCCAACTCGTGCCGGAGGACGCTTGGTTCAACGAGATCTGCCCAATCTTCGTGCGGTCTTGCGGCGTCCTTTTCCGGCAATCGTAGTTGCGTAAAGCTATCGCAAGCAGAAATCGGAGGGAAATTGAAAGAATTTATGAGCGCCATCAAGGCCGGTTATGCCCTGGCTCAGGCGAAGGCGGATGGAACGACTGCATGTGGATGCGGCTCGTCGTAGATCTCCTCGTGAGTGAGAATCGAAGTGGCGGGAGATGCTGACGTGGCGGGAGTCAAGCCACTCCCGCCACGCCGGAAGCTGGATCTTACTTGTAAACGGCGTTGGTGCGCGCCAGGTCGTCACGATGCTGGCTGTAGTCGACCACGGCATCGAAGGCTGGGATGCCCAGGGGATTCGACTTGAACGACTCGCGAATGGCCGCGTTTACCTTGTCGAGTCCCTCGGCGTTGGGAGAGATCACGAAGATGTAGAACATCCCCGGCGCTTCGGTGTGGACGGCCAGCGTGTCGATCTCCCACTCGACGATCGCTCCATCGGCAAGCAATTTTTCCATCACCGGGCCGACAACGTGCCTGGCCAGTTTTTCGATGGAATCATCGGGCGCATCGGCCTTCAGCTTGTAGTACGAGCCCTCGGTGTAAGCGTCCTTGTACGTTCCGGGCTTCCAGTTGTAGAAGCGGCTGACGAAGACCATGTCGGCGTGCTTGGTGGCGGCCGCGCTCATCGGAGAGGCCGGCGATCCGGACTTGTAGATCTGATCGAGCACATTCAGCACTCCGGCCAGCGACATCGCCGACCACCAGCGGTCATGGGTGTAGCCCTCGGCGGTGTGAACCAGGGTCTGATCCTCGCCGTATGCGACGATGCCACCGCCGGCCAGCGCCTTGTCGAAGATCGGCTGGGTCTCTGCCTTGTTCTTACCGAACTCCGGCCACTGCGGACGCGGCAGTTGCCAGAGCGAGACGTACGAGTACATCCGCGGCTTCTCTTTGATCTCGGGCACCTGTGCGGCCGCGGGTGCAGTCAGAAAGATGTTGATCGCCAGCGCACAGAGCGCCGCGAAGGAAGCTGCTCCAAACAACCCCGGTTTCTTCATGGATGTTCTTCTTCTCCTTCTCCACCGCTTTGTATGGGAGCCAATAAAAGACTTGCTTTGCAGGTGTGTCGACGAACTCTGCTCAGCCAAGCTACTCTGAAGCCCGGAGGAGGTCAATAAATCGGGAGTAAATGATAATGATTAAGGCGGGGGACAAAAAGCCGCCTGTGGGTCTGAAGAAGCGCAAGTTCTGACTTTGATTTGCTTGGTAGCGGGGGGCGGATTCGAACCGCCGACCTACGGATTATGAGACCGTCGCTCTAACCGACTGAGCTACCCCGCCACGGGGATTTCTGCCAGCTTCACCGCGAGAGCGGGCGGGCAGAGCAATGCGATCGCCGGACGACCGCGACTTTGATTTTATTGGTGCAGAGAAGCAGTGTCAAACCGATGGGCTCTGCAAAACTAACTGGGCTCGTTGCGGCGTCCGCTGTTCAGGGTATCGAGGAAGAGCAGGACAACGGCTCCGAGGAGAAGCAGATGCAGGCTGCCACCGAAAAGAGTTCCTTCCATCACACCGGCGCCCCAGGCAGCCAGCAGAAGCACAAAGAAAGCCCAGATCAAAGAGAGTCCCTTTCCATCAATCAAATCAGAAGATCTAACTACCCCGCCCCCGGCAAAAGAGGCCGGAACGGGGCACCCGCGACCTTATGTGCCACCCACATCTGCCAACTGCGGGCAGATATGGGGCACCGTCAGCGACGGTCGCGGCGCAGGCTATTCCATCGTCGTTCGCCCCACATGAGGGCGTTGGCGATCTCCGGCCCTTCGCTGCCGGCGGCGTAATTCGGAAACATTGGCTTGGGGAGTTGCTGCCAGGCCTGCTCGATCGGAGTGATGATGCGCCACTCGGCTTCGACTTCGTCGCCGCGGGTGAACAGCGTGGCATCACCCATCATTACGTCTAGTAATAGTGTCTCATACGCGATGGGAGGATTGGCGCCGAAGGCCTCGCGATAGTTGAATTCCGCCGTGACGGTGATGCCGTTCATGCCGATGCCGGGGCGCTTGGCGCCGAAGGCGATGGCGATGCCCTCGTCAGGCTGAATGCGGATGCCGATGACGTTGGGCTCGGGCTGCTGATTGTGCGAGTTGCCGAAGAGCGCCTCCGGCGTGGGCTTGAAGTGTACGCGGATTTCGGTGACGTGTGCGCCCAGCCGCTTGCCGGTGCGGACGTAGAAGGGAACTCCCGACCAGCGCCAGTTTTCGACGCGCAGATCGAGGGCGACAAAGGTCTCGGCGAGCGAATCCGGGGCGACGCCGGGCTCCTGGCGATAGCCGCGCACCAGCATTCCTTCGAGGACGCCGGGGCCGTACTGGCCACGCACGGTGCGGCGGGCGACCTCTTCGGCGCTCATCGGGCGGATGGCCTTGAGCACCTGCACCTTCTGCTCGCGGACGGCGTCGGCATCGAGGCTGAAGGGCGGTTCCATCGCTGTGAGCGAGAGCAACTGCAACAGGTGATTGGCGACCATGTCGCGCAGCGCGCCGGTCTCCTCGTAGAACTTCGCGCGATTTTCCACGCCCAGCGGCTCGGCGGCGGTGATCTCGACGTAGTCGATGAAGTTGCGATTCCAAAGCGGCTCGAAGAGCGAGTTGCCGAAGCGGAACATCAGGATGTTCTGCACCGTCTCCTTGCCGAGGTAGTGGTCGATGCGGTAGATGCAACTCTCATCGAAGACGCTGAGGATGGTCTTGTTCAGGCTGCGCGCGCTCTCCAGATCGCGTCCGAATGGCTTTTCGACGACGACACGCGACCATCCACTGGGATTGTGGTTCAGCCCGGCCCCGCCGAGCCCGTTAATGACCCTGGGAGCGACCGAGGGCGGCACGGAGAGATAGAAGAGATGATTGCCGCTGGCGCCCTTCTGCCGCATCTGCTCCAGCCGGTTGGCGACCTGGCGGAAGGTCTCCGGCGAGTCGAGATCGCCGGAGAGATAGCTGAGCTTGCCGGAGAACTTCTGCCAGTTTTCGTCGTTGAAGGTGCGGGCGCTGTTGGAGATCTCGACCGCCTGCCGCATTGTGGACTTGAACTCATCGTCGCTCATCGCCGGCAGACCGACGGCGACGATATCGAGGCCGCGTGCCGTGCAGCCGACGGAGTTGAGGTCAAAGACGGCAGGCAGCAGCTTGCGGCGGGCCAGGTCTCCGGAGCCGCCAAAGATGACCAGCACGCAGGGATCGGCGATAGGTAGCGGCTGCACGGCGGCAGGCGCGTCCGGAGTCGCGGGAATCACAGTACTCATCGATGGGTTCTCGCCCTGCGAGTTTCGAGCTCTCTGCCCGGGGCAAAGAGAGTCTCCTGTTGGATGCCGCGGGCGGGGAATGAGCACCAACAATTCGGTCGGAGAGCGAGGTGAGTTCGAGGTAGGGAGAGGTTGCCGAATCGATGGGCGCCACGCTCCCCTCGCAAGGTTCCGGCGAAGACGGGCGGACATTTTGTCATGTGCGACCCCTTCGACAAGCTCAGGGCAGGCTCCTTCGACAAGCTCAGGGCGGCCTGGGGCGGTTTGCAATTTTTGATGTCAAGAGGCCGAGAGCGGCGAATTTGCGCTAAGTTACTGGGATCATGGCGAATATTGTTTGTCCCTCAGGTGAGGGTGCGAGGGGGGTGAAGTTGGTATCCTGAACTTAAGAAGGACAAAACAGGGATGCCAGCAGGAATGGAGAAAGAGGAGAAAGCGGGCAACGAGCAGGGGAAGCCGGATAAGCCTCGAAAGAAACGGACAACTGCGGCGGGGAAGAAGGCTCCGCCACGAAAAAAGAAGACGGCCAAGGAAGATACAACAAACGACGCTCCGCCGAAGAGTCCGCCGAAGCCGAAGAGCAGGCGAGATCCGTTCGCGGTGGCGAAGCGGAAGGTGAAGAGCTCGGTTCCGGAGATTGTGGATGCGCTGGTAGCGAAGGCGAAGCGTGGAAGCTGCACTCATGCCAAGACGCTGCTGGAAATGACCGGCGCGAAGCGGATGTTCGATCCGGAGACGGAAGGCGTGCAGGGCGCGGAGCCGTGGGCTAAGCTGGTTCTGGAGCGGCTGGCGGAAGCCGAGGGAAAGAGCGGAGCAGAGACAGCCGGGTAGGAGCGGTCCGAAAGAGCGGGATGCTGCGATGGACATGACGTGGGTCACCGAGAGAGTTGCTGTGGGCGGAGGAATCTGGGTTGCCGAGCAGATGGCCGAGGTGGCGCGGGCGGGAGTGACGCACGTGATCGACATGCAGGCCGAGTTCGACGATACGCGGCTGGGCAAGGCGGCGGGCGTGGAAGTGCTGTGGAATCCGGTGGACGACGACTTTCAACTGAAAGGTGCGGAGGTCTTTGAGCGCGGCGTGGACTTTGCGCTGCGCGCGCTGGAAGATCCGAAGGCGAAGCTGTTTGTGCATTGCGCAGCGGGAGTGCATCGGGCTCCGATGATGGCGCTGGCGGTGTTATGCGCGATGGGACATAAGCTGAGCGATGCGCGGCGACTGATTCAGACGAAGCGGTACGTGGTGGATTTTGCGGATGTGTACGTTCGCAGCGTCGAAAACTTTCTGAGGGGATACGAGGGAGCCAAGGTGGCCAGCCGAAAGGACGTTCAAGGATGAGGAGAAAGATGCGAGCAAGCTTGAGCCGCCCGATTGGGCGGCTTTTGATTTTTGCGTGGATGGGAATGTTTGCGGGACTGATGGCG
>Ga0326727_10022325_pt1 | contig 12249 bp, 10 predicted proteins | sample MB2enrmetagenome_FD_207643 | JGI IMG/M metagenome (GOLD analysis project Ga0326727, IMG submission 207643) | Lab enriched peat soil microbial communities from McLean, Ithaca, NY, United States - MB29MY | ecosystem: Environmental > Terrestrial > Soil > Wetlands > Peat | place: USA: New York... | reverse complement strand
CGTAAACCTCGGCGGCCTTGGCGAGTTTGCGGGCGTCGGCCTGCTCCCCAATGTCTTTGACGATTTGGGCAAGCCCATTGATGCCCGCCGACTTGTGGAAGTAGCGAGCGCAATCGAGCAGGGTCAGCTCAACACCGGCAACCTTGGCGAAACCAGCTTCGCTCTTCATGCTTACGAGCCAATCGGGATGGTTGACCTGCACAAACGCTGCCGGTGCCTGATAGACAAACTGGAGCCGGTGACGGCCGATCTCGAAGTCACGAAGCTGTTTCGGAACGATCACCTGGAAGGTCATGGCTGCCTGGTGCGAGGAGCCATGAAAGGCCGCCGCACGCAGCAGTGAAACTCGGTAGTCGATGCCCTGATATTTCATGAGCGGATCGATCCAACGGGCTGGGTCCGGCGCGCCTGCAACACGGTCCTCCGGGCGCAGGATCAGATAAAAGCCGTGGCGGAGATTGGCCACCCGCTGCTTTTTGGCCATACGGCCAATGGCCGCCTTCAGCGCGAGCGGAGACAGGCGCAATTCGGCCAGAGCCTCTTCGCGGGTGAAGTGGGCGCGCCCGCGAACGAGTTGAGCATCAAGATATTGATCGAGGCTGGCCATTCCCATATTGTATGCGAAAAGCTGCGATATGCGTATCTTTTTGAATATAAATTGGGGAAAGTGCAAGACCGCTGGTTTTGTTGTGAACTGCCGGGCGAACATATCTTTTCCTTTCAACGATTTAAGCTGATTGCATGAATTCTTTCAACATTGTCGAAAGAATTCTCCAGACGGCGTCTGAAAAATCTGGACGGGCAGTCTCACATCATCCCGATTCCCTAGTCTATGGACGGAGTTTGCGAGACTTCCAGCGCGGAGGTCTTGGAGACATCGGCGCTGAGTTGCGGGCTGAGCTTATTCATGTCGTCTGTGAAGAGCGTGGCTTCGTGGCTGGCGCGGGAGATGGAGACGTACCCGAAGCGGGAGTTGAGCAGGTCCGGGTGGACGCCGGTATCGGCGTTCACGAGGACGCGCTCGGCGGTGAGACCCTGGGAACTGTGGCTGGTAACGGCGTAGCCGTGGTCGAAGTGGCGGTGCTCCTGGGCGCTGAACTCGACTTGGCGGTTGCCGTCGAGACGGGCTGAGATGCGGCCTTCGGCCGAGATGGACTCGATGGCGGCAAGGTCGCGATTGGCAACGCCTAGCGATTTGTCGGGGGCGGTGAACTGGATGCGGTCGCCAACAGAAAACTCGCGGTCGATCTCGCGGTAGACGCTGACGCCGGTCAGGCGGCGTGGATCGTAGGTGGCCAGTTCGCCGGAGGATTTTTCGACAGTGAGCAGGTTGGCGGCGGGGTTGATGCCGACGACTGCTCCGTAGCTTCCGGCCTCGATTCCGGCGGCCTTGCTGCCGCGCGAATAGCGCACCACGTCGTTGATCTCATAATGGCTGCCCCATGAGCGTTCGGCGCCGGTCATATCCTGGCGCTGAACGAGTACGCGGAAGCTGTGGTCCTCCGGCGCAAGGGTTCCGTTGGCCTTCAGTTCCTGGCGGACGGCGACATTCAACTCGCGGCGGGAGGCGTTGTCCGGCGAGACGATCAGGGTTTTCTCCGGTGATTCGACATAGCTTTTGGCGATGGCGTGAATGCGCTCTTCCGCGTTCGGAATTTCGCGTACACGGCCCTGTTGCTGGAGCGATTCGAGGGCGGCGGAGACCTGGCCTTTGGCGAGCAACTCGACGGCGGATTTCAGCGCCGGGTCTTTTTGGCGCACGATCTCGTCGAGCTTGGCCGTGCGCATCCCGGCCTCCTGCAATTGCTCGAAGGGGCGGCCCGCTTCGACGCTTTGATGCTGGCGGGTGTCGCCAATAAGGAGTACGCGGTCATGGGGACCGAGGCGCGCAAGGAATTCACGCATCTGATTGGTGCTGGCGAGGCTGGATTCATCGACAAAGTAGAAGTGCCGTTGTTCCAGAGTGGCAGGGTTTGGCGAACGAGCAAGGAACCCTTGCAGGGTTCCTGACTCGATGCCAGCCTCATTCAACTGGCGGGCGGCGCGGGAGGTCGGGGCGAAGCCTTCGACCGCGTAGCCTTGCGATTCGGCGGCGTCACGGACGACGGAAAGCGTTGTTGTTTTGCCCGCGCCGGCGAATCCTTGAATGCCCTGAATGCGATCGGGAGAACTCAAAACATCTTCGACCCCACTCTGCTGGGCGCGGTTGAGATGCGGATGCTGGTCGGCAACAGTAACGGACTGCATCCGGGAGAGAACTGGCTCGACCTGATTTCGCCCTTCTCCAACCCGGCGTACTATCTCCTGCTCGGCTTCGATGGTTTTGGCGGTAGTGAACTGGCGCGCGGGCTGACTCTGCGAGCGCTCGACGATTTGAAATTCGCCGGAGGCAAGACGGGCGTCAAGGTTGCCTCGTACTTGGGCGTACGTGACTTCGCCCATGCCGCGGCGCAGGCCGTCGCGAATCAGGGCGCGCTCATCGACAACAGCCTCGCGCTCGAAGTTCTTGTCGCGGGAGAATGTGAGAGATTCCCGCACGCGGTCAACCGTGTTGACCGGCTTCTCCTGGTGCTGAAGCCGTTCGCGGGCGGCGCGGACGACGGCCTCGGCCTGGTGCCCGAAGTCGGCGGCAAGTTTGCGATGCGCCGCCATGACCTCGCGCGGCGAATGAATCTCTTTCTTGTCGCGCGTGGAGTGGGCGGCGATTTCGGCGGCCTCCGAGCCCGTGCGCCCGGTGCGCTCCAGATAGGAGCGAATCTGCTGGCTGCGCGGGCTGGATGCGTCCAGGTATTCCTGAGTATAGCCCTTGATCTCCGGCGCGCCGCTGCGGCCAACGGCGATCTCGTAGCCGAGCTGGCGAAGCCGGTAGGTCAGTTCCGATTGATAGACGGCGGTGGCGAATTGCTGCGAGGCGAAGAGGCTCTGCGGCTGGATGGCGCGGGGTTGGCTGTTGTCGCGCCCCGTATCGCGTTCTGTCACGTTGAAGATGACTGCGTGCGTGTGGAGTTGCGGTGCGACATAGCCATCGACCGGGCGGGCGGTGTCATGCTCGAACTTGGCGGCAATGAATTTGGCCGTCGTCGCCGGCGGATGGTTGCCGCCGATGCGCGCCTGCGTGTAGTTTTCAAGCTGCTCCAGCGCCACGCGTACACTTTCGCGATGGGCCCGCCGGACATTTTCATCGCCGCCGACGAGCGCGGTGAGCGAGATGGATTTGGGCGCGGAAAAGGTTGCATCCCAACCGGCGCGGTGCTCCATCGTCTTGATCGTTTTGCCGTCGCTATCCTTATATTGGTACGACGCGCGCTGGCGGACAAGTTGCTCGCCTGTCTGCGGATGCTGGCCCTGGCTGAGCTTGGCAAAGTCCTCGGCGGAGACCGCTCCGGCAAGGCCGAACTGTCCGGCAAGCCGGCCTTGCCATTCGCCAGCGATGACACCTCGCTGGGACCAATAGTTCTGCTCCCTGGCAGTGAATTCCTTCTGGTGGTAGCTCTGCGCCTGGCCTGCGGATAGCGGTTTGGAAATTGTCAGCATGGCTCCTCAATTCACCTCGTGCCCGGAAGGTTCGACCGCGCATTCCGGGAGTAAAAGATTGCCCGGCATTTCTCCCGACTCCGGCGGGAGAGGCGTGCTCGGAACGATCAGGTCGTCCATCTGGCGCTCATCAAAGCCAGGGCTTTTCTCTTCAAGCGCGATGAACGGGAACGAAAATCGTGCGACGTGGTTGCCGTACTTGAGAAAGCCGCGCAAATCGTCAAGGCCAGAGACCTCCGAGGGCAGAACGAGCGGCTCGGTCTGGCGGTCGAGCATGAAGTTGCGGCCGGTGCGCGTGCCGTCATAGTGCGTCTCGCGCAGCCGCTCGATCTCGACTTCGCCGATGGCCTCGCTGACCCATTTTGCGGCGCGCGGCTCCGTGGTGCGCAGGAAGATTTTGGTCGCTGGCTGCGAGAGCATGGCCTCGGCGTCCTCGCCATAGCGGGCTTCCATCTGGCTGCGCCCTTGGAAGCCAAGGATGACAGGGTTCTGCGATTTGCGGTTTTCGGTAATGGCCGTGTGGAGCTGTGGTAGCCGTTGCAGGCTGGCCAACTCGTCAATCACAAACCAGACCGGCTTCTGCTCCGGGATCGGCTCGTTCAACAGGCGCAAGACAAGCGTGTCGATCCATAAGCTGATGAGCGGGCGCAACGCCTCGCGCATGGTTGGACGCGAGGTAATGAAGATCCAGCCGCGCCGCGTCTCGGCCCAGTTGGTGGCCGTCCAGACAGAGGTTGTTTCATCTTCCTTGGGCAGCAAACGGAAGCTGTCGGCGCTCATGTTGAGAGAGCCGAGAACGCCGGTGCGCTGCTGTGGGGCCTTCGGGTCGATCAGCATCCAATACTCGGTTCCCTTGACGCGCCGGTCGATCTCCGCCGGATCGGACATCCATCGAACGAGGTCATCCGGGGTTGGCAGGTAGCTCAAAAGATGAGCGAAAATCTTCTGCGGAGCTTCGACAAAAAAGCGATTGGTCACTCCTTCCGGCTGGTAGAGCGAGACGGCCAGCGCCTTGGCCTCCGCCTTGCGGCGCAACTCCTTCGACGGGTTCCAGTAAGGCATCCGGGCGTCGAGTGGATTGAGGACGATGTCGCCGCGGTGTGGGTTGTAAAACTGTTTCACGAACTCGCAGGCCGGGTCGTAGACGATGGCCGCATCGCCGCGCGCATCCACCTGGTAGAGCATCTGGCGAATGATGCTCGACTTGCCTGAACCTGTGTCGCCAACAATCAGAAAATGCTTGTTCTCGGCGTCGCGCGGAATGCGCAACGGGAGCTTGAAATCGTTGGTCTTGATCCCGATGCCATTGCCGGATACGGCCGTGGTGAACTCCTTCGCATTCACGAGGACGGGGCCTTTGAGCCGGCGGCCGTAGCGCAGCATTCTGATCCGCGCGATGTCCTTGCGGATCGAAAACGGAAGCTGCAAAACGAAAGCGACAAGGCCAAAAATGAGCTGCATCTTGAAGAGATCGAATAGCGAAAGGTCGTCGTAAATCCAGTGTGCAATCCATGCGTGAATGACCTTGTTCTGATAGTCGCGTGGGGCTTCGCGCATCAGGAAATAGGCGCCATGCACTCGGGCTTGCGGAGTAACCGTCAACGGCAATGGCGGGCCTCCATATTGCGGCGTGGAACCTGGCTGCACGTCCGCTTCGAGGGCAATGCGGCTCTTCGATTCGCCGTCCGTGACCATGAGCATCTGGTACTTGCTTACAGAATGCGTGAGGCCCGCCGTCTCGCTGCGCAGGTAGTACGGAAGGTAGTAGCGTTCCAGCGGCGAGAGGCCGAATTGAAAGCGCAGGTAGACGAAGAATCCCGTCGCAACGCAGGCGAGAAACAACGCCCCCAGTGTGTAGAGATAGCCGTGCGGCGGCCAGATGATCGACTCTCTGCGGCCCCATTGTTGAACAGTTGGCATGGTCTACTTCTCCTGATTCTGGCTGCGCTTGGCGAGAAGTTCCAGCGCCTTCGCTGCCTTGGTTGTCTGCACCTGGCGGAAGAGATTTTTGACTTGCTCCTGGGCCAGCTTGTCGCCGCGCAAGAGCGGTTCGAGCGTGTCCATCAAGAGCATCTGGAGGCCAACAAGTTCGGTAAAGATGTGCAACTCCATCTCGGATTGCCGGCCTGTGGATTCGGCGCGCAGCAGGACATCGCGCGCCCATTCGCGGAGATTCTGACCATTGGCTTCCGCCCGCTTTAGTAAAGCCTGTTCCTCTGCGCGTGTAAATCGAGTAGCAATGCTTTGAGTACGACTTTCCCGGCCCTTTGCTTTTGCGTTATGGTTTTCATTTGCGGGTGTGTCGGTTGACATTTGCTTACCTCCAATCTGCGTCAGCGCCTGCGGTTGCAAATGGAACCGCCGAATTCGCGCATAACGAGTAACTGCCGATTTTTCTGCGTGTTTCCAAATGGAACCGGTACGGTTCCAAACGCAACCCTTTCAGGGGTGGAGTGTCGAGATAAACCCGGTGCGCAGCACCGAGCGGGCACTTGACGGCTCCACCACTAGCTGTGCTGGCGCAATTCACTGGCGGTCTCCACGCTTTCGGTAGGCTTGGCAGACTGAATCACTGGCTCTGCGACAGCCACATTCTGCGGCGAGTGGCGGATACGAAGGCTCTGCGCGGCGCGGGCGGCTTCTGGAGTCCGAAGAAACTCCTGGAAGTCGCGGTCCTTGGCGAAAACGTAGGCCAAAGCCTTGTCCACGACCTCATCGGCAGAGGCGTGGAGAAAGGCTGCGTACTGGTCGATCTGCTCGGCGGTCGATTCGTCGAGGCGGATCGAAGCGGTAATCTGGCGGGTTTGGATGATCTCAAGCAAGGGCATAAGCAGTGTCCTTTCCGGTTGAATTGGGGTTGGGAATGGGGATGGTATTCGCGTCGTAAACCATCTCGTAATCGAACCTCTGAGCGGCGCGGTCATAGCCGTTCAATCGCAGCACTTCGCGGATGACGCGACGGCCCGGCTGGCGCTCTATATGAATTACGAGATCGACGGCCTCGCCGATCTCGGCTTCCACGTCGACATAAGTCGCCTGCGAGTGGCTGCGGAGAACGAGATTCGCAAAGCGGCGAAGCGCCTTTGCGGCCGAGTTGGCGTGGATGGTGGCGAGCGAACCTGCGTGGCCGGTATTGAAGGAATCGAGCAGCGTGCGCGCCTCGATTCCGCGCACCTCGCCAAGAATGATGCGGTCTGGCCGCCAGCGGAGAGCGGCCTTCAGCAGGTCGTCGAAAGTGACCTGCTGCCGGTGGGTATCGAGCTGGCATTCGACCGGCAGAATGTTCGGTTTCTCGATCCGCAGCTCGGCGGTATCCTCGATCACGACGATGCGTTCGTGGTCGGGGATCGACTGGCCTAGAATGTTCAAGAGCGTGGTCTTTCCGGTCCCGGTTCCACCGCTGATAAGGATGGTCTTGCCGTCCTCAATCTGCGCGGCCAGGAACTCCGCAAGCGGGCGCGTCAGCGTCCCGCGAGCGATCAGGTCTTCGACCGTGAAGTGGCGGCTGGTGAACTTGCGAATGACCATCGCGGGAGTGGAGCGAACGACCGGGGGAATGACGGCGGCAAGCCGGCTCCCATCGGGAAGTTGCGCGTTGAGCAGCGGGTTGTCCTCGTCGAGCTTCTTGCCGAGCCTGTTGGCAACCACCTCCAGGCCCGTGCGCAGCCGGGCCGCATCGAACTGGATGCTGGTGTCGCGGCAGAGATTGCCGTCGCGCTCGTACCACCATGTCGAGTCGGGATTGCCCATGATCTCGCTGATGCTCTCGTCCAGCAAGAGCGGTTCAATAGGCCGGAGAAATGGAAGGATCAACTCGAAACTCATGTGCGCCTCACGGTGTTGAAGGCCCGGCGTGAACCGAGCCTTCGATTGATATGAACGCGCCCTATTCGGGCACGTCCGTGCTCGGATCGTCGGGAGCGTTGTCCGTCTCTTCCGGGCTGGCCTTCTCTGCGCGGTCGAGTTTCAGGATCGAAGCCACGCGCACTTCCCATACCTTCTGCTTGGCGCTGGTCTTCTTGTCCACGCGCTCGCGGCTGCGAAGCTCGCCTTCGACGGCCAGATGCGCGCCCTTCGTCAAGGTCTTCGCGTACTCGGCCAGCCGGCCCCAGACGATGCAGCGATGCCACTCGGTGTGGCCGTTGTATTCGCCGGTCTTCTTGTCCTTGTACGAACTCTTGGTGGCAAGCGAGAGAACAGTGAAGCTGGCGTTATTGGCGGTGTAGGTGGTGGCGTCTTGGCCGAGGAAGCCGATGAGCGTAATGCGGTTCTGATACATGGTGAAGTCTCCTGAGTTGAATTCCCGGATTGGCCGGGTCACCCCCTGGCGAAGCCTGAGCGAGAGGCCCGGCTCCCAAGTGCCAAGCCGCGCATTCTGGAGCAGGGGCCCAGACTCGTTCTGGGAGAGGAGTCCGGAAAGCAGAGCGGCGACGTGCCGCCGGGCGCCGGAGTTGGCCCGAAGCGTGTGACCGGACAAGCAAGGGAGGAAACGGGAAGACGAACGCTTCATGTTCCGCGGAGCACAAGGTATTTCCGGCAAGCCAGCGCCTCGCCGCAGGCAGCGGAATCGTCTCTTTGCCGCCCGTGCAAGAACAGTTTTCCGGCGAGGGACACGCCCTCTCATCGCGCACTGGGACGTGCTTCTTCGCCTGCGCAGAAACGAAGGGTCTATCTGCCGCGATTTGTAGCCGCGTCGGGACATGAATGCGCCTCGTATGGGATGTGGCTTCGGTCGATCTTGATTACTCGAACGCCTGGTCGGCCCGGAAGCGGACGATGGTCAGCCCGAGTGGATTCACGGCCAGTTCGTTGTTCTTCACCTTCTCCCGGAAGACGTAGGTCACGCTGGCCGTCCAACGCTCGCGCTTGAGTTCGCTATGATCAGCGGGATTGGTGAAGACTTTCACGAACTCAATCCGCGCCGAATAGGGCGACTGCCGCAGGTCGTCCAGGACGACCTCTTTCACCTCGACATCGACGTATGGAAGCGAGCTGTCTTTGATGTAAGTCGGGATGATATTGTCCTTGCGTTCCTGGTCGATTACGGCCCGCTGCACGTCGCTGTTGAGAAAGTAGAGCGCGCTGGTCTGGTCGCGCTCGATAGTGAAGCGATTGCGGCTGAAGTAGAGTTCCGCCCAGCGGGTCAGATAGTATTTGTTCTCGGCCTCCTGCGGGCGATAGTTGAAGTTGCGATAGTCGATCGCTTCCGCTCGGCCCACGTCGTTGATACGAACAATCATGGGGTGCATATTGGCGAGCGCGCGCTGACTTAGGAAGGTGAGCGCGGCCAGCGCGAGACAGACAGCGGCGAGCACGAGGATCGTTACCTTCAGATAAGTGTTCATTACCAGCGGGTCGCCGTACTGCTCAAGGTAGCGTTCGGCGGCGCGCGTAATCTCCGGGGCAGCTTTCGTTTGTTCACTCATTCCAGACCTCCTCAAACCACGGTTTACAGCACGGCGCGTAGCGCCATCATTGCTGTACCGATACCACTACCGCCGCCACCTGTATGGCCACTGAAAAGGGATTGCGTCATGGCTGGAATTTTGAACAAGATGTAAATATTGACCAGTACAAGAAGAATCAGCAACGGCAGTTGTTGGATCATATTTCCGGGGTCTGAGAACGCCACAAGCTGCGTGTAATACTGCGCCAGAAGATGACCCAGGATGCTGAAGACGGCGGCGGCCAACACCTTGTAAAAGCAGAATCCGATGAAGGCGCGGAGCCATCCCCAGAAGAGAAACTCAAGTTTCTGAAAGACAAGAAAGGGAATGAACACGGGGCCAAGCAATCCGATGACGGCGCTGCCGACTGCGCCGTAGGCGACGATGGCGCTGACGACGGCGGAGAGGACCGCAATCATTACCTGCATAATTACGTAGACAATGGCGTAGTAGGGATTCATCAACGCCTTTGTTATACCCGGCCCGCTGTTTGATTGCGCCTGGCTCAAGCCGTTCAGGATGCTGGTTACATTGTCGGTGCCGATGGCCGAGACAAGGTACTGTGCGCCGCCGTTGATGAATCCCCTGAGCGAGTAGCCGACGCCAGGGATGGAGCTGTCGTAGAACTTTACCATCACGTAGGCGAAGGTGATGAGCATGAAGAAGCTCAGAAACTTTTCCAAGTTGAATCCTGGGCCGCCATTAGCGGAAGCAAGCGCCTCCTGAACTCCGAACCAAACCAGCATGATGGTGGCGAGAGCGATGCACATACGCAGGCCAAGCGCATCAATCGACGGTGATGATGTGGCGGCTAATGCATCGCATCCCTGAAGAATCCAATTGAGTATGCCCATGATCTGCCTCGCTCTCTGTGGTTGAGGTTAGTAAGCCAGGGCTTGCGCCGCGCCGTTATAGGCCGGTGCAACCTGAGACTGGTAGGTGTTGCTGTAGTTCGCCGCGTCCTGGAAGCCAGCTTTCAAACTGTCCTGCTGCTGCTTCTGGGCGACCATCTGCTGCAAGGCAAGGCTGGCGTTAATCTGGTTCGCGTCCTGCTGAGTTCGTATTTGCAATAGAAGCGCCTGGTTGATGCGCTGGAGCGTGGCCATGATGGTCTGCTGCGAGGCATCCTGGCTCAGCGAAGCGGCTTCCAGATTGGTGATGTCCGTCTGTCTTGCAGCTTGATTGGCGCGGATCGTTCCCAGGGCTTGCAGATTGGTGCTCATCACCGAATCGCCAATGTCGATGGTGGCTCCCTGCGCGGCGATCTGCTGTTGCCCGGCAGCGCTGACGGCGCCGTAACCGGGAACCATGTTGGAGGTGCGCGGGACGCTCGCCTGTTGGTAAGCCGCGGCGGCTCCGCTTCCTGTATTGGCGGAATTGACCCAGCCCGTCGAATTGCCGTAAGTGTTCGAGATCTGCTGCATCATCATCAGGTCCGACTGGGGCGAGCGAAACCGCGAATAGAGCGTCGATGGCGCGAGGATCATCTGGTGGTAGAGGTTGTATTGCTGGTGAACGGTGTTGTAAGTTTGCAAGGCAGTCGAAGCGATCTTCACCGTGTTGGTAAAGATCTTTGTTCCGTTCTCGATCTGTTGGGCTTCATTGGCGAGCGATTGTTCTTCATGTTGGATTTGAACGACGGCGTGGCCGGATTGGGTGGGGTCAAAGACAACGCCGGAGCCGAACTGCGCTTGTGCAGCGGTTGCGCCGGTGAAGAGGGCGATCATTACGGGGAGCGAAAGATGATTCATACCAGGACTCCTTAGCGGAAAGTGACGAACGCTTGGGTTACTGTCTAGGAGGTTGTTTAGATGCGGGCTTCTGAGCTGCCTTCGACGAGTCATAGTTGAGGGCATCAGCAGCACCACTGGTAGCAGTGGAATGACTGGTTGTTACTTTCATGGCATCTCTTTCTCCTTCGCGGCAAACTTCGACGGCTATGCCAGACTTAAAGCACTCCTGTATTCCCTTGCAGACTTCCGGTGTGTCTCCAGAGGCACATTGCTCCTGCTTCCTGCAACCTGTGAATGCCATGGTGAAAGCCAGCAGAGCTACAACGGGGAGAGAGATGTACTTCATTGGAAACCTCCTTAGAATGTCTGTGGTATGGTGTGGTTTTCGTATGCGGGCAGCAGCATATCCTGCGTGAAATAGACCTTCACGCGGTGCCCTTCCCGAATGGTGATGGTCGGCGGAATCTGCATGAAGCGGTCCAGAATAGTGTTTGCCGATTGCGAAATGCTGGAAGCTGTGCCGGTGGTAAATGCCTGGGAGCCGCTGGTCGAGATCATGCCGCCGCCTTCGGTAATCTCCGCCGCCCCGGCGATCATCCCCAACGCAATCGACGCTCCGAAGACTTGAAAGTAATGGTTATTGACCTTGTCCTTCAGGCCTTCCTCGCCGATCTGATCGAGGCCGTGGAACTGGTCAAGATCGACCGAGTAGCCGTCCGGCATAATCAGACGATGGAAGACTACGGCCATGCGCCGCTGTTGGCCGAATCCGGCAGAACCGATTTTTTTGGCTTCGCCGATAACGACTGTTCCCTCCGGGATGAGGACGTGCTGGTGATCGTGCGAATAGAGAGGATTCGAGACGAGCACCTTGACCGGGCCGGCGGCGTCACCGTCCAGGCGATTCATCAGCACCGTGTCGAGGACTGAGCCCTCATAGACGAGATAGGGCTGGCCCACGGCGGAATCCACGTTTGCTTCCATGGGGCGTTTGTAGCCTCCTGCCGCCTCCTGCGAAACTCCGGTCGCGCTCGGCGGATGAAGGCTGCTATCTTCCTGCCGCTGGCCAGCCGGAACATACTGGGCAGCGGCCGTCTGCGCAGGCGCTTGCGGCTGCGGCTGGTCTTGTGTACGGGAGTAAACGAGATTGGAAGCGAAGCGGGCGTCATCGACCCGCGCACGCTCTTTCGCGGCAATCAACTGCGTCTGCTGCTGCACCGGGCTGAGTTGGGCCTGTTCATTCCCTGGTTGTCCATAGTTCGCCTGTCTGTAGCCCGCCAGCATTTGAGGGCAGGTCTGGCCCGGAACGCACGACGCGGCAACGCCGGTTGGCCCATAGCCCGCGGCTGCGGCCTGTTGCGCGGGCGTTGCAGCCGTGAGCCCGGAATTTGCCGCAAGGGCTGGGTCGCCGCTCGAAGCTGAGTTAGCTGCGGCTTGCTGCTCTTTCTCACGTTGGGCTTTGAGCTGATTCTTCAAGTCCTGAATGTTGTTGTCGGTGTTGTCCTGGAGGGTGGGTTGCGGCGGCTGGCCCTTCG
>Ga0326727_10022324_pt1 | contig 12249 bp, 9 predicted proteins | sample MB2enrmetagenome_FD_207643 | JGI IMG/M metagenome (GOLD analysis project Ga0326727, IMG submission 207643) | Lab enriched peat soil microbial communities from McLean, Ithaca, NY, United States - MB29MY | ecosystem: Environmental > Terrestrial > Soil > Wetlands > Peat | place: USA: New York... | reverse complement strand
CGCCAAGGTCCGGGCGAAGTACGCCAACCGCATCAAGCGCGCAGGATAGGTCGTGCTGGCAGTCGGGTGGCCCAGGGTTGACGACTTTCCAACTCTGGGATCAGCGTTGGTGGCCCGTTCGAGCGGCTTGACCAGGGCAGTTGACCTCGTTTTTGCAGTTGATCTTCTACAGCTCCGTCGGCTGCGTACTCCCTGCTCGCTGCACAACTGCGTTGATCAAGCCGGGAATGGTGTACTCGCTCGCCTGCACATCCACGCTCAGTTCGTGCTCGCGCAGAGTATTCGAAGTCACCGGCCCGATCGAGGCGTTCAGTACCCCATCCACCAGCTTCGATCTTCCCGAGCGAATTCCCAGCAACGCCACGTAGTTCTTCACCGTCGATGAGCTGGTGAAGGTGATGATATGCGGACGGCGCGTCAGATCACGCAGCACCGCTCGCAACGCAATTCGCGAAGCCTGCGGAATCACCGTCTCGTAGGCCTCGACCACATCGACGAAGGCCCCCAGTTTGCGGAGCTCGCGCGGAATCACATCGCGCGCGATCTTGGCGCGGCACAGCAGAACTCGCTTGCCGCGAATTTCATCGACCAGCGATTCCACCACCGATTCCGCCACATATTTCTTAGGTGTCAGCTCAACCTTCAGCCCTTCGCGCTCAATCGCCGCCCGCGTCGCCGGTCCGATGGCAGCAATCTTCAAGTGACTCAGCACTCGCCTGGGAATGTTCAGCAACGACATGCGCTCGAACAGCGCCTGCACGCCATTCACGCTGGTAAGAATCAGCCACTCGTACTCGCCCACCAGCGCCAGCGACTCATCCAAAGGCTTGAACGAGCGCGGTGGGCGAATCTCGATGAACGGAATCTCCAGCACCTCTGCGCCCAGCTCGCGCAATCCATCGGAGAGCGCTCCGGCCTGGTCGCGCGCGCGGGAGACCAGGATTCGCCAACCCAGTAGCGGTGCTGCCGTCCCCGGTAATTCCCTCTCGCTCATCCCGGCCCTCACTAGTGAACAGGTCACACGTTCGCGACAGAAATGCCGCTGTCATCCTGAGCGGAGCAAGCCGCGTTTCTCGCGGCTTGCGGACTCGAAGGACCCCTATGGAATCCTCCGGTTTGTGTAACGCACTTCGGACACACTTAGCTAGCTCGGCGTAATGCCGGCTGCGTTCTCCGTGTAAACGTCCTGCAGAATCCGGTTGCCGCCGCGTTTCAGGATCGCGTTTCCAATCCGCTGCCCGAGCTCCACCGGATCGCTCCCCGTGCCGTGCTCGCGCAGCAACTCGCTGCCGTCGGGACGCGCGCAGATCGCCGTCAGCCTGATCTCGCCATTCTCTGTCTCGGCATAGGCACCGATCGGCACCTGGCACCCGCCGCCCAGCTGATTCAGCAGCGCCCGCTCGCAAGTGGCCGCCAGCCGCGAAGGCTCGTGATTCAGAAACGCAAGATGCTCGCGTGTCGCGGCATCGCCCAATCGAATCTCAATCCCCAACGCGCCCTGCCCCGCCGCCGAGCACATAACCTCCGGGTCGATGATCTGCTTGATATGCTCGGTCTTGCCCAGCCGTTTCAATCCGGCGGCAGCCAGAATCACGGCATCGTAAGCTCCCTCTTCCAGCTTTCGCACGCGCGTATCCACGTTGCCGCGCAGCGGGTAGATCTCAAGATCGGGCCGGAACTGCTTGAGCTGCGCCTGCCGCCGCAGGCTGCTCGTGCCCACGCGCGCACCTTGCGGCAGCTCCTGCACACTGTTGTGGCGGATCGAAAGAAACGCATCCCGCGGATCGACCCTCTCGGTGATCGCGGCGATCTCGAACGGCCCCGCCAGCGTCGTCGGCAAATCCTTCAGGCTGTGCACCGCAAGATCGATGCGCCCGGCCTCCAGCGCCTCCTCGATCTCCTTGGTGAACATTCCCTTGGTGCCGACCTTCGCCAGCGCCACATCCTGAATCTTATCTCCGGTTGTCTTGATGATCTCCAGTTCGACCTGGTGTCCGCGCTCGCGCAGCAGGGCCGAAATATGATGGGCCTGCCACAAGGCAAGCTGAGAACCACGGGAACCGATACGAAGCAGTGCCATTCAACTCCCTTTACTTTTTTCCAGACTTGATCAGCTCCGGCGCCGCCGGATCGGCATCCGCCGCCTCTTGCCCCGCCCTTTCCGAGCGCAGGTTGAAGAGCTTGCGCACCACGTCGACAACCGTCGTCGCCTCCGGGTCGCGCGCCGCCGATTTCAGCGTCGTAATCGGCGTGTGCATGATCTTGTTGATGATCCCGCGCGTCAGCGCCTCAACCGCCATCTCCTGCTCCGGCGTCAGATTTCCCAGCCGTCCGCGCACCCGGTCCAGCTCCGCCTGCCGCAGATTCTCCAGGTGCTGCTGCAGGCTCACAATCGTCGGAACCACCTCGGCGGTCTGGAAGCGCTGCTCGAACCGGCGCACCTCTTCGTCCACCATCGCCTCGGCCCGCACCGCCTCTTTCCGGCGGTCACCGATGTGCGACTGCACCACCTGCTGCAGATCGTCTATGTTGTAGACGAAGATTCCGTCCAGATCGTTCAGTCCGGGATCGATATCGCGCGGCACCGCAATATCGATGAAGAACATCGGCCGGTTCTTGCGCACATGCAGAAACTTCTCGCCGTGCTCCTTGCGAAAGATCGTATGCGGAGCGCCCGTCGAGCTGATGATAATGTCCGCCCAAGGCGCCGTATCATACAGCCGGTCGAACGGAATCGCCTCGCCCTCGAACTTCGCCGCCAGCGCCACCGCGCGATCGTAGGTGCGATTGCCAACGTAAATCTTCTTCGCTCCGTGCGCGATCAAATGCCGCGCCGCCAGCTCGCACATCTTTCCCGCGCCCACCAGGTAGACCGACTTGCCGCTCAGGCTGCCGAAGATCTTCTCCGCCAGCTCCACCGCCACCGAGGCAATCGAAACCGACGAGGTCGCAATCGAAGTCTCGTTGCGGACCTTCTTCGCCACCGCAAATGCCCGCGTCAGCAGCTGATCCAGCTGCGAGTTCACCGCTCCCATCGCGCGCGCCGTAGCGTACGCCTCTTTCACCTGTCCCAGGATCTGCGACTCGCCAACCACCATCGAATCCAGGCTCGATGCCACCCGGAAGACGTGCCGCACCGCCTCCTGCTTCCGATGCTCGAAGATATAGCTCTCGTACTCGCCCGGCTGGAAGCCGAAGTACTCGCGCACAAACTTCTGCAGGTCGCAGTCATCCTTCTGGGAGCGCGCGAAGATCTCCACCCGGTTGCAGGTGGAGACGATCATTCCCTCTTCCACCCCGTCCACTGCCGTCAGCTTGCCCAGCGCCTCCGGCAAACGCGCCTCCGGTATGGCGAAGCGCTCTCTCACTTCAACCGGCGCGGTCTTGTGGTTTACACCCAGTACAAAAAAATTCATGGGGCAACGAACCTATGCAGCTTGCTGAGGTAATTCGCACCCCAGGCGCACACCGAAACGACAAACGCGAAGCTCGCCAGGTACGCTGCCTTCCGGCCGCGCCACCCCGCGCTCCAGCGCGTGTAAAGCAAAACCAGGTAGATTCCCCACATCAGCAGCGAGAGCAAAACCTTCGGATCGCCGACAAACGCCGCTCCGAACCTCTCTTCGGCCACCACCGAACCGGCCATCAGCCCGATCGTCATGAACGGAAAGCCGATCAGCAGCGCGCGATAGCCAAGCTCGTCGATCTCCTGCAACGCCGGCATCCGCGCCGCCCAGCTCGACGTCTGCTTGCGCTTCAGCTGCCGCGAGAGCACCAGGTACAGCAGGCTGGATACGAAGCTCAGAAACAGCATCGCGTAGCCGAAGATCAGCGTGCACACATGGAATACGATCCAGCCGCCGTAGATCGGTGAGCTGCTGATTCCCACAGAATGCTGTGAGATCGCCGAAGCGAAAGTCAGAAGAAAGATCAGCGGAAAGATAAACGCCGCCGGTGAAGCCGTCTTGTACCGCAGATAAAGGCCGGTAAAACAAAGCGCAACCAGCAGTCCCAGCGCGCTCTCCGCTTGCCGGATACTCAGCAGCTCCGTAAGTCCGAAGAGCGCCGCCGTCTCGTACAGCGACACAAAGTGGAAGACCATCCCCACGGCCACCGCGGGCGCGGCGACCTTGCCAGATCGCTCGCCCCTCTGCCGTAGCATGAGGATCGCGTGGATCAGTCCGACAGCATATAGAACAGTCGCAACTCGAAGCCAGAGCAAAGGCATAAGGAAGAGGTCCTTGCCATCCGCCGCTTAAAACCGGGCGCTGGCAAGGGCATTGCAAATTATACAAACCAGCGCTCCAGACCTAAGTGTGACAGTCACACTCTCCAGTGACTAACGTCACACCATCGCCCGGAAATTGCACGTTTTAATAGCATAACGCGCTTTCCCTTTTGCCGTGCAAAAGTCTCGCCGCCAGCCGCCAATACGGTCACACCCGCGACGCTCGCCGCGCCCTGACCAGGTTTGTAATTCCTTTATGCGGATGCTAACATTCGGCACTGTAAGTACCTCAGGAGGCTTGGAATGGCTGACGAAAGCTGCAACTGTGGTGGTGGTGGCGGAATTCTGTGGTTCCTGGCGGGATTGGGCCTGGGAGCTGCCATTGGCGTCCTCTATGCTCCGAAGTCTGGCCAGGAGACTCGCGCCTCGATTCTTGACGCGGCCGAAGAGGGACGTGACGTGGTTCAGGAGCGCGCCCGCAAGTACCGTGAGCAGGCCCGCCAGTGGGCCGAACGCGGCAAGGATGTCCTCAACCAGCAGAAGGACAACCTTCGTTCCGCTTTTGAGGCCGGCCGTCAGGCCTACCGCGAGGCGACTCAGGAGGCTCCGCCAGCTCCCGAAACCGGCCATACTGAAGGATAGGCAGTCATATAGAGATTCTGTGGTGGTGGCCCACTCAAAGCTTTTTGTTGAGTAGGGCTTTTACGGTGGCCCACTCAACGCTCTTTTCGTTGAGTGGGGCCTTTAGCAACAGGACAGGCCATCATGAATGAGACGACTTTACTCATCGCGTTCATCGCGGTGACCTCGGTCGCAATCGTCATCCAGATGCTGATGCTGGTGGGGATGTTCTTCTCCGTCCGCAAGATGAGCGAAAGCGTCCAGGCCCTTCAGCGCCGCATGGATGAGCAGGTAACTCCGCTGGTCGAAACGGTTCGCGCCTTCGTCGATGAGAATGCACCCAGGATTCAGACCTCCATCGAGAACATCACCGATACCACGGCCCTCATCCGCGCCCAGGCCATCAAGGTCGATCAGACCATAAGCGGCATCGCCGAGATCGCCTCCACGCAGGCCGCCAACGCAGGAGCTCTCGCCGCCCGCACCATCCACCGCCTGGATTCGACCGCCAGCGCGGTGCAGCACGCCGTCGTCACCCCGGTGCGCCGCGCCTCAGCTCTGCTGGAGGCTGTCGCTATCGGCATCGGCGACTTCGCCGAAAGACAAAAAGCCCAGCGCACAAAAAACACCTCCGCCAGCGACGAGATGTTCGTCTAAGAGGGTGGTCCAGAGTTGGCGCATTTCCAACTCTGGGGTTGAAGGTGGCGGGTGCGCACACTTTCATAAATTCGAGGTGCCCTACCCTTCCGCCCGCAGTTGGCGGAGGGTGGGGCAGTTTGCAAAGCGCGCTCCAACTCATATCAAGTCCCAAGAACTCTCATCTCCCCGCAATCCTCTCTTTCTAAACCACATCGAGTTCAACCGCTGGCGAGGGAATCCCTCACCGAAACTGCTATTCTGGACTTAAGAGCCAGAGCAACGTGCCGAAACCTTCGGCCCATAACTTCTGTGTTCTCGAATATGTTCCTGTAACTTCTTTGAGTTCAAATACTTACCGGACTCTTTTCCGGACTTTCCGGCTAACTTCCCTCGTCCCCAATATTTACCGGGAAATATAGGGGGAGGGGGTGCACGTTATAGCCGGGTAGAGGGATACCCGTGCCCTTGGCCGAGCCCGAGCTATCTCACTTATTTTCTAATAAGTTCCCCTTCTCAAAGGATTACAAAACTATGACTTAGCGCTGAGCCGACGGCTGCCAGAATGTTTCTATGACCCAGCTTCCGGTTTTGATTCAAGGTGGAATGGGCGCAGGCGTATCCAACTGGAGGCTGGCTAACGCAGTCTCACGCACCGGCCAGCTCGGAGTGGTCTCCAGCGTGGCGCTGGATTCGATCCTCTCCCGCCGCCTTCAGGATGGCGATCCCGGCGGCGACATGCGCCGCGGCCTCGACATGTTCCCCTTTCCCGATGTCGCCCAGCGCATCCTGGACAAGCACTTCATCCCCGGCGGCCGCCCGGCGGGCCAGCCTTACAAGCTGATTCCCATGCTTTCCCGCGTCAACACTCGCGAGGCCAGCGAGCTGCTCGTCGCCGCCAGCTTCGTTGAGGTGGCACTAGCGCGCGAAGGCCACTCCAACTCCGTCGGCATCAACCTGATGGAGAAGCTCCAGCTCTTCATCCTGCCCTCGCTCTACGGAGCCATGCTCGCCGGAGTGGATTATGTGCTCATGGGCGCCGGCATCCCGCTGAAGATTCCCGGCGTGCTCGATGCCTTTGCCCGCGGCGAAGCCGCCAGCTATCCGCTCTCGGTCACCGGAGCCCAGCCGGAAGACGACTGCCTGATGCGCTTCGATCCCAGCGAGCTCTTCGGCGACGCGCTGCCGCCGCTCCAACGGCCGAAGTTCCTGGCCATCATCTCCTCCAACACCCTGGCCGTCACCATGCTGCGCCGCTCCAACGGCAAGGTGGACGGATTCATCATCGAGGGCCCCACCGCCGGAGGGCACAATGCCCCTCCCCGCGGCCAGATGGTGCTGAACGCCCGTGGCGAGTGCGTCTACGGCGAGCGCGACCGCGTCGACCTGGAGAAGATCGGCCAGCTCGGCGTTCCCTTCTGGCTCGCCGGAAGCTGCGGGACGCCCGAGAAGCTCAGCGAGGCCCTGGAACAGGGGGCAGCCGGGGTGCAGGTAGGCACCGCCTTCGCTTATTGCGAAGAGTCCGGCCTCCGCGAGGAATACAAGCAGGCGCTGATCGCGAAAATATGCCGGGGGGAGGAGTCGGTCTTTACCGATCCGCGCTCCTCGCCCACGGGATTCCCGTTCAAGGCCGTGCAGCTGGAAGGCACAAGCTCGGAAGCCGATGTGTACGCAAACCGCGCACGCATCTGCGATGTAGGCGTGCTGCGCGAAGCCTATCGCGCCGACGAAGGCAAGATCGCCTATCGCTGTCCCGCCGAGCCGGTCAAAGTATACGTAGCCAAGGGCGGCGCAGCGGAGGAGAGCGAGGGCCGCAAGTGCCTCTGCAACTGCCTCCTCTCCGACATCGCCCTGGCGCAGACGCAGAAGGATGGCAGCGTGGAGCCCGGCATGGTCACCTCCGGCGACGACCTCGCCGTGATCCTGCAATTCCTCGGAGGCGAAAAGCAGAGCTACACGGCTGCCGAGGTCGTCAGTACATTGATGAGCGGGGTGCACAAGAATACAGGCGCGAGCGCGAGGCTGGCTGCCTCGGCGCATCCCGTCTCTGCCGAGGCAGTAGCTGCGGTCCGCTAGATTGCTGCTCTACGATCCGATGAAGCGGGCGTAGAAGCTGCGCGCCACGCCGACATCGGTCGTACCTTTGATGATTGCGCGTCCGTCGGGAAAGAGCGTCATCTCCAGCGGCGGGCGCGTGAATTTCAGAACGTACTCGGTGTAGCGAACCTCGCCATGCGGAGCCAGCCGCTTCTCTACCTCGGCAAAGTCCATCGGCCGGTGGCGTTCGTGAATCTGCACCGAGTTTCGCCCGCACATCGAGATGTGCGGATGCGCGCTTCCTGAGAGATAAGTGAAGTTGCGCTGACCGCAGACGCTGCAGTCGCTGCGCGGACTGGCGGCGGCGATCTCGGCGCTGTCGTTGTACCAGGCGTCAAAGGAGAGCAATGTGCGCCGCATCGCGGTGCGCGCACCCACCAGGAACTTCATCGCCTCGGTGACGGCCACCGAACCGATCAGGTTCACCGCCGAGTTCAGGATTCCGCTGGTGTCGCAGGTCTCCACCACGCCGCCCGGGGCCTGCGGAAACACACACGCCAGACACGCCGTCTCACCGGGAAGGATGTTCATGCCAACCCCGTAGCTGCCGACGGCGGCGGTGTAGATCCATGCCCGCTGCTCGCGAACCGCATAATCATTGATCAGATAGCGGGTCTCGAAGTTGTCGGTGCCATCCAGGATCAGATCGGTTGCTTCCAGCAGTTCATCGCAGTTGTCCGGCGTGAGGTCTTCGACGTGTGCTTCCACGGTGACCTCGGAGTTAATCTGGCGGAGCTTGCGGCAGGCGGCGACGGCCTTGGGCAACGATTCGGCGGCATCCTGCTCGTCGAAGAGCACCTGCCGCTGCAAATTGCTGGGCTCGATGTAGTCGCGATCGATGATGCGCACATAGCCCACACCGGCCCGCACCAGAAGCGAGCTGAGCACCGATCCGGTGGCGCCGCAGCCGACGATGACCACGCGCGAGGCGGCCAACCGCCGCTGTCCTTCCGCTCCAATTCCTGCGAATAAGATCTGCCGTGAATAACGTTCCTCAAGAACCTGCATAGCTTCAATATACGCGAGATGGCGATTCGGCTGCATCACCGTTTGGGCTATGTCATACTTGCCTCCACGGTGCGCGCACATCTGGCCACGCTCGTTGACGATCTTCGCCGCCACGGAGGGCAGCGCGCCGTCATTGCTTATCGCGGCAACCGGCGATACGTCACAACCTACGACGAACTGGCGGAGATGGCAGAACGCTTCGCCGCCCTTCTGATCGAACGCGGAATCGGAATGGGCGAACGTGTGATCCTCTGGGGACCGAATAGCGCGGAGTGGATCGCTGCATTCTTCGGCTGCGTGTTGCGAGGCGTGCTCGCAGTGCCGCTGGATGCCGCCGGTGGCGCGGATTTTGCGCAGCGCGTAATCGCCGAGACGCGGCCGCGCCTGCTGGTCGCCGATCCCGCATTGCTTCCGCCCCAGGGATTCGATCTTCCGTGGCTCAGCTTCGGCGAGCTTCCTTCCATACTCCCGAGTCCGCGGTTCTCCGTGCCGATTCTGGAGCCGAGCCTCTCGCCCGAAACTCCGCTGCAGATTCTCTTTACCTCCGGCACGACCTCGGAGCCCAAGGGAATCGTACACACGCATCGCAACGTGCTCGCCAGCCTTGAACCCATCGAGCGCGAGATGCAGAAATACCTGCGCTACGAGCGCTTCTTTCATCCGTTGCGTTTTCTGCACACGCTTCCGCTGAGCCACGTCTTCGGACAGTTCATGGGGCTGTGGATTCCACCTCTGCTCGCCGCCGAGGTCCATTTCGAGAGCCGGTTGCAAGCGCCGCGGCTGCTGGAGTTAATTCGCCGCGAGCGTGTCTCCGTGCTGGCCACCGTGCCGCGCGTGCTCGACCTGCTGAAATCGCACATGGAAGCGCTGTTTCCTGGAGTGGCGCAGCGCATCGAAGCGGCACGAGGACAGCGCATCTGGCGCAAGTGGTGGACGTTTCGCGATGCCCACCGCGCCTTCGGCTTCAAGTTCTGGGCGTTTGTCTGCGGAGGAGCTTCACTGCCTTCCGCGCTGGAGCGCTTCTGGAGCGAGCTCGGCTTTGCGCTGATTCAGGGCTATGGTATGACCGAGACAGCCGCGCTGATCACGCTCAATCATCCTTTCCACATCGGCCAGGGAACGCTGGGAAAGCCGCTGCCGGGGCGCGAGGTGCGGATTGGCAGAGATGGTGAAATCCTGGTGCGCGGCGAGATGGTGGCTACCGCGCGCTGGCAGGATGGACGCCTGCAAAAGCGCGACGATCCCTGGCTGGCTACCGGAGATCTGGTCGAGCAGGACGAGCAGGGTCAGATTCGCTTCCGCGGGCGCAAGAGCGAGACGATTGTAACGGCCGCCGGACTCAACGTGCACCCCGAGGACGTGGAGGCGGCGCTGAATCGCCAGCCCGGAGTGAAGGCTTCGGCCGTGCTTCCAATGGAGAGCGCCGGCGGCACCGAGCCGGTTGCGGTGCTGATCTTCAGCGGCACACCGGAGCAGGCGCAGGCCGCTGTGGACGCTGCCAATGCAACGCTGGCCGAGTTTCAGCGGGTACGGCGATGGAAGCTATGGCCGCAGGCGGACTTTCCGCGCAGCGGCATCGGCAAGATCCAGCGCCGCAAGGTGGCGCAGGGGATGACGCCCCAAACGTTAGAGTCGCCATTGAGTGCGGACGTGGCTGATCCGCTCTCGGCGATCATTGCCGCGATTGCCCGCACCGAAGCCATGCGCTTCGACGACAGCACGCGCCTCGATCGCGATCTGAACCTGGATAGCCTGGCTCGCGTGCAGTTGCAGACCGAACTGGAGCAGCGGCTGGGCGTCAGCATCGGCGACGAGGAGTTCCTGCGCCTTAACACGGTCGGCGAGCTGCGCGCCAGGCTGTCTCAAGAGAAATCTGAAGGTGCGGAAGCAGCCATCGCTCCGGCGCATCGCGCTTCGGTAGCCGGAGGCGCGATTTCCGCTGCCTCCAGCGCTGACGCACGCGAATCACGCTTCGTTTATCCGCGATGGACGTGGTGGCCGCTGACGCTGGCGGCACGCATTCTATTCATCGAGACAGTGATGCGCCCGCTGGTTTGGCTGCTGGGTGCGCCGCGCGTCGTTCGCACTGGCGAATTGCCGGAAAACGGCGTGCCCATGCTGCTGATCGCTAATCACATCTCCGCCTACGACGCAGCGCTGGTGCTCTATGCGCTGCCGGGCCGAATGCGGCGGCATGTGGCCACCGCCATGTCCGGCGAGATACTGGACGAAATGCGGCATGCGCGCAACCAGGGCAACTGGCTGCTCAATCTCGCCGGGCCTTTCGGATATTGGCTGATCACGCCGCTCTTCAATGTCTTTCCACTGCCGCGGACGGCCGGCTTCCGGCGCAGCTTCGCTCACTCCGGCGAGGCCATGGACCGCGGCTACCACGTGCTGGTCTTCCCTGAGGGACACCGCTCCGACGGAACCCTGCAACCTTTCCGCTCAGGAATTGGGCTGCTGGCGCGCGAGTCAGCGGCGCGCATCCTGCCGGTTGCGCTGGTGGGGATGGGCGAGCTGAAGCAACGCAAGCGCCGCTGGTTCCGCTCCGGACAGTTGGAGATTCGCGTCGGCGAGGCGATCGCACCGGACTTGGCTCTCGGTCCGGAGCTACTTGCCCAGCAACTCCATGGCGCCATTGCCGAGTTGCTCGAAGACAGCCAACTTTGATTTTTCAGGCCCAGTTGAGCTGCTTTTATCTTGCGCATCTACGTGCTGCTCACTGCCGAAGAAAACGGAACCTGTACAATGCTTTGTTGCGTAAAACGAATCAGCTTTTCTGCGATTGAGACGGAGAGAAAAAAGGAAACATGAGACGGACATTCCTGCTAGCTCTGATCTGTGCCGGCACCAGCCTGTGTGCCTTCGGGCAGCGTTTGCCGAAGACGGTAGTTCCGCAAAGCTACGACCTGACCTTTGCACCCGATCTGGCGAAGGCGAGTTTCACCGGCGACGAGGTGATCCGCGTCCAGGTCACGCAGCCGACGACGGCGATCACGCTCAACGCAGCGGAGCTGGAGTTTGTCGATGCCAGTGTGACAGTGGGAGGAGGCTCCCAGAAGGCTGCGGTCAAGCTGGACGCAGAGAAGGAGCAGGCGACGCTCACGGTGGCGAAACCATTGCCCGCGGGTCCGGCAGAGATACACATCCGCTTCAAAGGCATTCTGAATGACAAGCTGCACGGATTCTATCTGAGCAAGTCGAATCGGCGATCCTATGCGGTGACGCAGTTTGAGAACACCGATTCACGGCGCGCTTTCCCGGGCTTCGATGAGCCGGCATTCAAGGCCGTCTACAACATCACGCTGATTGTCGATAAAGGCGATACCGCGATCTCGAACGGAAGCATCGTCTCGGATACTCCCGGCCCCGGTGAAGGCAAGCACACGCTGAAGTTTTCACCCTCGCCAAAGATGTCCAGCTACCTGGTGGCGATGCTGGTCGGCGACTTCGTCTGCCGCGAAGGAGGAGCCGACGGCATTCCAATCCGCGTCTGCTCGCTGCCGGAGCAGAAGGAGATGACCGGCTTCGCGCTGGAAGCCAGCGAGAACATCCTCAAGTTCTACGATCGCTATTACTCCATCAAGTATCCCTACAAGAAACTCGACCACATTGTTTTCCCGGATTTTGCGGCCGGCGCGATGGAAAATGCCGGA
>Ga0326727_10022323_pt1 | contig 12249 bp, 11 predicted proteins | sample MB2enrmetagenome_FD_207643 | JGI IMG/M metagenome (GOLD analysis project Ga0326727, IMG submission 207643) | Lab enriched peat soil microbial communities from McLean, Ithaca, NY, United States - MB29MY | ecosystem: Environmental > Terrestrial > Soil > Wetlands > Peat | place: USA: New York... | reverse complement strand
GCGGGCCGTCTCGTCGACGCGCGATCGGCCGCCGCAGCGGGACGCGCGGCGCTCGAAGGCGCGACGCCCCTGGCGAAGAACGCCTACAAGGCGCCGATGCTCGAGACGCTGGTGCGCCGCGCGGTGCTGCAAGCCGCCGGCGCCTGACGAGGCGCCCGGTCGCGAGGACGCGCTCCGATCGCCGGCGTCGTCCCTTGGCGTGGGAGGCCTATCCTCAGCGGCGCCAGGGCTTTCCCTCCGACCAATTGTCGGGGCTCGTTTTCACTTGCCATCGCGACTATGCTTGGCGGCGAGACAAGATCTTCGGCGCGATCGCCGGTTGGGGCCCGACGTCCGCTCGAAACAAGGCTGCGGCCCCGACGCCTCATCCGGGACGCTTTTCATGACCGCCGTCGCCAAGTCCTTCGAGCAAGGTCGAGAGCGAGCCGAGCGAGAAGCCCGCCCCCGCAGCGCGGGCGCTTCGCGCGCCTTCCCTCCCCCCCGAGCGCGCGGCGCCGCCGATATTCCTGCTCGGCGTCGCGATCTACCTCTTCTTCGCCACCGCGATCGGGGTCTTTCTCGGCACGATCGCGCGCTCCATGCCGCAGCTCGGGCTCCTCCACATGCTGGCGTACACGCCGATGAGCATGCTCTCGGGCGGCGATACGCCGCTCGAAAGCATGCCGCCGTGGCTGGCGACGATCCTGCAGGCGTCGCCGTCGAGGCGCTTCGTGTCGTTTGCCCAGTCGATCCTCTACCGCGGCGCGGGGATCGACGTCGTCTGGGGACAATACGTGTTTGTCGCGCTGGTCGGCGGCTTGTTCCTCAGCCTGGCGATCCTTCGGTTCAGGCCGTCTGTCGCAGAGTCGGGCTGACGCGAAGGAGGAGCAGGAGCGCGCCGCCCTTCGGGCGCTGGCGAACGGAGGGATCGGCGCAGATTGATTCCGCGACGCTGTCGGCGGCCGCCGCGTTGTCCGGCGCCCTGATCGGCGGAGTCTCGACCCTCGGCGCCGCCTGGTTGAGCTTGCGCGGCCGATTGCGGGCGCAGGCGCGCGCTCAGGAGGCGACAAAACGCGAGGACAACATCAAGCCTCGTCGCTCTTGCGGCGGGCCGACGGCGTCGGCGCCGCCGGCAAGCTCTGTTCGAGTTTGAAGAACGCGGCCCACGGGTCAGCGGCGAGTCGCGAGAGCCGCGCCCTGACGTCGGCGACCTTGAAGACGTCGCCGCGCAGATCGTGCCGGAGCTCCTCCCACGCCACCGGCGTCGACACCGGCGCGCCGGCGCGCGCGCGCGTGCTGTAAGGAGCGACGGCGGTCGCGCCGCGGCTGTTGCGCAGGTAGTCGACGAAGATCCGATGATCGCGGGCGACCTTCGACGCCGTCGCGATGTATTGGTCGGGACGAGCGTTCGCCATCGCCTCGGCGACGCCCTTCGCGTAGGCGTGGGCGGCGGCCCAGTCGGCTTGCGGGACGAGCGGCGCGACCACGTGAAGGCCCTTGCCGCCGGAGGTCTTGACGAAGCTGGCGACGCCGTCGCGCGCCAGTCGCTCGCGCACCTCGCGCGCCGCATCGGCCAGCGCGCCGCCAGCGACGCGCGGCCCGGGATCGAGGTCGAAGATCAGGCGGTCGGGATGATCCAGGTCGCCGACCGTCGCGCCCCAGGGGTGGATTTCCAGCGCGCCGGCCTGGACGAGGGCGATCAGGCCGTCGAGGCCTTCGACGGCGAGAAGGGAATCGCCGCCGGCCCCTTGATTGGCGATCACGGAGACGCTGTCGGGGCGTCCCCGCCATGCGCGCTTCTGGAAGAAGCGCTTGCCGTCGACGCCGTCCGGGCAGCGCAGCAGGGCGAGCGGCCGCGCGACGATGTGGGGCGCGATCTGCGTCCACACGTCCGCGTAATAGTCGGCGAGGCCCTGCTTCGTCAGTCCGACGTCCGGCCAGAACACGCGGTCGGGATGCGTCAGCGTGGCCGTGAAGGCGTGGCCGCGCGCCTTGGCCGGCGCCGCCGGCGGATCGGCCACGGGCCGCTCCAGCTTGACCTCGGCCGCCGGCTTGTCTTCGCGCAGGCCGTGAAAGGCGGCTTGGCGCAGCAGGCGCGCGCGGGTCCAGCCGCGGAATTCGATTTCGGCGAGGAATTGCGGCTTGATCCATACGACGCCGCGCATGGCGGCGGCCGCGGGCGCGCGCGCGAAGGGTTGCTTCCCGATCCGCGTCGGCGCGAGCCTTTCGTAGAGGGCGCGCGCGGCCTCGCGGGAGAAGCCCGTGCCGGCGCGGCCGGCGTAGACCAACGCGCCGTCCTCGTAGTAGCCGAGCGCAAGGGCGCCAATGGCGCGCGCCGCCGCGCTCGAAGGGACGTAGCCGGCGATGACGAATTCCTGGCGGTCCCGGCATTTCGCCTTGATCCAGTCGGCGCCGCGTCCGGAGCGATAGGGCGACGTCTTGCGCTTCGAGACGACGCCCTCGAGGCGCTTGCGAAGCGCGATCCGCAGCGCCGCGGCGCCGCTCTCGGCGAGGCCGCTCGAGAAACGCAAGGGCGCGTCGGCGTGGGCGAGGAGACCCGCCAACGCCGCCCGGCGGTCGACGAGCGCCGCTTTGCGCAGGTCGTAGCCGTCCGCATAGAGAAGGTCGAAGGCGCAGTACCGAAGCCGCTCGTCTCGCCCCTCGCTCAACGCCTGCTGCAGCAGCGCGAAATCCGAAACGCCGTTCTTCCCCTCCGCCACCATCTCGCCGTCGACGATGGCGCTGGCGACAGGCAACGCGGCGAGCGCTCGCGCGACGGCCGGGCCGAACTTCGCCGTCCAGTCCAGGCCGCCGCGCGTATAGAGCGCGACCTTGCCGGATTCGACGCGAGCCTGCAGCCGGTAGCCGTCGAACTTGACCTCGTGCTCCCAATCCTCTCCTTCCGGCGGCTCCCGGCTGAGCGTCGCCAGGCAAGGAGCGACGAAGCGCGGCATCGGCCTCTTCGTCGCGCCCGGGATCGCCGCGTAGCCGGCGGCAGCGTTCGCGGCGCGCGACGCCGCCTGCGTGAGGACGCGCTTCGGCGCCGCCGCTCCGTCGTTTCGCGCGGCGCCCGCTCGCCAGCGCCGGGCTTTGTTCCCTTGCCCGACTTCGCCAATCTCGCGGCCGGAGACGACCGATCGCGGCGCCTCGGTGAGAATGTCAGGGTCGGAAGCCTCGCGCGCCTCCTCGTCCCTTGCCTTGATCAGCAGCCAAAGGCTCCGCTTCACGCCGCGCCGCGGCGCCATGCGCACGAGCGCCCAGCGGCCCTTGAGCTTCTCGCCATGGAGGACGAAGTCGAGATGTCCTTCGGCGAGCCCTCGGCGCGGGTCGCCGAGCGGCGTCCAGACGCCGCGATCCCAGACGATGACGGCGCCGGCGCCGTACTCGCCCTCGGCGATGGTTCCTTCGAAATCGCCATATTCGATCGGATGGTCCTCGACCTCGACGGCGAGACGCTTCTCGCCGGGGACGAGGCTCGGGCCGCGGGTCACCGCCCAGCTCTTGAGGACGCCGTCGAGTTCGAGCCGGAAGTCGTAATGGAGGCGCCGCGCCGCGTGTTGCTGAACGACGAACGAATGACCGCCGGTCGAGGCCGCCGCGCTCCCGCGCGGCTCCCGCGTCCGCTGGAAGTCGCGTTTCGCCTGGTAGGCCTGAAGTCCCATGACGACCTGCCCGCGTTCACGTCGCGCCGTCGGGCGCCGAAGTCGCCACGCCTCGCGAGCCTCGAGAGGCTTGCGGGGCCGGCGCGCTTACCGAGGCGGCGAGACGCGCGTCGCGCGCCTTCAACGCCCCGAGCGCCGCCGCCCACCGCAGCGCCGCCTGGCGGGCCTTCGGCGGGGCGGCGAATTTCGCTCTGGAGATGACGAGATGCAACTGCGTTTCGCCTTTCCGCCGGCTGGGACAATAGCAATAGGGAGCGACGCTATAGATCGGCGCGCGCCCATCCTCGGTCGCGCCGAGGAACTTCTCGTCGTCGTAGGGCGCCATCATTCGGAGGCGTCCAGCGCGGGTGTTTGTCTCCGGGCGGCCGCGCTCCGCGGCGCCGGCCGCGGACGAAGAGGGCTCGGGCGAGGAATTTTCCCGCGACCCACTTGATTGTTGACGATGAACGCCTCCATTTGGCGGGCGGATTGACCGGTCCTCCAGGAGGTCGTCTTGGCTGCCGATCCGTATGCCGTTCTGGGCGTCAAGAAGGACGCTTCGCAAGCCGACATCCAGAAAGCCTATCGGCGGTTGGCCAAGAAGCTGCACCCTGACCTCAACCCCGGCGACAAGAGCGCCGAGGAGCGATTCAAGGAGCTTTCCGCCGCCTACGACCTGCTGAGCGACGCGAACAAACGCGCGCAGTTCGATCGCGGCGAGATCGACGCGTCGGGCGCGGAGCGCCCGACGCAACACTTCTATCGCGACTTTGGCGAAGGCGCTTCTTCCTACGCCAACGACTCGGGGTTCGCCGACCTTGAAGGCGGCGACGACATCCTTTCGCGCCTCTTCCGCGGCGCGGGGCGTGCTCACGCGCGCATGCGCGGCGCGGACGCGCGCTATCGCCTCGAGCTCGATTTTCTCGACTCCGTCAACGGCGGCGAGCGGCAGATCACCCTGCCGGACGGAGCGTCGCTCGACGTCAAGATCCCCGCCGGCGCGCGGGACGGCCAGATTCTGCGCCTTCGCGGCAAAGGCGGCCCCGGCGTCGGCGACGGGCCTCCCGGCGACGCCTTGATCGAAATCGCCGTCCGTTCCCACCGTCTCTTCGCCCGCGAAGGCGACGACATCCGCCTCGAACTTCCCGTCTCGCTGAGCGAGGCGGTCCTCGGCGCCAAGGTGCGAGTGCCGACGCCGTCAGGCGCCGTGACCATGACCGTGCCGAAGGGGTCGAACACGGGAACGGCGCTGCGACTGCGAGGAAAGGGCGTGCGCCGCGCCGACGGCGGCGCCGGCGACGAGCTTGTCACGCTGAAGGTCGTGCTGCCGGAGAAACCCGACCCCGAGCTCGAAAGATTCGTCGCGCAATGGCCGGCGGCCTATAACCCGCGCGAGGCGATGGAGGCGTGAGCATGCAGACGCGCGAATTCGTCCTGCAGGCGCGGATCGACGCCGAGGAGCTCGACCGATGGATTGCGGCGGGTTGGCTCCTTCCGCGCGAGAGCGACGCCGTGCCGGATTATTCCGACGTCGATCTCGCCCGGGCGCTGTTGATACGCGACCTGCAAAACCTCGGCGTCAACGACGAGAGCGTCCCGATCGTTCTCGATCTCCTCGATCAGCTCCACGGCTTGCGGCGCGCGCTGCGGGGCGTGCTGGCGACGATGAAGGCGCAGCCCCGGGAAAGCCCTCGCCTGTGATCCGGTTGACGCCGCGAAGGGCGGTCGGCGCGGTCGCGCCTCGGTCTGTTGGCGCCCTCTTCTTGCGGCTCGCCGTCGCGCGGGGTCGCGGCGCTCCCGCGCATCGCCAGCAGCTTTAGCAAGTCCATCGATAAACTGCATTCCGCAAGCTTGCTCGCAACGCCGCGTCGGGAGCGCTTCACGCCCCGCATCGCCCCATGACGCTGGAAACCGCGACCCCGCAGAGAAGGCGCTTTGGGACGCGACGGTCGCCGCCCATGGCGTCGTCGCCAACATGAAGGCGGCGACGCCGCCTTAGCCCGCGGCGCTGCGCGCCGCGCTCGATCAGCGCGCGTTGCTCGATCGGGCGCGGCTGTTTCTGAGCAAGCGCGAGGCCATCCTGCGCGGCCGCTGACGCGTCGCCTTCTCTAGCGTAGAAAGACGACCATGCGCATGTCACCGGCGGCAGGCCAGATCATCGAGAAGGCGGACCCGCTGACGCAGGCGGCCCACGAAGGGCGCGACTGGCTGCTGAACCACGCGGCGCCGCTGTGGGCGCCGTCGCCGCGCGCGGCGGGCCAACTGTTCCCCGAACGCATGTCGATCGACGGCGTGAATGACGAATGTCCGCGTCGGCTGTTCGTTCAGGCCCGCCATGTCTATTCCTATTGCGAGATCGGGCGGATGGGCTGGAGCGGCCCTTGGCGCGACTATGTCGAAGGCGGCGTCGATCTGTTGTTGAGCAAGGGGCGGCGGCCTGACGGCCTCTACATCCACAAGTTCGCCCCCGATGGCGGCGTCTTCGATTCGCGCGCCGATCTCTATGACCAGGCGTTCATGCTGCTCGCCCTCGCTTGCGCGGGCGCCGCGACGCGGCGCGCGGATCTGTTCGAGGCCGCGGAGGCGCTCGACGACGCGCTCGAGGCCCATTGGCGCTCGCCGCACGGCGGATACGACGAGGGCGAGATCGCCGCGTGTCCGCCCTTCCGGCAGAACCCGCACATGCATATGCTCGAGGCGTTCATCGCGCTTCACGGCGCCTCGGGCGCCGAGCGGTGGCGCCGCAGGGCCGAACAAGTATTCGCGCTGTGCGCGAGGTTCTTCGTCGACCGCGACAGCGGCGCGCTGCTCGAGTATTTCGACGGCGCGCTCACGCCCCTCGCGGGCGCCGCGGGCCGCGTCGCCGAGCCGGGCCATGGCCTCGAGTGGGCGTGGCTGTTCGAGATCGCCGCGCCGTGGCTGGGCGCCGAGGCGATCGGCCTGTCGGACCGGCTCGTGCGCTTCGCCCGGCGGTTCGGGCTTGATCCCGAGCGGAACGTCGTCATCAACGAAACGAGCAAGGACGGCGGCGCGCTCAACCGCGACGCGCGTCTGTGGCCGCAGAGCGAGCGCCTGAAGACGGCGCTCGCGCGGTTCCGACGCACCGGCGAGGCGACGGAGCGCGATGAAGCGCTCTCGGCCTATCAGGGGCTGATGAAGTATCTCGACGTCCCGAAGCGCGGCGCGTGGCGCGACAAGCTGCGGGCCGACGGCGGGTGGATCGTCGAGCCGGCCCCCGGCAGCTCGCTCTATCACATCGTCTGCGCGTTGGCGGAGCTTCGCCGAACCGTCGGCCTCTGATCCGCCGCCGGACGCGGCGCGGCGGCGCGCGCTCGGCCAATTCGAGGTCGATCAGGCGAAGCTGCAGCCACAGCGCGCGCCGCGATCTCATCCGGCTCGCTCTCGACCTGGTAGTGAAAAATGAGGTTCGGCATCAGATTCCTTTCCCGGGAAAGAGCGCGGCGAGACCGTCGGCCGTCGCCTTGCAGACGCCGCGCTCGGTGACGAGCGCGGTGACGTAGCGAGCCGGCGTTACGTCGAAGCCGTAGTTGGCGACCGGCGTTCCCTCGGGAACGATCGACACGGTCTGCAGCGAGCCGTCGGCCGCCTTGCCCGTCACCTTGGCGACCTCGTCGGCGGCGCGCCGCTCGATGGGGATTTCGTTCACGCCGTCTTCGATCGTCCAGTCGATGGTCGAGCTCGGCAGGGCGACATAGAACGGGACGCGATTGTCGTGGGCGGCGAGGGCCTTGAGATAAGTGCCGATCTTGTTGCAGACGTCGCCCCGCGCGCTGACGCGGTCGGCGCCGACGACGCACAGGTCGACCTCGCCGCGCTGCATTAGGTGTCCGCCGGCGTTGTCGACGATGACGGTGTGCGGCACGCCGTGCTGGCCGAGCTCCCACGCCGTCAGGCTGGCGCCCTGGTTGCGCGGCCGCGTCTCGTCGACCCAGACATGGAGGGGCAAGCCCGCCTCGTGCGCCTTGTAGATCGGCGCCAGCGCGGTGCCCCAGTCGACGCAAGCGAGCCAGCCGGCGTTGCAATGGGTGAGAACGTTCAGCCGCCCCGAGCCCTTGCGCGCGAAGCCGGCGCTGAGCAGCGCGAGGCCGTTGTCGCCGATCGTCTCGTTGGTCGCCGCGTCTTCGTCGCAGATGCGTCGCGCCTCCGCGCGCGCCGCCGCGAAGCGGTCGACGAGCGGGACGGGCCTCAGCGCCGCGCGCATGCGGTCGAGCGCCCAACGCAGGTTGACGGCGGTCGGGCGCGTCGCCAGCAGCGCGTCATAGGCGGAGGCTAGCGCGGCGTCGGAGGCGTCCGCCCGCGTTTGCAACGCCACGCCGTAGGCCGCGGTCGCGCCGATCAAAGGCGCGCCGCGCACGATCATCGCCTTGATGGCGTGGGCCGCGTCCTGCATCGAACGCAGGCGCGCCGTCTCGAAGGCGTGGGGAAGCCGCGTCTGGTCGATCACCTCGACCGCGAGCCCGTCGTCCGTCTCCCAGATCGTGCGGAAATGTCTGTCTCCCACCCTCATTGCATTCTCTCCGAGTGAAAACGCCGAGCGGCGGGGGCTCGGGAATCGATCGGCGTCGCGGCCCATTGGGAGCCTGCGACGCCCTCAGGTCAAACGGCGGCGAGCGTCTAGCGCTATATTTCTAGCATGTCTCTAGACAACATCGTACATTCATGCCGGAGCATCCTGCAATCAGGTCGACGCGCGCCGGCCGACCCTCTGCGCCGTCGATCGCCTTCGCCCGTTCCGGAGAAAGCGAGACGAGGACGCGGGCCGATTCGACGAGAGCGCAGGAAGCTCTAGTTCCCGCTCCCGAACTCGGCGGGCGGCATGAGCGACCCTTAGCGCGCGACGAAGCGATCCGGGGCCGAGAGCCGCCCCCCGGGATTGCCGAGCCGCGTCGTCGGCGTTTCGACGCCGTGCGGAAAGCCGCGCAACCCTCGCCCTTGCGCGCGTTTCCGCACGGTCGAGATAACCGCGCGGCGCGTCGAGGCGATCATCGCGGCCCTGTTTTTTCACCCCTTCGGGCGCGGCGGCCTGTTCTCTTTTCGACCATCGCGCAGATAGTGTTCGAGCGCCGGCCGGCCGCTCGCGGCGACGTCGGGATTGGCGCTTAGATACCATTGCTCATCGAAGGCGCCGGCGGCGCGCAGCGCGCGCGCCTCGCGCGCCAGCCGTCGCCCGCTGCGGCGACGAAAGAATTCGAGCGTAAGCCGGCGCCAAGGCGAGGCGGCGAGCGCAAGGAGTTCAGCCGCCCGCAACCCGTCGGCGAGGGCCCAGGTTCGATACCGCATGGGGTCGAGCGGCGAGCGCGGCCGGCCGTCCTCGTCGCGCGCGGAATCGACTCGGCATTCGGCGAAGGGGCGCTGTATCGCGACCATCGGCGACAGCGCGTACATTTCCGGTCGGTTGGCGAGCGCCGCGTCGATCGAAACGCCAATCCAATGGACCGGAATTTCGGGATCGAGAGGCTCGGCGCTGGCGAGCCATTCGAGCAATGGCCGATTGGCGATATAGGCGTGCGTCGTGGCCGAGCGCGTGCGCGCGAGCCCTTTGGCGACCTTGAACATTTGCAGCGGCGCATGTCCCAAGTACAGACCGCGCCAGGACGCAGGCAGGCTCGCGAAGGCGCGCGATAGACGCCGTCGCAACTCCGACGCGCCGATGAGGAAGTGAGCGTCGTCCTCCAGCATCAAGACGCGCTGGAAGCCTTGATCGAGCGCGTGGCGCGCCATTTTGCGGTGGCTGGCCCAGATCTCTCGCGGCGCATGGCCGCCGCGGCGCTCCAGGTTGAAAATCAGTCGGTCGGCGAAGCCGAGTTCGCTGAAATGCGCCTCGGCCGCGGCCCGCCGCAACGGTCGCTCCTCCAGCGAAAGACAATAGGCGGCGTCGAAAAAAGGCGAGTAGAGAAAAGGCGCGTCCGCCGCGCCTTCGCTCGCGAAACGTTCGAACCGGCCCAAATCGGCGCCTCCCACGTTCAGTCGGAACTGCGGGGAATTGTTGCGCTAGCCTAACGGAGTTACTGCGTCAATTTGACGACCTGGGCGAATCCGGCGAGGCGAACGCCTCCTCTGGGGCCGACTATCCGCTCGTGAAGATGGAGCCGTTTCGGCCAGGGACGCCGCCGCCGCGGCGGAGGCCGAGGATGCTCCTGGCCTGTCCCCGCCAAGCGATCCGGGTTCGATGTCAGCGCGTCAGACCGCCTGAGGCCGCGGATGGGGCGGGCGGGCGCGCTCGCCCACGGCGCGACGGAATCGATCTCGGCGCGCAAAACGACGGCGGCGGCTTGAGCCGTCCGCGCCGCCGCGCTTTGTGCGCGCGAAGCGTCCGCCGTTCGGTCCTCTTACGCCTCGAGCTTGACCCAGGCGCCGTTCGCCTTCGACGACCGCGCCGCCGCGTCGACGAAGGCGACGCCTTTGACGCCGTCGACGATGGTGGGGAAGTCGCACTCGGCGGGCGGCTTCGCCCCGGCGCGCGCCGCTTTGATCGCCAGCGCGACCTCCGAATAGATGTTGGCGAAGCCCTCCAAATAGCCCTCCGGGTGGCCGCCCGGGGTGCGGGTGACGCGCGCCGCCGCGGCGCCCGCGCCGGGGCCGGCGCGGGTGATGATGCGCGTCGGCTCGCCGAGCGGCGACCAGCGCAGCTCGTTGGGGTTCTCCTGCGCCCAATGGAGGCCGCCCTTCGTTCCGTAGACGCGCAATCTCAGGCCGTTCTCGTTGCCGGGAGCGACCTGGCTCGCCCACAGGGCGCCGCGCGCGCCGCCCACGTAGCGCAACAGGATCTGCGCGTTGTCGTCGAGCCTGCGGCCGGCGACGAACGTGGTGAGGTCGGCGAGGAGTTCGGCGACCTCGAGTCCCGTCACGTAGTCGGCGAGATTGAAGGCGTGCGTGCCGATGTCGCCGAGCGAGCCGCCGCCGCCGGCGCGCGCCGGATCGACGCGCCACTCGGCCTGCTTGTTGCCGGTCGTCTCGGTCGGGCCGGTCAGCCAGTCCTGCGGATATTCGACCTGCGCCAGCCTGAGCTCGCCGAGCTCGCCCGCGCGGACCATCTGCCGCATGCAGCGGACCAGCGGATAGCCGGTGTAGTTGTGGGTGAGCGCGAAGATGCGGCCCGACGCCGCCACCGCCGCCTGCATGCGCTTGGCCTCGGCGAGCGAGACGGTGAGCGGCTTGTCGCAGATGACGTGGACGCCCGCCTTGAGGAAGGCCACGGCCGCTGGGGCGTGGACGTGGTTCGGCGTCACGATCGCCACCGCCTCGATCCCGTCGGGGCGGGCGCCTTCCGCCTTGGCCATCGTCTCGAAGTCGTCGTAGATGCGGTCGGGCGCGAGACCGAGCGCCTGGCCGGAGCGGCGCGCCTTCTCCGGCGTCGACGACAAGGCGCCGGCGATGAGCTCGTAATGGTCGTCGATACGCGAGGCGATGCGATGCACCGCGCCGATGAAGGCGCCTTCGCCGCCGCCCACCATGCCGAGCCGGATCCGTCCGCCCAGCTTGGCGTCGCTGCGTCCCTCGATGGTCATCGAGATGTCTCCTTCATTTCAGCCCGAGCGTGCGCCGAATCATCGCCTGGTCGTCCGACCCGCCGGCGAAATCGTCGAACGCCTTCTCGGTCACGCGGATGATGTGACGCTTGATGAACTCCGCGCCTTCGCGCGCGCCGTCCTCGGGATGCTTGAGGCAGCACTCCCATTCGAGCACCGCCCACGACGAGAAGCCGTACTGCGCCAGCTTGGAGAAGATGCCGCCGAAATCGACCTGCCCGTCGCCGAGCGAGCGGAAGCGCCCGGCGCGCTCGACCCATGGCGCGTAGCCCGAATAGACGCCCTGGCGCCCGGTCGGGTTGAACTCGGCGTCCTTGACGTGAAACGCCTTGATCCGCTCGTGGTAGATGTCGAGGTAGGCGAGATAGTCGAGCTGCTGCAGCACGAAATGCGAGGGGTCGTACAGGATGTTGCAGCGCTTGTGGCCGCCGACCGCCGCGAGGAAGCGCTCGAAGGTCGTTCCGTCGAACAGGTCTTCGCCGGGATGGATCTCGTAGGCGACGTCGCAGCCGGCTTCGTCGAAGGCGTCGAGGATCGGCCGCCAGCGGCGCGCGAGCTCCGCGAACGCCGTCTCGATCAGCCCCGGCGCGCGCTGCGGCCAGGGATAGACGAACGGCCAGGCGAGCGAGCCGGAGAAGGTCGCGTGCGCTTTGAGGCCCAGGCGCTTCGAAGCCTTGGCGGCGTTGAGCATCTGCTCGACCGCCCATTGCTGGCGCGCGGCCGGCTTGCCCTGCGCCTCCGGCGGCGCGAAGGCGTCGAACGCCTCGTCGAAGGCCGGGTTCACCGCGACGAGCTGGCCTTGCAGGTGGGTGGCGAGCTCGGTGATCGCGAGCCCGTGGCTCGCCGCGATCCCCTTGAGCTCGTCGCAATAGGCCTCGGACGAAGCGGCCTTGGCGAGGTCGATCAGCCGCCCGTCCCAGGCGGGAATCTGCACGCCCTTATATCCGAGCGAAGCCGCCCATCTGCAGATCGAATCGAATGAATTGAACGGCGCCGCGTCGCCGGCGAACTGCGCCAGGAAAATCGCCGGACCCTTTACCGTCGCAGCCATAACCCCTCCTTAGCGCGCATTGCTTTCG
>Ga0326727_10022321_pt1 | contig 12251 bp, 7 predicted proteins | sample MB2enrmetagenome_FD_207643 | JGI IMG/M metagenome (GOLD analysis project Ga0326727, IMG submission 207643) | Lab enriched peat soil microbial communities from McLean, Ithaca, NY, United States - MB29MY | ecosystem: Environmental > Terrestrial > Soil > Wetlands > Peat | place: USA: New York... | reverse complement strand
ACACCAACCCGGACGCGGGGGGGGCCGCGCCGCCGCCGCCGACCCCAGAAGTCGAGCTTCCGACGCAGATCCGCGATCAGTTTGCTAGCCGCTGAGCGCCCGACGGCTAGAGCTCAAGGCGGCGCAACCTCAAGGCGTTGGCGATGACGCTGACCGAAGAAAGCGACATCGCCGCCGCCGCGACGATCGGCGACAGCATGAGGCCAAAGGCGGGGTAGAGAACGCCCGCCGCGATCGGCACGCCCGCCGCGTTGTAAAGAAAGGCGAAAGTGAGGTTCTGCCGGATGTTGCGCATCGTCGCTGCGGAGAGGCGGCGTGCGCGGATGAGGCCCTCGAGGTCGCCCTTCAGGAGCGTTATGCCGGCGCTCTCGATGGCGACGTCCGTCCCCGTGCCCATGGCGACGCCGACGTCGGCTGCCGCGAGCGCTGGCGCGTCGTTGACGCCGTCGCCCGCCATCGCGACCACCCGGCCCTCTTTCCTCAGACGCCCGACTGCGTCCGCCTTGCCTTCGGGCGGAACCTCGGCCTCGAACGCGTCGAGGCCGAGCCTGGCCGCGACCGCCGCCGCGGTCATCCGGTTGTCGCCGGTCACCATCACCACATGCAGGCCCTCAGCCTTCAGAGCCCCGAGCGCTTCCGCTGCGCCCGGCTTGACGGGGTCGGCGACGGCGAGGAGCGCCGCGGCCGCGCCGTCGAGCGCGACGAACACGACGGTCGCGCCATCGCGCCGCAGCGCTTCGGCTTGAGCGGCGAGCGACGAAGCGTCGGCGCTGCGCTCTGCGAGGAACGACTCGGATCCGACCGCGACCGCCCAGCCCTCGACCGCGCCCGAAACCCCGCCGCCGGCAAATGCGTGAAAGCCGGCCGCCGGCGGCAGGGCCAGGCGCTTGCGGCGCGCCGCCGCGACCAGCGCCGCGCCGATCGGGTGCTCACTCGAACGCTCGAGACTCGCCGCCAGCCGCAACGCGTCGTCGGCCGAAAAGCCCGGCGCGGGGTGTACGGCGCTGAGCCGCGGCCGCCCTTCGGTCAGCGTCCCGGTCTTGTCGACGACGAGCGTATCGACCGCCTCGAACCTTTCCAACGCCTCGGCGTCGCGGACGAGCACGCCGGCCTGCGCACCCTTGCCGATGCCGACCATGATCGACATCGGCGTCGCCAGGCCCAGCGCGCAGGGGCAGGCGATGATGAGCACCGACACCGCCGCGACCAGCCCGAACGCGAAGCGCGGCTCAGGCCCGAACAGCGACCAGGCGAGAAAGGCGAGAACCGCGACGAGGCCGACGAGCGGCACGAACCAGCCGCTCACCCGGTCGGCCAGGCGCTCCGCCGGCGCGCGACTGCGCTGCGCCTTGGCGACGAGGTCGATTATGCGGGCGAGCGCCGTGTCGCGTCCGACGCGCTCGGCGCGCATCACAAGCCCGCCCGAGCCGTTGACCGTCCCGCCGATGAGCTTCGCCCCCGCCGCCTTCGGAACAGGCATCGATTCGCCGGTCATCAGCGCCTCGTCGACGGCGCTCGTCCCCTCGACAACCTCGCCGTCGACGGGGACTTTCTCGCCGGGCCGCACCCGGATCCGATCGCCGACCGCGATCGCGTCGAGCGCGACCTCGTGCTCGCGGCCGTCTGCCTCGACCCGAAGCGCGCGCTTCGGCGCGAGATCGAGCAGCGCCCGGATCGCATCGCCGGTCTTCGCGCGCGCGGTCAATTCCAGCACCTGACCGACCAGCACCAAAACGGTGATGACGGCGGCCGCCTCGAAATAGACCGGCGGTTCGCCCTCGTGCGCGTGCAGGCCATGCGGAAAGACGCCGGGGGCGACGGTCGCGATGACGCTGGCAGTCCAGGCCACGCCGACGCCGGTCGCGATCAGGGTGAACATGTTGAGGTTGCGGGCACCAATTGACGCAGCCGCGCGGACGAAGAACGGCCATCCCGCGCCGAGCGCGACCGGCGTCGCCAGCACGAGCTCGATCCAGTTCGACATTTGGGGCGAGAGCCAGCTTTGTCCGAAGACATGGCCACCCATGTCGAGGACGACCAGCGGAAGCGCCAGCGCGAGCGCGAACCAGAGCCGGCGCTTCATGTCGATCAGTTCGGCGTTCGGCCCGGTTTCGAGGGACGGCGTCTCGGGCTCTAGCGCCATGCCGCAAATCGGGCAGTCGCCGGGCCCCTCCCGCCGCACTTCGGGATGCATCGGGCAGGTGAAGACCGAGCCCGCGGGGACGGGCTTCGCCCCTGCGGATTTCGGCCCGAGATAGCGGACGGGATCGCCGACGAACTTCGTTCGGCAGCCTGCGCAGCAGAAGAAATAGGTCGTTCCGTCGTAGTCGAAGCGATGCTGCGCAGTCACTGGGTCGACCGACATCCCGCACACCGGGTCCTTCGCCAGCGCCTTTTCAGCTTCGATCAGGCTCATTGAGATTGCCTCTTGTGGTTTTCAGGGCGAAGGCGTAAACCTTCCCATCACGGGAAGGTCAAGGGTAAGATTGTCGCAGGGGAAGTCGGAGGAGCGTCCATGAACATAGGCGCGGCGGCGGCGGCGAGCGGCGTCGCCGCCAAAATGATCCGCCATTACGAGGCGATCGGCCTGCTACCGCCGGCGCAGCGACGGTCGAACGACTATCGCGACTACGGCGAGCGCGAAGTCCACGAGCTCAAATTCATCAGGCGGGCGCGGCGGCTCGGCTTTTCGATGGCGGAGATCGGCGCGCTGCTCGCGCTGTGGCGCGACCGAGGCCGGCCGAGCCGCGAGGTTCGCCTGATCGCAGAGGCGCATGTCGCGGAGCTCGAGGCGCGCATCGGGGAAATGCGGGCGATGGCGAAGACGCTGCGCGAACTCATGCATAAGTGCCATGGCGACGACCGGCCCGAGTGCCCGATCCTCGACGAATTGGCGCGTGGCGAGGAGGGCGTTTCTCGCGTCGATACGCGGTAGGTCGGTAAGCGGGCGAGGCCTAGCCGTCGAAATCTGCCGCCTGTAGCGTGCTGCATTCTGTGCGCAAATCCGATGCGGCAAAAGTTCGGGCGACCCCGCGTGCTGATCCGCAGCGCTTGAGGCCCGCTGCGGCTTCGTTCGCGAGGCGATCGCGTCAGTTTGGAGGATTAGAGATGAAAGGGAGCGAAGGAAAGCACTGTCGACCTGTCACGTTAAGCCGACGTTAACTTTGGCGCCCGGATCGCAGGCGAAGCCAGAATTCCGCCGCAAAAAATCCTTAGGGTGCCCTTAAGCGCGCACCTTGGAGTTGACAAAACAACATCAGACGCACTCAATGAAGATGGACGCCGAGTTGAACCCAGAGAACTCTTCCGCGTCCCGGGAAATCGGCGGACAAAGCCAGGTTTGCGAATCATCGGTCGCAAGACCGCTGGCGTCGGAGGCGGCGAGTCTGGGAGCCGCCGGGGCTGCGGCAGCGGAAGACGGTTCCCTCGCTACCGGCGCCCGGGATGAAGGCCAAGCGAAGGCGGTAGTGGCTGAGCTCGTTGAGCCTTCTGTTGGGGCGGAGAAAATTTCCTTGGCCGGGGAGCCCGGTAGAGACAATCAAGTCGGCGACTCATCGGTCGTGATCGCATCGTCCGACGCGACGGCGGTTAATCCTCTCGGGCACGCATTGGCAGCCCTCGATCGCAAGGATTATGCGACGGCCAAGCGGCTTTTTGAGGCGCTTGGCCGGAAGGACGCCGCGGTAGCCATCGAGAATGCATTGGCGGCCCTCGATCGCAAGGATTATGCGACGGCTCAGGGGCTTTTCGAGGCGCTCGCGCCCCTCAAGCCCGCGCCAGCGGGTCCAATGGCGTCCGACTCCCGGGAAAGAGCCCAATACAAGCCAGTAATACCGCCGCTCGAAGTTATTCCGTTTGTGGATGCGGCGAGTCGTCAACCTCTACCTCAGGCAGGAAAGGCAAAAGGGCGCGGTTTAAAGCGTCCTTTACTACGAGCTTGCTTGGTGTTATTTGCGATCTTCGTCGCATCTGCTATTTATATTTCGCCACCAGGAAACTGGACGTTCGCCGCCGTGAAAAGCGAGGCGATCGCAGGTTTTGCCTCGGCTGCTGGTCTCGTCAAGGTGCCTCTGGAGGCGATCACCGGCCAAAGCGGGCGCGAGGAGGAGCGCTCCGCGATGCGCGACCTCAGCGCGGCGCTCACGCAAGTGACGATCCGGCTTGACCAGATCGAGCACGAGTACGGAGCGCGTTTGGATAAGCTCGACGAGCGTACCGACCAGAATTCTTCCTCCAGATTTGCCGATATTGCGGGGAGGCTCGATAAGCTGGAGAAAAAAGCCGCCGTGCCGGCTGCGCCTGCCTCCGAATTTGCCGATGTCAAGGCGAGGCTCGATAAAGTGGAGAAGAGTGTCGCCGTCGCGGCTGCGCCTGCCTCCGAATTTGCTGACCTCACGACGAGGCTCAACAGGTTGGAGAAGCGAGCCGCCGCCGTCCCGGCCACAAGTTCGGCGACGCCCCTCCCGCCCGCCGCGCCGAAACAATTGACGCATACAGCGAGAGCGGAACCGTCCGCCTCGAATGAGATCGCCAAGCCCGACAACCCGAGGCCTTTGCTCCGAGACTACAGCGTCGAGGATGTACAGGGTGGTATTGCGGTAGTTGACGGTCGCTACGGCCCGCAACAGGTAGCGCCCGGAGATTTTATCCCCGGGGCGGGGCGCGTATTGCGAATTGAGAGACGGGGCGGCGATTGGGTTGTCGTGACCAGCCGCGGCGTCATTGCGAGCGGTCCGGTGCCCTCGCCTTACTCGCCCTACTAGGGTGGTGGTGATTCTAACGCTTTTCGCATGGCGCGATGGATTGCAGGGCAGTCGGCTGCAAGTCGCGAATAGCGAGCGAGTGCCGAATAGCGAATGGGGGTCGCCCCTCCCATTCACTATTCGCCTTGTCCCGGTCGCGGCGATTCGAGGCGCTTCGCGACCCTCAGGACCCGCCTCCACGCCCGATTGCCCCGCATGCCTCTTGGCCGGCCGGCTGCCGCATGACGCGGGCCCATGACCGTCGTCTCGACCCCTGAACGCAACTGGCTCGCCGAGATCCGCCCGGCGATGCGCGACGTCGCGCCGAGCGGCATCGTCGAAGTGTTCAACTACGGCCGCGGCCGGCAAGGGCTGATCCCTTTGTGGGTCGGCGAGGGCGACCTGCCGACGCCGGCCTTCATCTGCGAGGCGGCGAAAGCCTCACTCGACCGCGGCGAAACGTTTTACACCACGCAAGCCGGCATTCCGGATCTGCGCGAGGCGATCGCCTCTTACATGACCCGCGTCTACGGCGCCGCGCCCGGCGGCCTCGCCTTCTCGCCAGAAAGCTTCTTCGTCACCATCGGCGGCATGCATGCGATCGAGATCGCCACCCGCCTCATCGCCGGTCCCGGCGACGAGGCGCTGATCCCTTCGCCCGCCTGGCCGAATTTCGTCGGCGCGGTCGAGACGTCGGGCGCGCGCGCCGTTCCCGTCCCGCTCGACCGGAAGGGCCGCTGGAGCCTCGACCCCGAAAGGCTGGCGGCGATGGTCACTCCCGCCACGCGCGCCATCTTTTTCAATTCTCCCGCCAATCCGACCGGCTTCGTCGCCACGAGCCAGGAAATCGCCGCGACGCTCGACATCGCGCGACGCCATGATCTCTGGATCATCGCGGACGAGATTTATGGCAGAGTCACCTACGACGGGTCCCGTGCGCCATCGTTTCATGACGTGATGGCGCCGGACGACAAGATTCTGTTTGTCCAGACGCTGTCGAAGAACTGGGCGATGACCGGCTTCCGGATCGGCTGGCTCGAGGTGCCGCCGGCGCTCGGGCCGACGATCGAGAACCTCGTCCAGTTCACGACTTCCGGCGTGCCGGTGTTCACCCAGCGCGCGGCGATCGCCGCCCTGACCGAGGGCGAGGCGTTCCTCGCCGGCCAGATCGAGCGCTGCCGGCAGTCGCGCGATATCCTGTGCGACGGACTCTCGTCGACGGGCCGGGTGCGCTTCTTCGAGCCCGAGGCGGCGTTCTATCTCTTCTGCGCCGTCGATGGTTTCTCCGAGTCGCGCGCGCTGGCGCTCCGCCTCGTCGAGGAGGCCGGGGTCGGCGCCGCGCCCGGCGCCGCCTTCGGCCCCGACGGCGAGGGCCATCTCCGCCTCTGCTTCGCCCGCGATCCCGCCCAGATCGAAGAGGCGACGCGGCGCATGGCGCGGTGGTTGACGGCGTGAGCCTTACCGGTCCTTTAGAACGCGGCGCGACATCTCTCGGCGGCCATGCAAGACACGCAGGATCATCACGATGTCGTTGGCCTCGACATAGTCGTAAATGATCACGTAGGGCCACACCAAGCCGACTCTGACCCCGGGCGAAGCGCCTTGCGAGGCGATCCGCTTAGCGGATACTGCGCCAAGCGCGTGAAAAGCCTGTCGAATTCCGCAATTGGTACCAAAGGCCCCGCTGGTTGATTCACAAGGCCGTTTGCAAACGGCGGCGAGCGGCCGATGGGCGCGCCGACGGGCTGATCCAGCCGGCCGGATTTGCTGGTAACAGCGGCAAAAACAGCGGATTTCGCCAAACGGGCCGCGTCCGCCGCGGCTTCTCCCGCCAAAATTATTGCAAGTTCAAGGTGTTGACGGAAAATCGCCGCTGCAGGCGGAACAGCGGGGAAATTCGCCGGAACAGCGGGTTTCGAGCGCGGGGAGGAGAGAGCCCTTCCCATAAGGCGCCCTGCGGACCGGATTCTTCGCCCCAGAGGCGCATCGCCCAGTCAGACAGGATCACCCCCGTCGAAACGTGCGGGTGGGATCAAATCGGTCAGACCCCGAGGCTCTTGGTACTATCGCAGCAGAGCCAAGCGCTTCCCATTTCGGGCCCGATGTTCCTCGAGGGTGAGAATGTCGCCTTTGGCTACCGCCGCTCGCGCTTCATCGACGAACGGCTTCGCCCAAGCCATATCGTCATTCTCGATGAGGACGATTTGTGCGATCCGATCGTCGATGAGTTGACGCGCGGCCTCTTCAATCGAAGTGAAGGCCCCGCTCGCGACGCGACCGCGAAGCCACTCTTCCTGTCCCGGGGTGAGTGTGATGTTCATGGACCCTTATACCACAAAATGGCGTTGCCACGCTCGATTTCCCGTCCGAAGGCCTGGTATCGACGGGCCGGGCGCCTTTCCTCGAGCCGAGGCGGCGTTCTCGCTCTTCTTCGCCGTGGACGGCTTCCCTGATTCGCGCGCTGGCGCTCCGTCTCGTCGACGAGGCGGGCGTCGGCGCCGCGCCCGGCGCCGCCTTCGGCCCCGGCGGCGAGGGGCATCTCCGCCTCTGCTTCGCCCGCGATCCGGGCCAGATCGAGGAGGCGGCGCGGCGCATGGCGCGATGGCTTGCGGGGTGAGGGCGGCGGGAAACCGCTGCGAGGCCAAGGAAGCCTTGGCCCGACTGCGCAAGATCCATCCAAATTTCATGCAGGACGACCAGGCAAATGCGGACGCCGATGTTTAGGGCCAAACCCGCAAAGGGGCGCGCCGCGTGCTTCGACTCCGTGCCGCGTCCGCAGCTCCCTGAAACACGGCCGCCCAAAAAGCGCCGGACACGGTCGGCGACCTATGTGCCAAAGAGGGGCCGCCCCGCACTCACGTCGGCGCGGCGCCCATCAGCTTGCGCGCCGCGGCCGCGCTCATCGGCTGGCCGAATGCCGCTCCTTGCGCGAGCTGGCAACCGATCTGGGCGAGCTCGACCGCATCGGACTCCGTTTCCGCCGCTTCGGAAATGACCTCCATGCCGATCTCGTGCGCCATCGCCACGATCGAGCGCAAGACCGGCGATCGCGTGCCGAAAGCGTTCGGCCTCACCAGCGAGGCGTCGATCCGCATCGCGTCGAACTGGTATTGCGGCAGATGGCCCAGCGAGGTGTAGCCGGCGCCGAACCGGTCGAGCAACAGCGCCGCGCCGATCTCCCTCACCCGCTGCAACAGCGCCGCCGCGTATTCCGGATTCTCCATCACCAGGCTTTCGGGGATCGCGAGCTTGAGCGATCCGCGCTCAGCGAAATGCCGGCTCAGCGCGGTCCGCACGTCGGTCAGAAGTTCGTAGCTCAAAAGCTGGCGCGAGGACGTCGAGACGGTGGCGAAGATCGGCGGGTTGACCTCGAGGGCCTTCTGCCACGCGGCAAGCTCGCGCGCCGTCGTGTCGAGGACATGGGCGCCGACGTCGACCATCACGCCAGCCGCCTCGGCGATCGAGGCAAACTCGTCCTCGCCTAGAACGCCGAGCCTGTGATGGCGCCAGCGGGTCAGCGCCTGGAACCCGGCGACGGTCCGATCCTCCAGCCGGACGATCGGCCGGAACAACACCATGATCTCGCCCCGCTCGAGCGCATGGCGCATGTCGTTCTCGAGCGTCCGCCGGTCCGAGGCGTACGAGCGCATTGACGGAGTGAACAGGACGGCGCGGTCGCCGCCCCCCTTCTTTGCGTCGGCGAGCGCGAATTGCGCGTCGGCGAGCAGCTCTCCGCCCTTGACGTGCTTCTTCGGATTGTAGACCGCGGCCCCGATCGAAACGGTCAGCGCGATCTCCTGTTCGCCGAAGCTGATCGGGGCGGCGAGCGCTTCGCGTAGGCCGTCGAGCGTGGCGGCCAGGTCCGCCGAGGGTTCGGTCAGGATAATGGCGCCGAACTGGTCCCCCGACAGCCGCGCCAGCGTGTCGCCGGGCTTCAGGTCGCGCGAGAGACGGCGCGCGACAGCGAGCAGAGCGGCGTCGCCCATCGACAGGCCGTAGGAATCGTTGACGCTCTGGAAGCCGTCGATGTCGATGAGAAGGACCGTCGGCGCGATCGCGCCCGGCTTCTGCGCCAGATAAAGCGCCGAAGTCAGGCGATCGTGGAAGAGCTCGCGATTGGGAAGGCCGGTCAGGTTGTCGTGAATGGCGTCGTGGAGCATCCGCTCCTCGGCCGACTTGATTTCGGTGACGTCCCCCAGCGAGCCGATCACGCGCACGACCTCTCCATCGGCGCTGACCACCGGACGCGCCTTCAGCACGTACCAGAAATAATGGCCGTCGGAGCCGCGCAGGCGCAGGTCGTGGTTGATCCGGCCTGACCGCTGTTGCAGGAGCCCGTCGAGCGCCAGAGTGTAGCGGTCGCGGTCGAGCGGATGGAGGACGTCGAGCCAGCCGGCCGCCGGTCCCTCGAGCGCGCCGCGCTTGAGTCCGAGCTGGCCTTCGAGGGAATCGGCGCCGCTGATCTCATCATTGACCACGTCCCAGTCGAAGATCGCTTCGCCCGAACCCGTCATGGCGAGGGAGCGCCGTTCGGTGTCGGCGGCGTATTCTGCGCCGCCGCCCGAGCCGGAGAAGGCGAATTGCATCACGGTGAAGCCGATCAGCATGACGATCAACACCAGGCCGCCGACGAGGCCCGGCGCGGCGAGATCGTTGGTGAGATAGCCGAGCACGGTCGCTCCCGCCGCGACGACCCAGACGGCCAGCAGATACCAGGTCGGGATCAGCATCACCGCGCGGTCGGATCCGCGCGCGGCCAGACTCAGGATCAGGAGCAGGCCGACCCCGGCGACGGTCGCAATCGAAATGCGGGCGACGCCGGCCGCCAACGGCGCGTTGAAGACGGACAGCGCGACCACCGCCGCCATCAGCACCAGCCACGCCAGCGCGAAATGCATGTAGCGCACGTGCCAGCGGCGCAGATTGAGGTAGGCGAACAGGAACACGATCAGCGTCGCCGCGATCGTCGCCTCGATGCCGGCGCGCCAGATCCGCTCGGACGCGTCTTCGAGTCCGAACATCTTTCGCCAGAAGCCGAAATCGATGCAGACATAGGCGAACACCGCCCAGGCGAGAGCGGCCGCGGCCGGGAAGATCATCGCCCCGCGCACCACGAACACGATGGTCAGGAACAGGGCGAGAAGACCGGCGATTCCGATCAGAATGCCTTCGTAGAGCGTGAGGCTGGTCGACTTGTCCTTGAATGCGTCCGGCTCCCAGAGATAGAGCTGCGGCAGCGACGGCGTGCGCAACTCGGCGACATAGGTCACCGTCGTTCCCGGATCGAGCGTCAGGCGGAACACGTCCGCCTGCGGGTTGTCCTCGCGCTCGGGCGCTTGGCCCTGGCTCGCGGTGATGGTGGTGATGCGCGAGGAGCCGAGATCGGGCCAGACGACGCCGGAGCCGACGAGCCGGAAGTGCGGCGCGACGATGAGCCGGGTCAGCTGTTCGTCGGAGTCGTTGGTGAGGGCGAAAACCATCCACGACGGCTGCGCGCCGGCTTCGAGGGCGCTCACCTCGATGCGCCGCACGATGCCGTCCGGTCCGGGCGCTGTCGAGACCTGGATTCGATCGCCTTGGGCGCTGTAGCGCTCGACAGCCCGGGTGAGGTCGATCGCGTCGGAATCGGGCGAAACCCTGACCGACTGAACCGCAAGCGCAGGCGGCGCGCTCGCGGAAACGAGGGCGAGCAGGAAAACGAGGCGAAGAATGAGGCGCACGGCGCGACCTGCCGGTCCGCCGCTGCAAGCAGGTCGCGCTGTGGCAACGGCGTGAAGAGAGGTCGGCCGGGCGGCGCTCAAATCGATCTTGGCCAAATCAGGACGCCGTTCGCTGCGCGCGTGCGTCGCTATCGAGCAGCCCGAAAAGAACGTGGTCGCGCCATGCGCCGTCGATCTTGAGGTAGCCTCGCGCATAACCTTCGCGCTGGAACCCGTTGCGCTCGAGAACCGCGATCGAGGGCCCGTTGTCCGGGATGCAGGCCGCCTCCACGCGGTGCAGCCTCAATTTCGAGAATGCAAAATCGACGACGGCGGAGACGGCGCGGGTCATGCGCCCCTCGCCGGCGTGAGGCGCGCCCATCCAGTAGCCGAGCGTCCCCGTTTGGGACACGCCCCGGCGGACGCCGCCGAGCGTGATTCCGCCCATCAATTGATCCGAAGTCTGGTCGAAGATGAGAAACGCGTACGCCTCGTCGCGCGAGATATCCTCGTCCTGGCGGCGCAGGCGGCGGCGGAAGGCGACCTGGGTCAGGTCGTCCTCGGGCCAGGTCGGCTCCCAAGGCTCGAGAAAAGCCCGGCTCGCCGCCCTCAGCCGAGACCACGACGGGTAATCCGCGGGCGTCGCCGGACGCAGATAGAGTCCGTCGCCGCGTACGAGCGGTTCGGGGTTCACGGTTCGGGTCAGGCCGAAAAGCGCCATCAAACTCCTCTCAGCGCCTCGGCGACCTTGGCTTGGCCCGGGACCCTGCCGACGGCGCCGATCGCCGCAATCGTAGGCGGCGATCTAAGCATGGCTGCGCCGGTTTTGCGAACCTCTTCGACCGAGATCGCCTCGACCCGGGCGATCATCTCCTCGACCGCGAGCGGGCGCCCGTAGACCTGCATCTGCCGCGCGAGCTGCTGTGCGCGCGCCCCGGGCGATTCGAGCGCGGCGACCAGCGACACCTTCATCTGGGCTTTCGCGCGGCGGATTTCCGCCTCGCTGAGCGCATGCGCGGCCTCCGCCAGACAGTCGAGCGAGGCCGCGACCACCTCGGCCGCGTCGCGGTCGGCCGAGCCGGCATAGAAGCCGAACAGCCCGGTGTCAGAATAGTCCCAGTGGAAAGAGTAGATGGAATAGGCGAGGCCGCGTTTCTCGCGCACTTCCTGGAAGAGGCGCGACGACATGCCCCCGCCGGCGGCCGCGGCGAAGACCTGCGCCGCGTCGTGGTCCGGCGCGCCGACCGGTCGCCCCTCGAACCCGACGACGACGTGCGTCTGCTCGAGCCGCTTGCGCAGTTTCGTCTCGCCGCCTCGGTAGTCCGCCCGCGCCTGAGTCTCGGACAGCGCCCGGGACAGCCCCTCCAGGCGGGAGTCGGCAAGCGAGACGACCTCGTCGTGCTCGACCGCGCCGGCCGCGGCGACCGCGATTGCGGAGGCGAGGTAGTGCCGGCGGAGATATTGGTCGATCGCGTCGCGGCTGAAAGCTCCGACGCCCTCTCGCGTGCCGAGAATTGGGCGGCCGATCGCCTGGTCCGGCCAGGCGGCCGCGGTGAAGAGATCGAACACGAGGTCGTCGGGCGTATCCTCGACCGCGCCGATCTCCTGCACGATGACGTTTTTCTCCCGCTCGAGTTCGTCGGGATGGAACTGGCTGTCGGTGAGAATGTCGCCGATGACGTCGAGCGCCAGTCCGACGTCGGCGCCCATGACGCGGGCGAAATAGCCGGTCCGCTCAACGCCGGTTTCGGCATTGAGGTCGCCGCCGACGTCCTCGATCGCCTCGGCGATGTCGCGCGCGCTTCGCCTG
>Ga0326727_10022320_pt1 | contig 12251 bp, 7 predicted proteins | sample MB2enrmetagenome_FD_207643 | JGI IMG/M metagenome (GOLD analysis project Ga0326727, IMG submission 207643) | Lab enriched peat soil microbial communities from McLean, Ithaca, NY, United States - MB29MY | ecosystem: Environmental > Terrestrial > Soil > Wetlands > Peat | place: USA: New York... | reverse complement strand
CGGGTTTTCCCTAACCTCTTTTGAGTGGAACAAATGGCTCTCCCCTCTAAAGTCGGGACAGAAACATCCCGACCCAACATGATCTCCCGCGTAGTCCGCCTCTTTTTTCCTTCCCTGACTGCAGCCGCCGTTCTGACCACGCTTTCCGGCTGCGCGACGGGGATTTTTCCCGCCTATAATCCAGCCGGCCGAAACGTCGGCGGGCAAATGCTCTACGCGGGAAAGAAGCGGACATTTGTGGGGGAATTCACGGTGCGGCAATCGCCGACGGACTTTGCGCTGGACGTGACGAAAGGGCCGGGGATGCAACTGATCCTGATTCGCGAGAATGATGACAACCTGGTGCGGGTGGAGGCGCTCAACCATACGTGGCAGGGAAATCCGCGACATTTCGTGCCGGTGCAGGTGCGCAATTGGGTGGCGCTGCGCGAGGTCTTTGCGGGCGGGACGCCGAAGGGGGCGGAGGTGACGCGAGCGCCGGGGCGGATCACGGTGCAGTTCGCGAACGGCGAACGCTTCGTGTTCCACATCAACGGTTGACGCTCGGCTTCCCTAAAGCATGAGCCTCGACCGCATTGTCGCCCATATCGTCACGCACAGACGGCCTGCCGTCTTTGCGGTGGTGGCGCTACTGCTCGCGGGCAGCCTGCTGACGATCGTGTTCGGGTTGAGGTTCAACTCGGACATTCTCGATCTGTTGCCGAAGAATTTTGACTCGGTCCAGGCGTTCAAAACGACGGACCGGGAGTTTACGAATGCGCGGCAGATCACGTTCGCGCTTTCACTGCACTCCGAGAATGCGGACCTGGAGGAAATCGCGACGCGGTTCTGCGATGAACTGCGCAAGCAACCGTGGGTGGTGCGGGTCACGGCGAGCGCGCCAGTCGAGTCGCCGGACGGGATCGCCGACCTGCAAAGCCACCTGGCGGTGCCGCTGCTGCTGAACCTGGAGCCGGGTGCGTTTGCAAACGCGATGCAGATGCTCCAGCCAGACCGGATCACGGCACGGCTGCACGAGCTGCGGACGAAGATGGAGACGATGGGGGTGGCGGAGATGAAGCTGGACTTTGACGCGCTGGGGCTGGTGCAGGAGGCGATGCGGCCGATGGCGGGATCGTTTTCGTCGGATAATTCTCAGACGTTCGTGTCGAGCGATGGGACGATGCACCTGATCTTTGTGGAGACGAACCAGACGGGGATCGGGCCACATGAATGCCAGGCCATCATGCGACAGGTGGACGCCTTCAATGCACGGTTTCTTGCGACCTGCCCGGTCAAGCCGGACATCCTGGTGACCGGCCGCAATGCGTACGTCGATGAAATCTCACGCGCCATGCGGTTTGACATCGCCTCGACGCTGCTGGGGTCGATCTTCCTTGTCTCGGTGGTTTTTTACGTCGGCTTCCGGCGGGTGTGGCCGCTGGTGGCGCTGATGCACGTGCTGCTGCTCTGCTGCGTGCTGGGGGTGGCGATCGGCGGACTGATCTTTCACGAGCTGAACCTGATCACGATCGGGCTCTGCTCGATCCTGGTGGGACTGGGGGTCGATTTCGGGATGCTGCTCTACGGCAGCTATCAATCGCAGCGAAACGTCGGCGTGGAGCACGAGGAGGCGATCGCGCGTTCGCTGAAGCAACTGGGCGAAGGGATATTCGTTGGGGCGCTGACGACGGCGGCGGCGTTCGTATCGTTCATCCTGAGCGACTGCTCGGCGTTTGCGCAGCTCGGCTCGCTGATCGCGATCGGCATCCTGATCGCAAGCGTGCTGATGATGACGGTATTCTACGCGTGCATCAGCCGGCGCCGGCCGCCGGAGGAGCACGACATGCTCTTCGAATGGGGGAAGCGTTACGTGGCCCGGGTATTCCGGAATCCGAAGCCGGTGCTGATCGCAACGACGATCTTCCTGCTCGCGATGTCGGGCATTGCGATTGCGCCCATAGGGCAGCTCAAAATGGAGGCGGACCCGAAGACGCTCGAGCCGATTTGCGACGCGAGCGTGGCGCTCCATGTCATCCAGGAGGCGTTCCCGCGCGCGAAGGAGCCGCTGCTGGTGCTGGTCGACGCGAAGGACGCGCAGAGCTGCAACGACGAGTGGACGAAAATCCAGCGCCAATGGTCGGCGCTGGTGGACGCGGGGAAGATCAAGAGCTTCCTCTCTCCCACAGCGTTTGTGCTCTCGCCGGAGCGGGCGCGGGAGAACCTGAAGCAGCTCGCGGGAGTCAACCTGGGCGCGGCGCGCGACACCTACAGCAAGGCGCTGGGGACGGAGGGCTTCAACGCGAGCGACGCCGCATTCCAGAATGTGCTGAAGCTCATCGACGCGCTCCAGGCGGCGCGCGACCATGGGCTGCCGACGACCAATTGGCGCGACATCCTTCCCATCAAGTCGAGCTGGTGGTTCGTGCTCGACCAGTTCTTTGCGCGCAATTCCTACCTGGCTGCTGCGTACGTGACGCCGCTGGAGCACATCCGGAACGTGGAGCAAAAGGAAGTGCTCCACCAGGAGCTGACTGTGCCGGGCGTCTCCATGCACATCACCGGCTGGACGTATGTGCTCGCAGACCTGATCCCGTGGGCAAAGCACAAGCTGACCCTCCTGAGCGTCGTGATGATTTCCTTCAATATCGTTCTGCTCGCCTTCCTCTACCGGCGGCTGGAGCCGCTGCTCATCCTGATGGTGAGCCTGGCGCTCTCGATCGGCGCGATGATCGCCTGCCTGAAGATATTCGGTTTTGCGCTGAATCTGTTCAACGTGCTGGCATTCCCGCTGGTGCTGGGTGTGGGAGTCGATTACGGGATTTATATCCTGCTCGCCATGCGGCAGCCGGGGGATAAAGAGTACGCATTTGCCACGATCATCAAGCCCGTCATACTCGCCGGTCTCACGGCCGTCGCCGGATTCGGCTCCCTGGCCATCGCGCACAATCCCGCGCTACGCGGCCTGGGGGCGGTCTCGGCCATCGGGATCGCGTGCTGCCTTTTCTCGACGATTTTCTTTATCCTGCCGGCGTACCTAGTGAGATTGAAAAAATGACCGGCAACCCCTGGTACCGGCTGGATATCTTCCGCGCCGCGCTGCGACTGGTAAGCATGCTGCCGCGCGACATCGCGCAGGAAGTCGCCGGTGCGATCGGTCGCGCGGGGTATACCTTTGCGCGCACCGGGCGGGAGGCTGCCCGCGAGAACCTGGCGCGCATCACGGGGCTGCGCGACCTGATGCTCGACGACTTGTGCCGCGAGAATTTCGACCATTTCCTGCGGATGCTGTCGGATTACTTTTACTGCACGATCGCACCCGAGGTGAAGATCCGGCGGATCGTGGAGGAGTGGCAGGGGTTCGAGCACATCGAGGCGGCGCGCGAGCGCGGGAAAGGCGGCATCCTGATCACGGCGCACGTGGGAAATTGGGAGATGGGCGGCATCCTGCTGGCGCTCGAAGGCGTGCCGCTCACGGTGGTAACGCTGGAGGAGCCTTCCACGGGCCTGACACAATGGCGCGAGGCGTACCGGCGGCGATTCGGGATCAAGACGGTTTCGGTGGGGGCGGATCCGTTTTCGTTCGTGGGGATTATTTCGGCGCTGCGGCGCAACGAATTCGTGGCGCTACTGGTGGACCGCCCCTACGGCGGATCGGCGCTGCCGGTGCAGTTCTTTGGCGCGCCGACGTGCTTTTCCTCCGCGCCGACGCTCCTGTGGCAGCATACAGGGGCGGCGGTGATTCCCGCATTTGTTTTACAAAAACCGGGGGGCCGCTACGTTTCCCTGCTCGCACCGCCAGTCCCGATGGACGCAGACGGCGCGGGGAATGCCCAACGGATCGCAACGGTTTGTGAGACCATTGTCCGCCGCAATCCCGAACAATGGTTTAACTACGTCCCGATTTGGAAATGAACCCACGCACTGCACGATCCGCGACGGCCCCGCGCCGATGCCTTTTTGCGCTCGCAACGCTGCTCCTGCTCGCGCTTTGCCCGGCCGGACGCGCCGCGGAGTTGACCACGACCGAGCGCGCCGACCTGCTGCAGCAATTGCGCGACCTGCACGCGAAGGAGCCGAATTTCGAGGCAACCTTCACCGAGCAGCGCACCTCCCACCTGCTGAACAAGCCAGTCGTCAGCGAAGGCGTGGTCTACTTCAGCGTCCCGGATAAATTTCGCCGCGAAGTCCGCACCCCCAGCCCCAGCACCACGGTCAGCGACGGGCGCACGATGTGGATATTCTACCCATCCTTCAACGAGGTGGAACTCTACACGCTGGGGCAGCGGTCGTTTTTCGACCAATCGCTCTCCGCTCTAACCGCCGGGCTGAATTTTGAGCACATCGACGAGTACTACAACTTCCGCGCCTACCACGACGAGGCCGGCTACCGGCTGGATTTGATGCCGAAAAAGCCCTCGCTGCGGCGGGTGCTCGAGGAGCTTTCGCTCTTCCTGAATAGCGACTTTCTGCCGACGCGCACGGAGATCACGCTCCCCAAGGGCGACCATCTCTCCACGGCGTACCACAATCCTCACCGCCCGTCACTCTCCCCTGCCCTGTTTGAGTTCACGCCGCCCGCCGGCGCGCACATCACGCGGCCCTTGGGCAAGTAGCGGCGGATCCGGAAGGCCGATTTTCGGAAAGAAGTAATCTGCCGTCAGGAAGAAAATGCCCGGCTGGATGAAGCCCTGAACCGCGCGCGGCCGTCTCAAGCCCCGGAAAACTCCCCTGTCCGGCCCTGCGCACGGGATTTGCTACGAAGCTAAAAAGAAGTGGACGGTTGGCTCCCCGCATTTTACCGTCCCTCCTTCGACTTTTTGCCTCGTGGTGTAATTGGCAGCACAGCAGATTCTGACTCTGCTTGTCTAGGTTCGAGTCCTAGCGAGGCAGTTTTTCCTTAGTTCGCCGTCACCCAGACTTCGGAACCGAAACCGTCGCCTCCGTCGCGAGCGAAGTAGAGACGAAAGAAGTAGGCGGAGTTGACGGCTGCCTTGAGGTTATAGGCGCCGGTTACGATGTGATTTTGCGCGTCGAGGACCGGGGCGGCGGAGCTGACTCCATCGTTCGGCACCATCCAGAGGACGCCGGTGTGAAAATTCACGCCGGTGCCATCTTGCACGAAGCCGTCCGCCACAAAATAAACCATTCCATTCCCGTTGTCGTCGAGGACCGGCGTTATTTCGCCCGGATTGGTGGGATAGTAAGTTGTGTTATTCGTGACATACGTCACAAAGGCTGTATCCGAGGAATCTCCATCGGTTACGAAAAGATAGGTGGCGGATTGACTGTTAGTATCCGTAACGGTCGCGGTAAAGTAAAACTCACTCGATGCGGCGGTCATGTTGGCGGGATTCGCATCGCCGTTCGGATTGATCACGTTCAGCAGTTCGCCATCGCCGAGAAAACTGTTCGCCTCCCAGAGCTGCCGGCCATTGGTGCTGTCCGTGCCGGAGAAGATTACGCTGTCGCCATTCCCGGGAAATTCCGTGACGTGGAGCGGATTCGCGCCTCCGGTGGTCATCTGCACCTGGCTGCCAGCCGAGGTATACCAGAGCTCGGGCACGCCATTGCTATCGGCCGCCGGGAGGACATAGTAACATCCGTTGATGTCGCTCGAAGGCACAAGCTGATCGGGCGCTCCCAGGGTGCTGCTCACCACAGGGGCGGCCAACGTCAGGTCTCCGGTCTGGGTATCCCAGATTTGCGGAAAGGCGCTCCCAGCCGGCGTCGCGCGGAAGAAGACGGTGCTCGAGTCTCCCTGTTTATATTCCACCATTTCATCGGGGTTTGAGGAAGCCGTTCCGGTCACGATGTCGTCGACAATCCTGGTGGTCCGCGGCGAGCCTTCGCTGCAGTAAAGCTCCTGGCCCGTTTTCTTCGCCCAACCGGCAAAATAAACGAGCGGCGGCGGCGTGGTTCCATTGGTATCCGCCTGCACGGGTATCATGCCGGTGACTTCATGGCCGGCAGCAGCGTCATCAAATTTTCCGATTAAGATCGGAGTCTTCCCATAAGTCATCCAGAGCCCGCTTCCCGGCACGTGGAAGTAGACCTTCCCGTGCGTCGGTTCACTGCTTGGTTCGGTGGCCGTGAATTGGTCCATATCCGTCACGCCGACCGGCAGCTTGAAGTTCTTTAGCAATATCGGGGTGTTCCCCCTGCCCGTCCAGACGGTTGGACTGACCGTTACGCCGTTCCTCTCGACCAGGTTCTTGAGATAAACGCCGCGATTGCCTTTCTTGTCCGAGGCGGTGAAGAAGAGGCGCGTGTCGATCAATGTGAAGTTCGCGGGATTTGAACTTAACGCGCCAGTCGCAATATCCGATACGCGTTGTGCGGGGATGGTGGTCTGTGCATGCGTTGCGAAGAAGGGCAGCAACATGATGGCCGTGGAGGATGCACACGCCTTTATACCGAAGTTGTGGTTGTTCATGACAAGAAGCGGTGAGGTGTCCCCGGATTTCACCCAAATAGGCGTCTGGAGGCAAGTTCAAACAGGCAGGTTGAGAACTTTTCCCCGGACTTGGGTTAAATGCCTGGTGAGCCCGACGCGAAATCGCTGCGAGGAGGGAAGATGTCGGGTTTCGAGGCTGTGGCGAGAACGATTGAGCGGCACCGGGAGATGCTCGCACGCGATAGCCGATCCATCACGACAGCACAAATTTATGTCACGGCCATAGAAGAACCCTTTTGGCCCAACCTGTATTGTCGCCACTAGCAGTATGACGGAAAGTCCGGTCGCCGAAACAACATGTCCAGTCACGAAGAAGTAATATGAATCCAAGAAGAAAACCGAATACAGAACAGGGGCTGGGACGGCGGGAATTTCTCAGCAAGACATTTGCGGCGGGAATATTGACCAGCACTGGAATCAAACTGGGTGTTGCCGACATGGAAGGAGAGAACGCCGCCGGGGAAGCGACGGAGCAAAAGGAAACGCAAGCGACTGTGGGCAATGAAAACAGTCCCCTCACCCTTTGGTATAATCAGCCGGCGAGTTTTCGGAGAATGCCGAATAACGAGCGCGGGGTCTACCGCTCGATTCTCCCGGAGGCGCTGTTCATCGGGAACGGCGGGCTGGGCGCGATGATCCAGGGAGGGGTCGGAAGCGAATTGCTGCGCCTGAACGAGCACACGTTATGGACGGGAGGCTTGAATCCCAGCAGGAATCTGCTCGAGAATTTTGGCTCCTACCAAACCCTGGGAGACCTTTTCATCAATCTGAGCGGGCAGCATCAGGCCAGGTCTTATCGACGCAGCCTCGATCTGAACCGGGCGCTTTCCGAACTAAGATATTCGGCAAACGGGATCAACTATCAGCGGGAATATTTTGCCAGTTACCCCGACGGAGTAATCGTCATCCGATTAACGGCAAACCGGCCCGGAAGTTATAGCGGCTCCATAAGTTTTGGCGACGGCCACGGCCGGCTTGCCGATGTTAATCGGAACCGGCTCACCATTCCCGGATCCCTGGAGAATGGGATGCGGTATGAAACGCAAATACTCGTGCTCAACGAAGGTGGATCGCAGAAACCGAGCGTCGAAGACCTAAATGGGAGGATCGATTTTTCGAACTGTGACAGCCTGACCATCCTTGTCGCCGCGGCAACGGACTATGCGATGAACGCGGGAACTTTCTTCCGCACCAACGAAGATCCTCACGCAGAAGTCACGGCGCGGCTCGCGAAAGCAAGCGGGCAAGCCTACGATGCGCTAAAGGAGAGACACATTGCCGACTATCGGTCAATATTCAGCCGGTTCGAGATATCCCTCGGAAACTCGTCCGAAGCGCAGCGAGCGCTGCCCACGGATCTGCGCCTGACCCAGGCCGGCAAAGAATGCGACCCGGAATTTGAGCAATTGGCCTGCCAGTACGGCCGCTACCTGATGATCTCGTGCTCACGCCCCGGCAGCGTTCCCGCGAATGGCCAGGGAATGTGGAACGACTCCAATTCGCCGTTCTTTCGGTGCATGTACACCACCGACATCGCCTCGACCGAATTGAGTTATTGGGGGGTGGAACCAAGCAACCTCGGAGAGTGTCATCTACCGCTGCTGAATCTGATTCAAAGCCTCATCCCAATCTGGCGAAGAGAAACGCAGGCGAGCGCGGAGTTAAAGCTGCCGTCCGGCGAAATGACAACCCGCGGCTGGGAAATACCCGCCAACCATAACACCATGGGAGGCGGTTATGCCTGGTGGAACAAGGGCGGTAACGCGTGGTATTGCAACCTGTTCTGGGAACATTTCGCGTTCGGCAACGACAGGCAATATTTGAAGGAGGTCGTGTATCCGCTGCTCAAGGAAACCTGCGAGTACTGGGAGGATCATCTCAAGACGCTGCCGGATGGCCGGTTGATCGTTACGGATATCCAGTATTCTCCCGAGCACGGCCCTTTTCATGTGGATGGCTGTAGTTACTGCCAGGAACTGGTGTGGGATGTCTTCACGAACTATCTCGATGCCTGCGATATATTGAATGTAGACCGGGACTATCAGAAAAAAATCGCAGGCATGCGGGAGAAACTCCTGAAGCCCGGGGTGGGAAGCTGGGGGCAACTGCTGGAATGGATGAAAGACATGACGGGTCACGTTTCGACGGAACCACACGAATTTGAGATCGATGCATTTGATAACGGACCAATTGACACCCCTCAAAACAGGCATCGGCACTGCTCCCATCTACTGGGAGTCTTTCCACTGAGGCAAATTTCATATGAACAAACGCCGGAACTGGCGGCGGCGGCAAAAGTATCCGCCATTGCCCGTGGTCTCGGGGAAAATCGGGGCTTTCATATCCTGTCATTCGGCCACCGCATCCCGGTGTACGCCCGGCTTTACGATGGCGAGAGGGCGCACGATCTGATCCAGCGGGCCTTTACAAAGATGGAAGGCACCAACTTATCCTTCTCCGGCGGGGAAACGAGCATGGCGCTGAGCCATCCGACAGGTTTTTGCGAATTGCTCGTGCAAAGTCATCAGAAAGATATCCACGTATTACCGGCCCTGCCCAAAGCCTGGCCGACAGGACAGGTAAAAGGGGTCCGGGCGCGGGGCGGCTATGAAGTGGATGAGTCATGGAAGGAGGGGAAACTTGCTTCGTTAACCATCCGGAGCATTGCCGGCAATGCCGTCAATGTGCGGTATGGGGCGAAGAGGGTGAAAGTAGATATCCATCCCGGTGAATCGGTAACATTGGACGGAGATTTACAGGTGAAAGGCAAGATCGCCAGCCAGGCCTGAGAACCGGACGCAATGGAATATCCGAGTTCGCCATCCATATCGAAATTCGCACGATGCTGTTTCCGTTTCGCCGTATTGCTGACCGTCATATTGCCTGGCTCGGCAATGGTTCACGCTGCGGGCGTTGATCATTTATCTCCGGCCATTCGGAGTCTCAACCTCGATGGCACATGGCAATTGACCTATGGACGGATCAAGAGCGTCGATACCCTGAAGCAAGACCTCACGGCGCCCCCGGCGGACGATACGACCATTCCGGCGACGGTTCCCGGCAATGTCGAATTGGATATGATCGCGGCTGGGAAGCTGGAGGATCCGACGATCGGATTGAGAGCGCGTGACCTGCTCAAGCTGGAGCCCTACCAGTGGTGGTACAGGCGCACGTTTCAAACCCCGAAGCTGGATAATGGAGACAAAGCCGAGTTGGTATTTGACGGCCTGGACTGCCTCGGAACGGTCTGGGTCAATGGCAAGCTGGCCGGCCGTGCCGCGGACATGTTCATTCCTTACCGCTTCGATGTGACCTCGCTGCTGCGACCCGCCGGGAATGACAACGAAGTGCTGGTGCGTATCGATCCGGCTGCGACCGTCGCGGAGCAAACGCCTCATTATCCAGGCGAATTGGGTGATTACTGGGGACAGGGGAAAGTGCGTAAGGCTCCCGAGATGTACGGGTGGGACGTCGTGCCTCGCATAGTGAGTGCGGGCCTCTGGCGCGACGTGCATCTCGATTTGGTACGGCCCACCCATATTAATTCAATCTATTGGTCCACCGTTTCCGTGGATGTTCCGAAGAAGACAGCCGATCTGATGCTCCAGTGGACCATCGCAACCGACCGGCTCGATTTGCACGTCAACCCGCTCAGGACGCGTTTCATGCTGACGCGCAATGGAAAGGTGGCGTTCAAGGGAGAAGGGCCGACCGTGGCGCCACGCGGATTTGGCGAGGTGCAGCTAAAGAACGTGGATTTCTGGTGGCCGCGCGGTTATGGCGATCCGGCGCTCTATAATGCCACCTTCACATTGATGGATGATGCCGGCAAGATGCTCGATGAAAAAACGACGCGCGTTGGGATTCGCACGGTCAATTTACATTTCGAAGATATCAATCCGCCAAAGAATCCGGGCGATTTCTGTTATTTTGTCAACGGGCAGAGAATATTCATGAGAGGGGTCAATTGGGGCGTGCTCGATTCCTTTCCGAGCCGGAATGTCCAGCGGATGAAAGAGGTCGGTCCGCTGCTAGCCGGATTGAACTGCAACATGATCCGTAACTGGGGACCGAATACGCCCGCGCCTGACCAGCTCTATGATTTGTGCGACGAGAACGGCATCATGATTCTCCAGGAGTTTCCCGTTGCGAACCAGATATTACCGCAGGACGACGCCTTTAAGGAAGTGATGAAGACCGAAGCGGAAGGAATCATCGAGCGATTGCGAAATCATGCGAGCATTGCGGCGTGGTGCGGCGGCAATGAGTTCGACGGCGCCTGGGGATGGATGCGCGCGCGCGTCATCGATGACAATGCCTTTGACGGAATTACGCGCGGGGTATTCCCCAACGCCGTCATCAAGATGGATCCATGCCGCGACTATATGCCTTGCTGTCCCCTCGTCGATTCCGCGGCCGTCCACGCCTATAAGGAGAGTAATTCACCATGGGCTCACGAACCGGGCGTCGAGATCGCAACATTCGCGCCTCCGGATAATCATCAATACAAGACGGAGCCACCGGAAGGAATCGATTACAAGGGCCCGACCAACGCGTCGCTCTTCGTCAGCGAAACAGGCTACGACGGTCTGCCTTCGGTCTCCTCGATCAAACGGATGATGGACCCGGAGTGCGTTTACCCGTGGATCGGCGACGACCAGACGAAGTGGAATGAAGAATGGCGATACAAGTGTTCGCCAATTTTTGGCCCTTCGGAACTCGACACTTTAAGCGGCGAAGTCAAAGGCCTTTTCACGGAAATGCCGAAGGATTTGGATAACTTCGTCCTGGCCACGCAGATAGCCCAGGCGGAGGCCGACAAGTTCTTCGTCGAACGCTCCCGGGTGAGAAAGGGCGACCCGTCCGGCCCGGTGAAATTTGGAGATCGCTGGGGAGTTCTCGTATTCAGCCTCCAGGCTGGCTGGCCTATGATCAATTTCACCGTCGTCGACTATTACAATGTGAAGAGACTGGCCTACGATTACTTGCAGGAGTCGATGCGAGACGTGCAAGCCATCTGCGGCGAAGCGGAAAACGGGCAGCATCCCGTAATCATCGTCAATGACACGCTCAAGCCGGCGCATGGCTCTGTAACGGTAACATGTCTCGGCGAAGCAACGCCTTTGCTTCAGACAGACTTCACCATTGGGGCCAATGGAAAGGCCACGGTGGGCTCGATCCCGGAGCCGAAGGAAGCGCGCATGTGGAAGATCGAATGGAAGCTCGACGATGGCCCGAAATATCAAAGCCATTACCTGGCATACCACTCTCATATCCAACTCAAAGACTATGTTGGGTGGATGAAGGAGCTCGGTTTTGCAATGCATGAATCGGCATCCAAATGAAAAAGAGCTACCAAACCGTTCGCGCTTTTTTGGCGCTGGCCGCCCGCGCCGTATCGTCTATGTCCCGATGCGGGCTCGCCGCTGGCCAGGCAGCAGCTTGGCGTCATATTGCGGGCGCAACACTTGGATATGCCAGGCAAAGATGAGCAGGGCCCCTACGACGCATCCTTAAAGGCGGCCATCGGGAAGCACGAAAAAACACCGAAGGGCCGTTAGAGACGGTCCGGAGTTTTTCTGTGCCTCCGAAAGCGGGCGTTGCAGTCGCGAGGACCTTCGGGAACTCCAAAGGGGCACGGCGAAAAGATTGACAACGCTGGCCCATTTAATAAATTTTTTAGTGCCCTGGGGGGGCATCATGACTACACGCAAGCCAATCAAACGAAAGCGCGCCAACGTGGTTACGAAATTTTACCAATTGTTTGCGGCGATGGGCCCAAAACGGCCCCGTCCGAAGAAGATCCGCTACAAGG
>Ga0326727_10022319_pt1 | contig 12251 bp, 9 predicted proteins | sample MB2enrmetagenome_FD_207643 | JGI IMG/M metagenome (GOLD analysis project Ga0326727, IMG submission 207643) | Lab enriched peat soil microbial communities from McLean, Ithaca, NY, United States - MB29MY | ecosystem: Environmental > Terrestrial > Soil > Wetlands > Peat | place: USA: New York... | reverse complement strand
CGAACTCCGCGCACTTGCTGCCGATGCAATGCTCGCTGCTGGCGTTGAGCTTCATCCAGAGCGGCGTGTTCTCCGGAAGCATGGTCAGCTCGGCGCGGTCGCCGGTGCCGGTTTCTTTTTCCCAGTCGAGCAGCGTGCGAAATTCGTTGATCTCGTCGAGCCCGCTTAGAACCGGCGCGCCGGTGAGCTCGTAGAGCTTCTTGCGGCAGAGATAATTCTGCCGTCCCTTCATGTAGCAGACCTTCAGCCGCGCTTCGCCCGTGGTGTTTTCGCCGAAGAGAGCACGCTCAAGGAACGGAACATCCTTGAAGAAGAGCTGCTCCTGCAGATTCTTCGTTCCGGTGGAGACGATGACCCTCATGCCGCTTTTGATAATCGGCAGCAGGTAGGCCAGCGTCTTGCCTGTTCCGGTGCCGGCCTCTACCACGAGATGCCGCTTCTGGCTGATCGCCTCTTCCACGGCGGTTGCCATGGCAAGCTGGCCCCGGCGAAATTCGTAAGCCGGATGCCGCTGCGCCAGAACACCGCCCGGTCCAAAGAACTGGTAGAGCGAGAGCCGCGCAAGATCGACAGCCGACGGCGCTGGGGATGCGGATGACGCCGCAGGTGACGTCGCGGGTGACGCTGCGGGTGACGCTGCGGATTGGGTAGGTTCAGCCACAGACCCCTATAATAGACGTAGACGAACTCACACGGAGGCAGGACACGGTGGCAGAGATCATGAAAGACACGCAGGAAGGTTTACTGGCCATCGTAGGACGCCCGAACGTGGGCAAATCGACCCTCTTCAACAAGATGGTTGGCCGCCGCAGAGCCATTGTCGGCGACGAGCCCGGAATCACCCGCGACCGCCTCTACGGCACCGTGCGCTGGAATGGACGCCAGTTCCGCGTCGTCGATACCGGCGGCATCGTCCCCGAAGATAAAGAGCTGATCCCCGCGGAGATCTTCCGGCAGGCACGCATCGCGCTCGACGAGGCCGATGCCATCGTGATGGTGACCGATGTGCGTACCGAGCTCACCGGGCCGGACATGGAGCTGGCACGGCTGCTGCAAAAGCTCGGCAAGCCGCTCTACCTGGCCGTGAACAAGGTCGATGATCCGCAACTCATGCCGGAGGCGGAGAACTTCCGCCGCCTCGGCATCAGGAACCTGTGGCCGGTCAGCGCCGAGCACTCCACCGGCGTCGCCGAGCTGATCGAAGAGCTGATGACGGTCGTTCCCACGGTTGCCGAGCGCGAGGACGAGCAGCGTCCCAACAACTTCGCCCGGCGCATCCTCCCGCGTGATGGCGACGATGATTTTCCCGAGGTGACGGAGGCCGTCGAAGGCGAACTCGACGGGGACGCGGCGGAAGAGAGCGACGAGCAGGCCAGCGACGAGGACGCGCTCCAGGACCAGCTTCTGGAGTCGATGCCGAATGAGATCAAGATCGCCATCATCGGACGGCCTAACGTCGGGAAGAGTACGCTGCTCAACCAGCTCACCGGCAGCGAGCGCGCCATCGTCAGCTCCATCGCCGGAACTACGCGCGATGCCATCGACGAAGTGGTGGAGCACGACACCAAGCGCTATCGCTTCATCGACACCGCCGGAATCCGGCGCAAGGGCAAGACGCACCTGATGGCCGAAAAGCTCAGTGTGGTGATGGCGCGCAAGCACCTGGAAGAGGCCGACGTGGCGCTGATGGTCATCGACGCCACCGAGGGCGTCTCGGCCTTGGATGCCAACATCGCTGGCTACGCGCACGAGAGCGGCCGCTCGGTGGTGATCGTGGTCAACAAGTGGGACCTGGTGACGACGGCGCGTCCCGATCAGTCGAAGCCCGCCGCCGACAGCCGCCTCTACGAAGAGCAGCTTCGGCGGGCGCTGAAGTTCCTCGACTACGCTCCGGTGCTCTTTGTGAGCGCGATGAACGGCAAGAACATCCGTCGCGTCTTTGAAACCGTGGAGCGCGTCGCGCGCCAGCGCTGGCGCCGCATCACCACCGGCGAGATGAACCGCTTCCTCAAATCGGTGGACTTCGAGCGCGCCTCCGTGCCCGCGCGCAACAAGGTGAAGATCTATTACATGACGCAGGCGGCGGTGGCTCCGCCAACCTTCATTCTCTTCACCGACAAAGACGTGAAGCTGCACTTCAGCTACGAGCGATTCCTGGACAACCAGATTCGCGAGGCCTTCGAATTCGAGGGCACCCCGATCTGGATCAAGAACCGTCCGCGCAAACGGAGAGAGTTTGTGCCGAAGGCGAAGCCGGAGAAGAAATAGGCCTCAAAGTTTCAAGGCTAAAGGACAAAATTAAATTTCCCACTCAAGCCAACAGGAGGCTTGAGCGGGCCGCCTGACGTTCTCGTAGATCGTTCAGCGCGCCTCCGCAAAACAGTTTGCGTTAGCCTCTTCGCAAGGCAATAGTGAATCCTCGACGCTGCTGTGCTACCTTGTTGCTGCCGTATCCGAGTACAAATTTTCCTCTCTTCTGGGAGCGTTCCCATGACTCGTGGCTGCGCGGCTTTCCCTCTGCGAACTCTTCTGATTGCACTCGTCGTACTTTTTTCCTTCCCCACAGCGTGGGCGCAGATCTCGCGACTTGACCGCGAACGCGCCGAGGCGATGCTGGAAACGGTCGCCTCCGATGTTCGCCACAACTACTACGATCCCAAGCTGCATGGTGTGGATTGGGACGCGCACATCCGTCAGGCGAAGGAGGCCATCTCCAAGGCCGCCACCGTCGAGGAGGCAACCGCTCGGATCGCCGGCGCGCTGGAGATATTGAACGACTCTCACACTTACTTCCTCCGGCCGCGCTATGCCACAGCCGTCGAGTACGGCTGGAACTTCGAGATGATCGGCTACCGCTGCTTTGTCACCGTGGTCAAGCCGGGCAGCGATGCAGAAGCCAAGGGCCTGCATCCCGGCGACGAGGTAACGATGATCAATGGCTACATGCCGACGCGCGAGGACATTCACAAGCTCAAACAGGCGCTTGGTTTCGCGCCGCAGAAGGCCCTGCAGGTCGGGGTTGTGGACCCGGCGACCAAGAGATTTCGCAGCCTCACCATAGAGTCCAAGATAGAGCGCGCTCGGCAGGTGCGCAGCGACAGGGAGGAATATAACCGCCGCGCCAGGCTGACGTGGGAGGAGATGCAGAATGAGTTAAAACCTCGCGCGGAGGAATTTGGGCCGGAGCTGATGATCGTCAAATTCCAGGCTTTTGCCCAATCGGGTGAGGTCGTAGAGGGTCTGATCGACCGTGCCTGCCAGCACAAAGCGCTCATCATCGACCTGCGCGGCAATGGCGGAGGCGCAGAGGAAACATTGAAGAACTGGATCGCGGGACTGTTCGAAGGCGAAACTAAGATTGCGGACCGCATTGAGCGCACCAAGACCGAGACCATGAGCGCCAAGGGCAGCAAGCACCACGCCTTTAAGGGGAAGTTGATTGTCCTGATTGACAGCGGCTCAGCCTCGGCGTCCGAGCTATTTGCCCGCGTGATTCAGATCGAGAAGCGCGGCACCATTATGGGCGACCAGAGCTCCGGCGCCACGATGGAGGCCGAAATCTACCCGCATCGCTCTGAGGTCATCTTCGCCACAATGGTTACCCACGCTGACCTGCGCATGAAGGACGGCAACAGCATCGAGCACGTGGGAGTCTCTCCCGATGAGCCTGCGCTTCCCACCGGGCTCGATCTGGCCAACAAGCGCGACCCCGTCCTGAGCAAGGCGGCCGCCATGGCCGGGGTGACAGTCAGCCCCGAAGATGCAGGCAAGCTGTTTCCGCATCACTGGGCCAAGGATTGGACCTATCTCTATTGAGCGGTGGGCGCGATGCCGGCCCACCACTCTCCAAACGCCGCCAGTGCGCGGTCGCAGACCATCTTGTGCCGCAGCTTCTTGTCGCGGACTTTCTTGCGGGTGGCTTCGTCTAACGGCTCCAGCAGATCGAAGGTGATGTTGGCGGGCTGGAAGTGCTTTGCCTCGGCGTTGCAGATGTAATGCACGAGCGATCCGTGAGCGGTCGCGCGCGGCGCAGGCGTGGGCTCGGCTCCGCGGGCCAGCGCGGCGGCGGCGGCTCCGGCGAGCAATCCGGTGGCGATCGATTCCACGTAGCCTTCGACGCCGCTGATCTGCCCGGCGAAGAGAATGCGCGGCTGCTGCTTCATCTGCAGCGTCGCGGTGAGCAGCGTGGGAGCGTTGATGTAAGTGTTGCGGTGGATCTGTCCGTAGCGCAGGAAACGCGCGTTTTCCAGGCCGGGGATCATGCGCAGCACGCGCGCCTGCTCGCCGAAGCGAAGGTGGTTCTGGAAGCCGACCAGGTTGTAGCTGTCGGCGCGAAGGTTTTCCTGCCGAAGTTGGACGACGGCGTAGGGCATCTGGCCGGTGTGCGGATTGCGCAACCCGACGGGCTTCATCGGTCCGAAGCGCAATGTGTCCGGCCCGCGGCGCGCGATCTCCTCGATGGGCAGGCAGCCTTCGAAGTAGTTCGCCTTTTCCCAGGTTAGCTCCGCTTCGCTCCGCGAACCCTTCGACAAGCTCAGCGCAGGCTCCGGGGCCCCCGGGTCAGCGTCGTGGCCGTCGACCGATTGTGCCTCGGTGAGCGCGGCGAGAAAGCTCTCGTACTCCTCGCGCGTCATGGGACAGTTGATGTAATCGGCCGTTCCCTTGTCGTAGCGCGCGGCGCGATAGACCTTGCTCTCGTCGATCGAGTCGGCCTCGACGATCGGCGAGATGGAATCGTAAAAGAACAGCCGCTCGCTGCCGCTGAGGCGCTGAATCTCAGCAGCCAGCGCGTCGGAGGTCAGCGGACCGCTGGCGATGATGGTGATGCCGTCGTAGTCGGCGAGCGAGGTGACCTCCTCGCGCACGACGCGGATCAGCGGCTCGCCGGAGATGGCTTCGGTGACGAGGCGGCTGAACTCGGCACGATCGACGGCCAGCGCGTGGCCGGCCGGAACGGCGGCGCGGGCGGCCGCGTCCATCAGCAGCGAGCCGGCCAGTCGCATCTCCTGCTTCAGCAGCCAGGGAGCGGTGTTTTCGCTATCGCTCTTCAGCGAGTTGGAGCAGACCAACTCGGCGAAGAGATCGCTCTCATGCGCGGGCGTGCGGCGCGTGGGGCGCATCTCGTAGAGCGTGACGGCGACTCCGCGGCGCGCGCACTGCCACGCCGCCTCCGGACCGGCCAGTCCCGCGCCGATGATGCGAATCGGCAGATGCGCGGGCGGGGTGCAGCGCGGCTCAGGCAACGGTGCTCTCCGATTCCTCGACCTTTGTGCGCCGCCGCGAGCTGAGACGCACGATCAGCACGATTCCAACGATGACCAGCGCGATGACGCCGAAGAAAGCTCCGCGATGATGCTTGAAGGCGTCGGCGATAAAGTGCACGATCTCCGGCCCGTAGGCGATGATCAGGATTCCGAGCGTCAGGAAGCGCAGCAGGCGGCCGACGAAGACCGAGAGCAGAAAGTGCAGGTAGCGCATCTCCGTCACGCCGGCCATCAACTCGAAGGCCTTGAAGGGAAATCCCGGAGGCATCAGCGCCGGAATAATCAGCGCCATATCGCCGTACTTTTCCGAGAGTGCGTGCATGCGCGCAAATCGCTTGGGGCCGATCCTTTTGGCCACCAGCGCCTCTCCGCCCGTGTAGCCGATCAGGTACGGGACCGTGCTGCCGATTGCCGAACCGAGCGAGGCCATCACCGCATAGAGAATGGCACGGTGCGGATCAATTGAGACGTAGTAGCCGATGATGGGATCGAGCGGAATGCCGAAGATGGCTGCGTCGATGAAGCCGATGATGAAGACCGCCCAGTAGCCCGCAACTCCGGCGAGCGAGGCCATGATCCAGGCTTTGTAACGAACAAAAAAATGCTTGAGAGAATTCACCAAATCCGCTGTCTGCGCCTGTCTCCGCCGTCGAACGAATGCCGGAGCGCCGCCAAAGGGTATGAGGAGATTGTATCAAGACGCGATGAGCGGTGCGCTTGGCGATCCGGCGCGCAAGCCGAGCTTGGCCCTATAATCTCCAGCTGTATGACTATCACCCTTTCGTCTGCGGCCCGGGCCGAAAAACTGCGCGAAGAGATTCGCCGGCATGAGCATCTCTACTTCGTTCTTGATGCGCCTGAGATCAGCGACGCCGAGTTCGATGCGCTGGTCAACGAGTTGAAGAAGATCGAGCGCGAGCATCCCAAACTGGTCACGCCCGATTCGCCGACCCAGCGCGTCGGAGGCAAGCCGCGCGAGGGCTTCGTCAAGGTGCAGCACTCCTCGCAGATGCTCTCGCTTGATAACGCCTACAACGAAGAGGAGCTGCGCGACTGGACTCGCCGCGCTGCCGAGCTGGCCGGCGCGAGCGAGCTGGAGTTCGAGTGCGAGTACAAGCTCGACGGGCTCTCGATGGCCTTGCACTATGAGGCAATTGAATCGGCAGACTACCCCACTCAAGCCCAACCGCAGGGCTTGAATGGGCCACCGAGCGCCGCTCCGACCCCAGGCGCACGGTTTGCCCGCGGCATTACTCGCGGCGATGGGACCACGGGCGAGGATGTCACGGCCAACCTGCGCACCATTCGCTCGATTCCGCTGACGATCAGCGCCGCGCAGATGCACAAGGCCGGGCTGACCGCGCCCTTCGAGGTTCGCGGCGAGGTGCTGATGCCCACGCGCTCGTTTGTCGCGATGAACGACCAGCGCGAAGAAGAGGGACTGCAGCCCTTTGCCAATCCGCGCAACGCCGCCGCCGGAGCCGTGCGCGTGCTGGAACCGAACATCACCGCGCAGCGGCGACTGGACTTCTACTCCTACTTTCTGCTGCAGGAGGGACGCGTGGCGCGCGCGACGCAGTGGGAGGCGCTGGAGACGCTGGCCGCCGCCGGATTCAAGGTCAATCCCAATCGCACCATGGCGCGCAGCTTTGCCGAGATCTGGAAGTTTATCGAGGCGACCGAGGCCGCGCGCGAGACGCTGCCCTACGAGATCGATGGCGTGGTCATCAAGGTGAACTCGACGGCGCTCTGGCAGCGGCTGGGATACACCGGCAAGGCTCCGCGCTGGGCGATTGCGTATAAGTTCGCCGCGCGCGCGGCGATCACCAGAATCGAAGACATCGGCGTGAACGTGGGACGCACCGGCAAGCTGACACCGGTGGCGATGCTGCGTCCCGTGCCGATTGGAGGAACGACGGTCTCACGCGCAACGCTGCACAATCTCGACGAGATCGAGCGGCTGGGAGTGAAGATCGGCGACTGGGTGATGGTCGAGCGCGGCGGCGACGTCATCCCCAAGGTGACGCGCGTGGTTGATGATGCCGAGCATCGGCGTCCGGCCGATGTGCGGCCGTTTCAGATGCCGAAGCTCTGTCCGGAGTGCGGCGGCCACATCGTCCGCGCCGAGGGCGAGGCCAATCACTACTGCGTCAACGTCAACTGCCCGGCCAAGCTGCGCGAGTCGCTGCTGCACTTCGCCTCGCGCCATGTGATGAACATCGAAGGAATGGGCGAGGCGCTGGTCGATCAACTGCTTAGCCTCGGCCTGGTGAAGAGTGTCGGGGACATTTATCGACTCAGTAAGGCGGACCTTCTGCTTTGCCCCTCGGTTTCGCTTCTGACCGCGAAGCTAGCGAAGCTATCCAAAAGGATTGGATGCGTCCCCCTCAACCGGGTTCTCAACATGGATGCGGCCAGCATTCCCGGTGTCGGGAAGAGCGCAAGGCGCAAGCAGGCATCCAAGAAGGGTGGCAGGCAAACACGCGGAAAGTCTGGACGGCCCGAAGTGCTATGGCATCGATTCCGTACCATTGACTGCTTCTTCAACGCGACGCTCGCCGAGATGCAAGAACCTGCCGTGCTCGGTGAGAAGCTGGGGAAATCTATATTCGCGTACCTGCATCACTCGGAGGCAACAGGTTTTTGGAAACAGCTTTCTTCCGCATCGGACGAAGGGAAACTCAAGCTACTGTTTGAAACGACGGACAGCGCGCAAGCGGCTAAGCTCCTCAAGAAAATCGAAGATTCAAAGAGCCAGCCTTTCGAGCGCGTGCTGTTTGGCTTGGGAATACGCCACGTCGGCGAACGGACGGCCTCGCTGCTGGCTCGCCGGTTTGGGTCCATTCAGGACATCGAGAAGGCTAGCATCGAAAGCCTCCAAGAAGCGCAGGACATCGGGCCGGTCGTCGCCAAGACTGTCTTCGACTTCCTGCATGAGCCCTCAAACCAGGAGCTCATCCTTGACTTGAAGCAGCAAGGGCTTTCGTTGGCCCAGCAAGAAACCCATCCGCAAGGTGATCGCCTTGCGGGCCAGGCATTCGTGTTGACCGGAGAGCTAGAGGCTTTCTCTCGCGAGGCCGCGACGAGCATGATAAGAGGTCTGGGAGGCAAGGTTACCGGATCAGTGAGTTCGAAGACCAGCTACGTCGTTGTGGGTGTGAATCCGGGCTCGAAGTTGGCGGACGCGCAAAGACTTGGCATTCCCTTGCTTGACGAAATTGAGTTCAAACAGCTACTCGGAATTGTGTAGAATCCAGCTCTGGCTTCAAAAGAGCAGTGCCGGAGCGTTCACCGAGTGGATTTCGTTGCCATCGACTTCGAAACGGCAAACTCCCGCCGTTCCAGCATCTGTGCAGTTGGTCTCGCAGAGGTGCGACAAGGCGAATTGTGCGAACGCCGTCGTTGGCTGGTTCGTCCGCGCCCATTCGTTTTTGATCGGATCAACGTTAGCATCCACGGAATCGACGAAGAAATCGTGGAAGATGCGCCTGAGTTCGGCGAGCTTTGGCATTCGTTACAGGATTCGCTCGAATCACGGATTATCGTTGCTCATAACGCAGCTTTCGACATGAGCGCGTTGCGATGCGCCCTCGAAGAATTCGGCTTGGCGTACCCCCGTCTTTCTTATCTCTGTACGCTGATCCTGGCCCGCAGCGTCTGGCCGGAGCTGGCTTCACATAAGCTGTGCGTCCTCGCAAGGGAACTAGACATTCCCCTGAAGCACCATGAGGCAGAATCTGATGCAACGGCTGCAGCTCAAATCGTCCTCAAGGCTGCATCGAAGTTGGGCGTTACCTCCCTCGAAGAATTGATGACGGCATGTCACATGGAATCTGGCGAGCTCTATCCTGACGGCTACGCTCCTTGCCATGGCGGAGGAGTAGTAGCGCATCACGCTGTATCAGGTTACATTCCTGTGCACCCCATAGATTCCAAGGTATTCCTCGGCAAGACGATCGTATTCACTGGCACGTTTGCAAGATACACCCGCACTGAGGCAGAGCGTTTGGTCGAGGCTTGTGGAGGTAAGACTTCGACCTCGGTCAGCAAGAAGACCAGCTACGTCGTTGCCGGCGAAGAGGCAGGATCGAAGCTAGACAAAGCCACGGCGCTGGGCGTGAAGGTGATCAGCGAGGCGGAATTGTTGAAGATGCTGGGGGAGTGAGCGAAGATCAACTGCCCCACTCAAGCCCAGAGGCAGGGGCTTGAGTGGGCCACCGGGAATGCTCAGAGAGAATGAGCGGCGATTAGTTCCTCGCCAGCTCCTCACCGACGCGCCGTGCGGTCTCCGTCAGCGACTCCGGCATCACGCGAGTCTCCCCGATGACGGACATGAAATTCGCGTCGGCGATCCAGCGCGGAAGCATGTGCATATGAATATGCCCGGCGACTCCGGCTCCGGCGGCCTTGCCGATATTCATTCCAAGATTGATTCCATCGGGCCGGTAGAGCCTGCGGAGGATCGTCTCCATGCGCTGCGTGAGCGTCATCAGCTCAGTCGCAGCCTCGGGCGGGAGCAGGTCGAGCCGGTCCACATGCTGGTAGGGAACGATCATCACGTGGCCGGAGGTGTACGGATAGGCGTTCACCATCACGAAGCAAAGCTCTCCGCGATAGATCACGAGGTTGGCTCCATCGTTTTCACGGTTGGCCTCGGGAGAAGGAGCGCGGTCGCAGAAGATGCATGAGGTGACTCGATCCACCGAGGTGACGTAGGCATAGCGCCACGGGGTAAAAAGGTGATCCATACCGGCGAGAGTAACAAAGCCGGATTCGCCCGACAAAGAATTTCTGCGGGTTTCTTGGGAATTCTTGCTATCGCGGGAACTCCTGCCCTGCATGTCACGCACGCCAATACTGTAAGCTGATGCGATGCAAACCGGAGCCGCTTCCGAAGGCCTCTTTGTCGAAGAGCGCAGAGCGCGCCAGCCGTGGAATCTTCCATGGCCGTGGCTGGCCGGAGTTTTGTTCTCGCTCGCGGTGGCCACGCCCTGCCTCATACAGCGCAGAATCCAGGCCAGCGATCTGCCCAGCCACGTCTACAACGTCTGGCTTACACAGTTGACGCGCGCCGGCCGCGCTCCCGGTCTTGAGCTTCACGCGCAGTGGAGCAACACTCTCTTCGACCACATTCTTGAAGCCTGCATCGGCGCATTCGGCTTCGCCGCAGGAGAAAAAGTCGCCGTCATTGCGGCTGTGCTGATCTTCTTCTGGGGACTCTTCGCGCTTGCCTCCAGCGCCGCCGGCGAGCCGGCATGGAAGATCGCTCCGCTCATCGCCGTCTTCTGCTATGGCTGGGCATTCAGCGCAGGCTTCATGAACATGTATCTCTCGCTGGGACTGATGTTCCTCGCCCTGGCGGTGATACGCGAGGCTCGCGGCTGGCAACTGCTCTGGCTGCTTCCGCTTCTGGCGGCTATCAGCGCCGCTCACCTGCTGGGAACGGCCGCCGTGCTCGCCCTCGGAGCGCTCTTCGCCCTGCTCCGCTGGAAGCCGGGCTGGCGCTGGGAGCTCGGCGCGATTGCCGCGCTGGCCGCATGCACAGGCGGCGCGCTCTTCTGGATAAGAACCCATCTGCCGACGATGGAGGAGGCGGCAGACCTTTCACAGCGCATGCTCGGCTTCGACCAGCTTGTTCTCTACCGCCATCAGTACCTGTGGGCGGCGCTTGCCGCCATGGGCGCAGCCTTCGTGGTAATGGCTTCTACGCTGGCCCGCGAGCGCGGGGCCGCGCTCTGTCGCGTGCGCCTCTGCCTGTTGCTGACCGCAGCAGGAGCACTCGTGCTGCCCATCCTGCCCAACGGCTTCGTCACCCGGAGCAGCGGCCTGATAGGCCTGTTACCGCCGCGCATCTCGATGATCGTCGCCGCGGCCTTTCTCTGCGCTCTGGCCGGCACGGCGCGGCGCTGGTGGCATTGCCTTCTGCTCTCGCTCGCCGTCCTTCCCTTCCTCGTTCTCTATTTCCAGGATGTGCAGTCGATCAATCGCCTGGAGCGGACGATGACGAGGGCGGTTCAACTGCTTCCGCCCGGTGCGCGGGTGATTACGGCGATCAATCTGCCTCCGCAGGAGTCACGAATCTCCATCTCTCACCTGCTCGACCGGGCCTGCATAGGACACTGCTATTCCTATGGCAACTATGAGCCAGGCAGCGGCCAGTTCCGCCTGCGCGCCGTTCGCAGGAACGCCATTGCGACTGCGAGCTGGCAGAACGCCATCCAGATGGAGAGCGGCAACTATCTTCCCGAGCGGAGCGAGCAGCCGCTCTACTCCCTCTACTTCTGCCAGCCAGGGTCTCGCGATCTGTGCATGGCGCCACTACCGGCGCGCGAGGATGCCGCTCCGGCTAGGTAGCTCTGAGCCGGCGGCCTCCGAAGCTCGCCGTTGGTAAATTCTTTGTCAATCGTCGCCCGGCCGCGTTTGACTCCATTCTTGGCCGTTGCTATAGTCAGAACAGTCTCCCTGTACGGGCAGCTTTGCAGGGAGGTCCGGCCGCTGGTTTGCTTAGCCTGTACAAACAGGTCCCAGTCCAATCAAGAACGCCAGCTGTCCGTAAAAATTCCCCAAGCCTTGCCTGCGCTAGCCCGCGGGCCTGGCAGACGCGAATGTAATGGCCTTCGACGATATCCGCGACGACTCTTCTTCTCTCGAACAGCCTCAGGACACCGGTTTGCCAACGGACAACAACAACCAGCACGCCGAGCAGGAACGCCCCATCTCAAACACTATGCTGGAGAAGCCCGCCGAGGGTCTTCCCCGCACTCCAAAAAACGAAAACATGACGGAAGATTTCGCAACAGCGCTCGAATCGTTCGAGCAAGAGCAAGCCGAACTCGCCGCTAACGAAGACCGCGTCCTCAAGGGCACTGTAGTTAGCATCAACAACAATTACCTGGTGGTCGATATCGGCCTCAAGTCCGAGGGCGTTGTGCCCGTCGACGAGGCCAAGGACCACGAAGGAAACATCCGCTTTCAGCCCGGCGACTC